>OJAY01000748.1_pt1 | contig 9585 bp, 9 predicted proteins | sample 1590331 | NCBI WGS metagenome assembly OJAY01 (sample SAMN05416835, study PRJEB24817) | seawater metagenome | isolation source: Sea water | place: Canada:Atlantic | collected 2013-07 | reverse complement strand
GAGATAGCGTAGCGTCTCGTGGGCTCGGAGATGTGTATAAGAGACAGGGTATGAATAATAAGTGGTTTTTTCGTTTCGTTAGCGACTTTAATATGATCAACAAACGACGTTAGCTGAACCGTTTTGCTTTCAGGGCTATAAAAATAATCTAAGCCTGTTTCACCAATGGCCACTACCGCATCGTCTTGCGCTTTTTCAAGTAACTCTTGATAAGTACATGCATCTTCTTGGTGAAGGGGGTGTACGCCACAAGAGACAGAAACGTCATCGAAGTCCTTTACGGTTTCTAACATGCTGTCGTAATCGGTCACCGATACGCACACACATAAAAAGTGCTCTACACCGCGGGTACGAGCAAAGTTAAGAGTTTCTGCCAATGCTTCTGGCGATTGCTTTAATCTGTCTAAATGACAATGTGAATCTACGAACAAAATATACCTATCTTTTTTACGGCTAATCCAATAATAACCTGGCCTAGCGCTGAAATTGTTTCAAAATACTGACCAACACCATGGACTTATTCACCCCTGGGTGCTGTAAGGTTTTTACTGCGTCTACGCAAGCGCGATAACGTGCGTAATCTTGCGCTTGCTGGCGTTCTACAAACGATTTATGCGCCATATGTTGACACCATGTTGCTACCTGAACAGCGTCACCTTGCCATTTATTAGCCAGTGCTAAAAGTTGCTGACTTCCTGAACTAGCAAGTAGTGCGCCCATACCGTCGGTAAAGGTACGATAATTAAAATCGCTTTCGCTATTAAGTGCTGCTTCTAAACGAAGTGGCGCATAACCATAGGCTTCTAGTAACGCTTCACTGGCATCTTGTACGCCTTGTTGCTGCAAATAGGCCAAACTACTTTGCACATCAGGCAGACCGAGTGAATGTTTTTCACATCTACTCAAAATAGTGGGCATTATTCGATTCAGGCTGTCAGTGATAAGCAGCAAGTAAGTATTATTGGTGGGCTCTTCTAACGTTTTCAAGAGTGCATTGGCCGCCGCTTCTGTCATGCTATCGGCCACGGGGATCACCAATACCTTATTACCCCCCATTTGCGCCGTGCCGCTTAACTTGGCAATACCATCACGAATTTTATCCACGCCCAATTGTTTTTCGCTTTCTAACACGTAAAAATCGGGGTGATTACCAGCAAGACGCAAATGGCAGCTTTGGCATGCATTGCACGCACCTTGAGGGGTTGGCTTTTTGCACAACAGCGTATCCGACAGCCCAGCAACCAATTTTGCTTTACCAATACCTTTAGCGCCAATGAATAGCAGCGCATGGTGCAGCTTGTTATTAAAATAGCGTACAAGCAATTCGTTATAGGTATCCGTGAACCAAGGAAGCATTTGCCCAGATTGCATTAAGAAAGGTACTCCTGCACAGCGGTTATCACGTCTTTATGTACATCTTCCATAGCTTGCATGGCATTAATCACCACAATACTGTCGTCTTGTGCTGCTAAGCTTAAATACCGTTCACGGGTGCGCTCAAAAAAGGCCAAACCTGCTTGTTCAATACGATCTAGCTCTCCCCTGCCTCTCGCGCGTTCTAGCCCTATGGCTGGCTCAACGTCCAAGTACAAGGTCAAATTAGGTTTAAAACCGTTAAGCGCTATTTTGCTAATGGCAGTCATAGTATCAGCACTCACGCCGCGGCCACCGCCTTGATAGGCTTGTGAAGACAAATCATGCCTGTCACCTACTACCCACTGCCCTGCATTTAACGCCGGAAGTATACGGTTAGTTAATAACTGTACCCGGGCGGCGTACATCAACAGTAATTCTGTTTCTTCGGCTACGGTTTCGTCCCAATCGTGTTTAACACACTCGCGTATCGCCTCGGCCATAGGCGTACCGCCAGGCTCGCGTGTTTGCTCAACCGCAATACGTGCTTCTTGCAAATGCTTTACGATAAGCCCAATCACTGAACTTTTTCCGGCCCCTTCAAGGCCCTCTACTACAATAAACTTTCCGTTCATAATTATTCGTTGCTGGACTTATTATTTTCGATTTAACTGATATTTTCGCACAGCTGCATTATGGGCTGCCAGCGAAGATGAAAATTCGTGGCTACCATCACCCCTAGCCACAAAATACAAGGCATCGGTTTCCATTGGGTTTAACGCGGCCCAAATGGCATCCTTACCCGCCATCGCGATAGGCGTGGGCGGCAAACCTTTAATTGTATACGTGTTGTAAGGTGTGGGCGTACGAAGGTGCTTACGGGTAATATTACCATCATACGTATCACCAATACCGTAAATAACAGTGGGATCGGTTTGTAATCGCATATTTTTCCGCAGTCGGTTTACAAATACCCCCGCTATTTTGGTTCGTTCTGCACTCACTGCGGTTTCTTTTTCAATAATACTTGCCAATATTAGGGCGTCGTACGGTGAGTTCAATGGCAAATCTTCTTGCCGTTGCTGCCACTGGGTTTCGACATAATCTAACATGGCCTTGTGGGCGCGTGTTAAAATGCTACTGGTCGCAGTGTTAGCGGTGAAGAAATACGTATCGGCTAAAAATAAGCCTTCGGCGCTGCTAGCTTCGTTCAGCCATAGCATTGGCGCTTTTTCCTCATTTACCGAGCTTGAGATATTAATCGTCTCTTCAACCTGATCCAGCGATACATCGTTTATCAGTTCAGTTTGCGCCTTTAACGTAACCAACCACTCTTTTAGTGTCAGTCCTTCTACCAAGCTCACGGCAAAATAGTGCTCTTCACCACGGCTTAATATGCCGAATACTTCTCGTAGTGATAACCCAGGTGTTAAACGGTATGTACCCGATTTCACGTGGGTATTGGCAGCGAAAAATTTGAGCCAAAGTTTTGTTGCTAATTCAGGGCTATCGATTAACTCCCGTGCCCGAAGATCCCTTACCACTTTATATCCGTTACTGCCCTTTTCTACCGTATAAAGCTGTGGTTGGGGAATCGACAAGGGTGATGAAGCTTGCCCATTTACATATAAAATACCAAAGGTAATTGCACCCACAATAAGCGCTAGCATTATCCCAATGCTAATAACTATTCGCATGATCGTCCTGAATTTTCTCTAATACTAACTTAGCAAGGCGCTTTGCCCCTTCATGAGACGCACTAAATGCTAACTCATCACTCGTTTTTCCGTCGTTTAGCAAAACTTTATTGACTGGCATTACGCCCATTAAGGCATTGGTGATCACCATTGCCTTAGCATTAGCGATATCAGCCAAAGTGTATTCGCCTTCATGAACGACTAAAGCGTTGCTACTTATGTCGCTGTCTTTTGTCGAGCTTGGTTTTAACATACTTAATAAGCACTGGCGCACAACACCATTTACACCACAGTTATTTACCTTTGGTGTGTGCCATCCAGTATCGGTTTGAAAAAATACGTTTCCCGCACTGGCTTCAATAAGGTGCCCTTGTGTGTCGAACACTAAGGCATCATCGGCATTCGCCTCAACAACTTCACGCTTAACCAATACCTGCTCTAACCGGTTCATATGTTTAATACCACCCAGTAAAGGCTGTATGGCCAAGGGTGTTTTCGCGTTTATTAGGGTTAAACCACTAGCAGCAAGTTCAGAATAATGCGCAGGATACGTATGGGTGGAAAACCGAACAATAGCCGGAGCTTGGCTATCTCGTGCGTACCCACGACCGCCCTCTCCTGAAGACACATGAACCTTCATTACTCTTTTAATGCTGAGGTGTTCAAGAGATTCGGTAAGTGCGCTGACATAAACATCAATTGCCTGTCTAAGTGCAGTCATGTCGAGGGAAATGGCTAACGCTTTAGCATCATGATTGAGCCTAGCAAGATGAAAAGACAGAAGTTCTACTTTCCCCTGGCTAACGCACATAGTAGTAAAAACGCCATCACCATAGTTCAGTGCCCTGTCGTTTAAGGCAATTGCATCGGCGGATGAAGGGGTTGAAGATGCGGTGTCGGTATTTGCGACTATTTTCACAACTAGCTCTAATAATTAACGTCTGCCGTGCAGTATACCAAGTTGTTGTGCGCAGACAAGAAAGGCAGCTTGCGCTGCCTTTAATCAATAACTACGGATGTCCGAACGTGTGCTCGGGCTTAAATTCGTTTGAAAATAAGCGAACCGTTAGTACCACCAAAGCCAAATGAATTACACAGCGCATAGTCTGAAGTAAACATTTTTGCTTTATTCGCCACGAAGTCTAAATCGCATCCTTCGCTTGGTTCATCCAAATTAATGGTAGGCGGTGCCATTTTGTCACGTAGTGCCAATATGGTGAAAATAGCTTCTACAGAGCCTGCTGCACCAAGTAAATGACCTGTCATCGACTTAGTAGAGCTTACCAGCATGTTATGCGCATGTTCGTTGAAGACGCGCTTAACCGCTGCTACTTCTGCTATATCACCCGCTGGTGTAGATGTACCATGCGCGTTAACGTAGCCAATTTTGCTGCTCTCAATTTTTGCATCGCGAATAGCGTTACTCATTGAAGCCGCTGCACCTTCACCGTCAGCAGGTGGTGATGTCATATGATAGGCATCGCCACTCATCCCAAAACCAACAAGTTCAGCGTAAATGGTTGCACCACGGGCTTTCGCCGCTTCGTATTCTTCTAGCATTACTACGCCAGCACCTTCGCCCATCACGAAACCATCACGATCTTTATCCCAAGGGCGACTAGCCCCTTGAGGATCGTCGTTTCGTGCAGACAATGCACGTGCCGCAGCAAAACCCGCAATACCTAATGGCGTAATAGACGCTTCTGAACCGCCTGCTAGCATGGCATCTGCATCATCATACGCGATAGTACGCGCAGCAATACCAATGTTATGCACACCAGTGGTACACGCCGTCACAACGTTTAAGTTTGGCCCTTTAAGCCCTTCCATGATAGACAAAAAGCCTGAAATCATATTGGTAATAGTGGAAGGCACAAAAAATGGAGAAACGCGCTTAGGACCGCTATTCATTAATTTAGTGTGGTTTTGTTCAATTTGTTCTAGCCCACCGATGCCTGAACCAATAGCTACACCAACACGGTGTGCATTTTCTTCAGTTATCGTTAAGCCCGAATCAGCCATGGCCTGTTTACCCGCTGCAATACCCAGCTGAATAAACCTGTCCATTTTTTTCGTTTCTTTCTTTTCGATATATTCCTGCGGGTCAAAGTTATCAACTTGACCTGCGAAACGGGTGGAATAGTCACTGCAATCAAAGTGGGTGATTTCACCAATACCGCTTTCGCCTGCTAACAGACGACGCCAAGTCTCATCTACAGAAAGACCCAAAGGTGAAAGCATGCCAAGACCAGTAACCACTACGCGACGTTTTGTCACAAAAAGCCCTCGCATTGGAACCAATAAGGTGGGAATACAAAAACGGCTCTAAAGAGAGCCGTTTTTTAATTTACTGTAACGAAGACTTAAGCGTCTTTGTTAGCATTGATGTAGTCAATAGCTGACTGAACAGTAGTAATTTTTTCTGCTTCTTCGTCAGGAATTTCAGTATCAAATTCTTCTTCTAACGCCATTACTAGCTCAACAGTGTCAAGTGAGTCTGCGCCCAAATCATCAACGAATGAAGCTTCAGCTTTTACTTCTTCTTCTTTTACGCCAAGTTGTTCAATGATAATTTTCTTAACGCGTTCTTCAATGTTACTCATAATTCTAGGTTTCCCTTAAACGTCACTAGATAGTCAAAGTGCCGCTAGTTTATTTTGCAAGGTACAAGCTTGCAAGCACCAGTTTAAACAAATTTTCTGGTCAAACCAGCGGCATCCCAAATTCTTAATGTTCTATTTTTACATCCAAGTTCGGGGAAAATCCACCCCAAACACAGTTAAATTCACAATTTTCGTGAATTTAACCCATATACATACCACCGTTTACATGGATAGTTTCGCCTGTAATATAGGCTGCACCGCTGCTCACTAAAAAGGCAACAGTGGCTGCTATTTCATCAGGTTCACCTAAACGGTTAGCAGGAATATCTTTAAAAATTGCGCTTTTTTGATCGTCCGTCAATGATTTTGTCATGTCGGTATCGATAAAACCAGGCGCAACAACATTAATAGTTATACCACGAGAAGCCACTTCACGTGCCATAGATTTCGAAAAACCAATAACACCTGCTTTCGCTGCTGCGTAGTTTGCTTGCCCAGCATTACCCGAACTACCCACCACAGAACCGATATTTACAATACGGCCAAAGCGTTTCTTCATCATACCGCGAAGTACTGCTTTTGACAGCGTAAAAATGGCTGTAAGGTTAGTATTAATGATGTCTTGCCATTCGTCATCTTTCATACGCATTAACAAGTTATCACGAGTAATACCTGCATTATTAACCAAAATATCAATGCCACCGAAGGTGTCATTAATTTCCTTGATTATAGCATCTATACTGTCTTTATCGGTAACATTTAGTGCAATACCTTTGCCACCAAATTCAGATAAATATTCAGTAATTGCACTTGCACCACTCTCGCTTGTAGCGGTGCCTACAACCGTAGCACCCTGCGCTGCAAGCTGACTAGCAATGGCTTTACCAATGCCTCGGCTAGCGCCTGTTACCAGTGCTACTTTGCCTTCTAACTGACTCATAGCGTTTCCTTATTGTTTTAATGCTTCCACACTTTCTGGGGTGTTTACAGCAATGGATTCTAAACTTTTATTAATGCGTTTATTTAATCCTGTAAGTACCTTACCTGGGCCTACTTCAATGATACGTTCAACACCTGCTGCAGCCAAATACTCCACGGTACGCGTCCACTGAACAGGGCAATATAATTGGCGTACCAACGCACTTTTTATTGATGCACCGTCAGTTTCAATGGTCACATCAACATTATTAATGATATTGATTGCAGGGGTATGAACGCTTGTTGACGCCAGCGCATCTTCTAACTTGTCAGCAGCGGGGCGCATGAGTTCGCAGTGCGAAGGCACACTTACCGATAATGGAAGAGCTCGCTTGGCACCCGCTTCTTTACACGCCGCAGCAGCTTGCTCAGCGGCCACTTTTTCGCCAGCAATAACCACTTGGCCTGGCGAGTTAAAATTAACCGGAGACACTACATCGCCTGTCGCAATCGCCGTTTGGTGGCACACGTTGGCAATGGTATTGTCGTCTAAGCCAATAATGGCATACATAGCACCGGCACCCGCTGGCACCGCCTCTTGCATATATTGACCACGAGCTTCAACCAGCTTTATCGCATCAGCAAAAGACATAGCACCGCCACATACTAGGGCTGAATACTCACCCAAACTGTGTCCCGCTAAATAGCTCACTTCAATGCCTTGTGCTTCTAATACGCGCCAAGTCGCAACACTAGCAGCAAGCAAAGCTGGCTGAGTAATATGAGTTTCGTTCAATTTTCCATCGGTATCGTTTTGTACCAGATCCCAAAGATCGTAACCTAATACGTCTGAAGCTTCTTTGAAGGTATCTAAAACCGAAGGATGGCTGTCGGCCAACTCTTTAAGCATGCCCACCGATTGTGAGCCCTGCCCAGGAAAGACGCAGGCTGTTTTTGTCATTGTTGTTCCTTATTATTTTTTGTATACAACGAATTTTTGAATACAACGAATTCAATAAGACTGATAGAAGAAACTAGTATCGTACCAGCGCAGATGCCCAAGCAAAACCGCCGCCGAATGCTTCTAATAATAAATGTTGCCCACGCTTAATGCGACCATCGCGAATAGCGGTATCTAGTGCTGTGGGTACTGTGGCTGCGGATGTATTACCGTATTTTTCTAACGTCACTACCACTTGGTCTAACGACATATCTAATTTTTTGGCTGTCGCTTTAATAATTCTGAAATTCGCTTGGTGAGGCACTAGCCAATCCAGATCAGATTTTTGCATATTGTTGGCCGCAAGGGTTTGCTCAACCACTTCAGACAATTTGTTCACGGCAACTTTGAAAACTTCGTTTCCGCGCATAACGCCCCAATTTTCGTGTACTGATGCTTCATCACCACGCGTAGGGTTTCCAACGTAAAGTAAATCGCCGTAAGAACCATCGGCATTTATATGAGTAGATAAGATACCCGGCTCATCACTGGCTTCTATAATAGTGGCACCCGCGGCGTCACCAAAAAGAATGACCATAGTGCGATCTTCAGGTGCTATCAAACGGCTAAGACAATCTGTACCAATAACTAAGATACGCTTAGCCATGCCAGATTTGATGTATTGGTCGGCCACACTTAATGCGTAGCAATAACCCGCACACGCAGCAGCCACATCAAAAGCAGGAATACCGTTAATACCTAAAATGCGCTGGATTTCACAGGCCGTGCTAGGAAGTGCATAGCGTCCGCTCGTAGTAGCACACACTATCATGTCAATTGATTGAGGGTCGATGCCTGCCATCTCTATGGCTTTCTTACTTGCCTCTGCCCCCATGGTCGCAGCGGTTTCTTCAGCACCTATAATTCGGCGTTCTTTAATACCGGTTCTATCAGTGATCCATTCATCACTGGTATCAACCATAACTTCCAAATCGGCATTGGTTCGTATATCACTAGGGTAATAACTTCCAGTACCGATAAATCGAGAATATTTGCTCAAAGCTGCTCCAATAAAACCGTTTCTATCTTCGTTTTTATCTTGTCTGGAACTCGCATCTTTGCTTCTTTCATTGCTTGCACAATGGCGTAATAAAAGGCGTCTTTAGATGCATTTCCATGACTCTTGATAACAATGCCGCGCAATCCTATCAGACTCGCACCATTATACTGGTCGGGGTTCACGCTATTGTAGATAGATTTCAGTAATGGGAAGGCAATTCTGGCTAATAAACGGGTGTATAAATTCTTTTGAGACTGGCGTTTTACTTCATTAATCACTAACTTAGCCAAACCTTCGCTCGATTTTAGCGCAATGTTACCAGTGAAGCCATCGGTGACTACAACGTCAGCATAGTCGGTGAATATATCATCACCTTCAACATAACCAATGTAATTAATACCAGGGGCATCTCTAAAAAGCTGATCGGCAGACTTCACTTGTGCGTTGCCTTTTATATCCTCTTCGCCGACATTGAGCAGCGCAACTCTTGGAGATGCAATACCAGAGACTTCTTGAGCCAGCACTGAGCCCATCACACCGTATTGAAAGAGAATTTCAGGCGTGCAATTAACGTTTGCCCCCAAATCGAGTAGAAAAACATTATGGTTACTCGTGGTTGGCAACATATTGATCAGTGCGGGTCTATCAATGCCTGATAACGTTTTAAGTAAATAAAAGGAAAGTGTCAGCAAGGCGCCGGTGTTTCCGGCACTTACGCAAGCATTGGCTTCACCGCTTTTAACGCGCTCAAGTGCTCGTCGCATAGAGGAGTCTTTTTTATTTCGAAGTGCTGACGTCGGCGCTTCTCCCATTTCAACAATTTGGGAGCAATGAACAATGTCGACGCGGTCGCGTTCTTCAGAGGTAAGGGCTGTGATGCCGCTTTCAATAACTGATTCGTCGCCGCAGAGTGTGAAGCGAATATGGGGATGTAGCTGAATAGCCTTTACGGCTGCAGAAAGGATAACAGGGGGACCATGATCGCCCCCCATGATATCTAACGCGATGGTTAGC
>OJAY01000737.1_pt1 | contig 9676 bp, 15 predicted proteins | sample 1590331 | NCBI WGS metagenome assembly OJAY01 (sample SAMN05416835, study PRJEB24817) | seawater metagenome | isolation source: Sea water | place: Canada:Atlantic | collected 2013-07 | reverse complement strand
GAGATAGCGTAGCGTCTCGTGGGCTCGGAGATGTGTATAAGAGACAGATACAGGTCTACGTCTACGTGTTCGCCATCGATGTTTTTTGCAATGTATTTTGCGATGTAGCCCGCTGCTGAATACTCTTTCCCCGTTTTGGGGTTGGTGCCTGTTTTTATTTTTTCGGCTTTAAAGCGCACGTCATTACCTAGGCCGATCAGCTCTTGATAGTCCTCTTCTTCTGATACGGCTTTTAGTTCTTCGGTGACTTCTTTTACGTGCTCTGGGTCGATGAATAGCAATAGGTGCCAGTGTGGCGTGCCGTCGTGATGCGGCTCTGATACACGGAAACCGAAGAAGTCCCACTTGTAGGGCTTGGCATTGGTGATGCGGCTGGCTGTCGATCGGAAACGCGCCCACAATTTGCAAAGGTAGGATTGCGCGTCACGCGGGCTTGATCCGTTGAACTTGTCGTTTCGGTTTCCGCTTTTATGCGCGGCGTGAAACTTCGATGGCGTGGTGATGGTGTAAAACCAGCCTTCATAACCCATTTCTTTGGAATGCTCTTCAAAACCAGCAATGCGCACCATGAGTTCAGTGCGGCGTACCATTGGGTTGGCGACGGATGTTTCTGAAAGATCGGCAAGGGTGAACTGTTCGCCGTCTTCGTTCTCCATCAAGGTGTGTTCCAGCATGTCTAGGTTAAGCTGCTGGCGTCGCTTCCATTCGCGTTTCCCGATCGGGCTGCAATAAGCAGACCTAGTGACAACAATTTGGTGTAGCTCTCGGCTGATTTGTTCAATGCGCTGTGCTTGCTTACGGCGCATTTTTCGGCGCCACCAGTCTTCGTCTTGTACGCGCTTTATTAGCCCAATCACTTTAGTGGTCAGGCGTTCTATTTTTTCTTCGGCTTTTTCTAGTACGTTTTTTTCTTCGCAGTTAATAAACCCGCCTCTAAATTGATAACTTGCGGTGGCTAGCACTAGGCCTTTTGAGTTGACGGCGTTTAGGTAGTCTTTCAGCAGTTGTGTTTCTGCCTCAAAGTCGTGCTTTTCAATGATCGGCAATATTGTTCTAGCGGCTTTTTCTGTGGCGTCTATGTTCCAATTTCTTAGCTTTTGTATGCAGGCGCGGGCCTTGATGGTGCAGTAGTCGGCCATGTATTGGTCATGGGTTTGACTAACGAGAAATGTACCTATCTTGAACAGGCCGCGTATTTTCTCTAGGCGTTCGTTCGCCACTCGAATGGCATTGTGTTTGGTGCGTTTTACGACACGTTGCCAGTCGTAGATCAGGGGTTTTTCAAAGTCGCCGTAGGTCCATGCGATATTGCGCACGGGGGCTTCCCAGTATGGTGTCTCGCGCGGGCGTGGTGCGCCAACTAAAGCAACGGCGTTACTCATGCGGCCCCCAGTAAATCTGTGACTAGGTGCTCTATGCGGGCTAGGTTGTTTTGTTCGCGGTGTATTGCTTTGAGTTGTTTTTCTAAATCGTTATACGATTTCTGGGCGATTAGGTATTCGTCGTGGGCTTCGTCGGTTTCTGTATCAAACCATACGTCTTGCGTTGCCATGTACTTGACAAACGCGGCGTCTATTTTCTGCTGCAGTGTTTGTTCTGCCATAAGCAGTTTTGTTTCTATTGATAACTGCGTTGCTTTTTCGTCGCTGGTGTAAGCCAGCTGTATTGATCCGTCTCCGCATTCCTGGCAAAACGTCACCGGGCGTTTGTCCATGTGCTCTATTCGGCATGTTGGGCAGTAATACTGAAACATAGCGCTACCCCAAAAACTTTTTCAGGGCGGCGGCTTGATGTTCAGGCACGTTATTAATAAACGACGTGCCTAATTTTATGCGACCAGGTTCTATTTTTATTTCATTCAAACTGCAGTCTATGGTCACCGTGCCGGTGTTCACGATTGCATTGTTGGTCTGAAAGCAAATGCTGAACGTGACAGGCTCATTGCCTGCCTTTATGTAAAATTTAGCTCTCATAATCAGGCACCTGTGATGCAACACCACCGGTCAGTTCAAAAAGCTGAATCGCTTTTGAGCTTGCAAAACGATTAAACATCACAGGCACGCGGTCTTGGGTAGCCACCAGTGTTTTTCTAATGGCGTCATGAATGTCCGTTGGCCATTGATGATTGTTGTGATGCGCCAATACACGCACCACGGCAACGGCACCTTCAGGCGCTTCGATGATTGCGCCAACCATGAGCACTGGCGTTCCAAACTCCAAACGATCATTCAACCGGTTTAACAGGTTGTGCAGGTCAGCCACGGCAACGTCTACGCTACTGCCAGCACCATTCGGCACACTCAAAAAATATTCATACGTGATAAGGCGCGTATCGTTTGCCATTTTTTCAGCGGCATACATGGTGATGATTTGCGTCCAGTGGGCGCCCATCATAGGTTGTGTGAATTTGATCATTGCGGTGCTCTCCTAAACGGCACGAATGCCATGCTTTTTGATGAACTCGCGTTGCTTGGCCACGGCCACGGCGGCCTGTTGTGCCAGTATTTCGCGACGCTGTAGGTGTGGGTTTTGATGAATTAGCCAGCGTTCTAAATCGGCTTCTAACCAAAACTCACGGCCAGCGATGCTGATGCTCGCTGGTAAATCGCCTTTTTCGCGTAAACGGTTGAACGTGGTCCGGCTCATATTCAGCGCGGCTGCCGCTTGGCTGATGTTGAGTTTTGGCTGATGCAAAATGCCAAGGCCGGTTTGAAGGTTGTGTTCTTTTTTCGCTGCCATGCGGGTCACCTCAGTGAACGGTGGTTGGTGTCATAAGCGCGGCTAATGCCTGCGCTGCGTCGTTGGTTAATGGGCCAAACAGCAAAGGGCCGTTATCACCCGTGGTTAGGTAGGTTTCTTTGTTGATCATGGTTAGGCTGATGTCAGCCATAGCCATGGTGATCACGCCAAAACCGTACTCATTCATGAAACACATGCGCATCAAGTCACCGGCTGCATCGACCTGAACGGGCTTGCCGTTTATTTGAATGAATTCTGTTTTGGTGGTTATCGGAGTGCGTTCCATGCCTTAGCCCTATTGGTTAGCCGCACGAGCGGCGGTGCGTTGGGCCTGAATTTCTTCACGCGAACGGTTTAGGGACTTTTTAGGCTCCCAGATTTCATCGACCGGGCGGTTGATGATCTCAGCAATGCGTTCTTTGATACGACGTGAATTTGATCGACCGTGAACAACCTGACTAACTGTTGCTTGAGCAACTAATAAATCGTCCGCGACAATTGATATTGTCGTACCAGCAATTCTTAGTTCTGCTTTGATTTGCTCTGGGTGCATGGTGTATTCTCTTGGTCATAGCCTATAAAAATAGGCCTTAGTCAAAGTATTTAAACCAAGATAGTCAAAAGATTTTGACCTGTCAACACCAAAGGTGCAATTTTATGCACGGTATTCGCCTAAAAGAAGAACGAACTCGTCTCGAATTAACCCAGCCTCAAATCGCTGAAAAGTGTGGAGTCGGTAAAAATACTGTCATCAATTGGGAAAAAGACGCTTCTTCTCCAAATGCACCTCAGTTATCAGCACTTTCTGATCTCGGTGTTGATGTGATGTATCTTCTATCAGGCAAACGCTCACAAGGTATTGATCACTCCATTGATCGTGTGATGAAAGCCGTAGGCATTACAGGTACAGGCCCGGTTCAGGAACTCAAAGACCTAGGAAATATTCTGGGGATATCGCCAACTGAGGCGCTAAATGTGGTCAGAGAAACAGCTTCGCACTACGGCATGAGTTTTTCAGAAGCGATCGATGCATCAATTGAGTCGGCGGCAAAACCAAGGGGGCCGAACAGCGCATTGGCTTCTCTTTCCAAAGATGTTGGATCATCTAAATTAAGTAATGACGAACGTGAATTAATCGACCTTTTCAGGGCGGCACCACTGCAATTGAAAATGCAGGTTGTTAACGCGCTAGCGTCGGGGCACATGCCGCAAACTGGCGGGGTATCGGTTCACGGCAACAATAACCAAGCCGCTGGGCGGGATGCTTTTAAGTAAAAATTTAATTTAGATATGGAGGTCTAATGTTTTTCACTTATAAACGAATTTTTATAACTTACGGAATCCTTGCTTTTCTTCCAACTATTGCAATATTTGGAGTAATGGATAAGGAACCTTTTGTTGTTACGGCCATAGGCGCTTTTATTATCAATGTAATTGGGGTTTCTTCTTTTGCACTGATTGGATTTTTTCTACGCATAATTGAGGGTTATTTCAGAAGAAAATCACACACTGAGTTTCTTGAAGTTCCTCAGGAAAATACATTCGTTATCCCTGACCCACGTAACCACGCAACTACAACACCAAAAATCCTTAAAAGACCTGGCGAAAAAACAAAAAATATTATTCAGCCAATTGTAAAAACTGAGCATGCCTTTTGTATCGACTTTTACGAAATACCGGAGGCGCTAGACTATATCCAGTTTAGATACGTTACTTTGAAAGGCGAAGAAGATACTTATACTCTTGCTGTCACTGGTCAATCTAATGGCAAAATTATAGGCCACTGTTACGAAAGAAATGATGAACGCTCTTTCTTCCCTGATTCCATAATCAATGGTGAAGTTATCCGCATTTCTACCTCTGAAATATTACCGACCTATGCTTGGCTTAAAGAAATTTCACTTTCACCTATATCTAAGACACATAGAAAACCATTAGATAAATTTGGTGACGTTGATAATTTTTCAAATTACTTATCAGATAAAGAGCTACCGCCTAACTTTACCATACTGCGTACTGACTCCGGTTCAATTGGTATATTCAAACTATTTAAAAATGGCAAACGCTATAAGAATCCAACTCTTTTTTTAGAGGTACGCTCTAGCTATAGGTCGTTTTTGGTCAATGGGGACTGCCCCGGAAAGTCATTTAGGAATTTTGATTCTGCTGCAAACTACTTTAATGAACAATTCTCGCTTTTATTAGATGAGATAAAAAACGGTGCAGTTTAACTGCTGCATAACTAAACAAAGGAAAGGACGCCTTATGAAAACAACTCTACTTATCTGCTCTACCCTCTTAGCCACTGGTTGCAACTACAGCCCAGACGATCAATTAGATGTGCGCTGGGCAATACATTTGCCTCAAATAACAGACGAACCCAACTACCAGATATTGCTACAAGGAGACGGCGAAAACCTCTGCATACTTAGCATTATGGATTCGTCACTTAAAATTGGAGCCGATCTGTCCGCGACTAAGCCGGGGGAACTATCGACTGATATTGACTGCCATTGGGATGATCACTACTTCGTTTTAGACAGTTCAGACGATACCTATGTCAAGGCGGCCATTACAGGCAACTCCAGTGACTTACTCACAGAGACGCTAGATACCAAACTGATTGATGTGTTTAGCAAAGATTACTTCACTGTTTCACAGTCGTTTTTAGTGTTTACCGATCCCAACCATTACGACATCCCGAACTTAACAATGCGGGATGAACCCACAAATCAACATTGATACTTAATTATGAATATTTCAGTCGATGGCAATAGCAACAACGTAGCAGGTCGTGACTTGGTGTTTAACAAGGAGCGCCCCTTTCAGGAGCGCTTACTAGAAGAACTTACAGTGAAACATAACCTAAAGTACGCGAACTGGAAGAAGTATTCAGACCAACGCGACGCGGTTAAAAATTGGTCTCCACTATCGTTTAGGTTGGTAGTTGTCTTTGGCTTTATTGCTCTTATTCTATTTTTGTTTTTTGGCACATTCTCACTAGATGCGATTAGCCAGCCCCAATCAGGCTGGGTAGCTGTTGGCACCGTAAAATCAGGCACCCCATTATCATTCGCAACCCTTGGCCCTGCTGGCCTCATTTCGATCCTAGTTTTAGCAGGCTGTTTCATAGCATACATATCCAAAAGCTCGACTGACCGAGAAAATGAAGTCGCACGATTAACCAAAATAATGGTGCCACTGGCTAAAGAGATCAATGATCTTGATACAGAGATAGAAGCGCTTATGAATATTGGATTCAAAAAATGAAAGCCATACTAAGTAAAATTTATAATATTCTATCTGATTGTGAATCAATCATCTTCAACGCTATATATGAAATTTTCTCAGCCATAGCATTACTTCTATTTTTTCCGTTCAAATTTCTTTGGAAAGTTCTAAAACCATCTGAAAGCTTTAATTCAAATAAAAACATAGAGTTAAAAGAACAACCAATAAAGTTATTTTTACTCTACGTAAAAGATATTACATCAAAACTCGCCTCTCCTTTAAATGGAAGTAGCATTGAAGATTCTGCCGATTTGATAGACTTCAAATACACTCGTTGGTGTATATTCATCTACTTAGTAATGGCAAGTACTTACTGGTTCTATGAAATAGGCATTCCAAACATTGAGAGTCCTAAAAAAGACTTCGAGCAACTGATGAGCCATGACGCTCTTGTAAAACTTACCGTAGTATTTGGTGCAACTATGGGTCTTATTGCTTTATTGCATAGATCAATTGTTTCTGACTATCAGATAAAGCAACAGAATAAATCAGAAAAAATTTCAAATTATTATAAAATTTCCGATCACATAATAGAACATGCACGTTCTATTATGTCATTACCAAATTCAGAGTTAACTACGTCAGAAACATTCCCTTTTGGACTTATTGATTCTATATTTAACGATCCTAAAAGTGGCGACCTATCAATCTCAAAAGAATTATTAGAAATATTAGAAATGATAAATAGAGAAATACCAACAAGCAGCAAACGTACTATTATTAGAAGAATTCACGCCAGTGATAATATATTTATAAACATGCAAAATAATATAAGCCTCTGTATAAGTTTATTTCTATGCCTAGGTGAAAATAAACAAACATTAGTAAAATTCCATTCAAGAGAACCCCAAGCGATAAGATTTATATTCCATATGATCCCCACATTAGACGCGCGATTATCATCTATACTTAAATTTAATAATTCCGTATATAAAAATGAACTATCAGAGTTTTCTATATATGATAAAAATAAATTAAAACTCGGAGGATTGGATATTATCAATAGTAAATACAAAGCATTAGAAAAACTTATTCTAACTATTCCACTTGATCATGAAATTACAGATAGTTTCAATGAAGAATTGTCTAATTTCAACCAGTTGATATCCGACATAAATCTTGAAGCATCCAGATCTATAACAAAAGAATTCGGCGAAAAATATGAGTGCGATGAATATTATGAAACATATAAATTATTAATATACATATATTCTTGCATGCTACTAAATGTAGACATAGAAATAGCTCATTCATATAGATTTAGAGAAGATTTAACCGATAGAATACTAAATTCAACTTCTATGCTTGATGATCATAAAAATCATTTATTATCTATAATAAAAAAACATACCCCACTTTTTTAACACGTTTAAAAGTAGAATATGAAGTTGCGAAAATTGTTATCCATCGATAAACACGGTCACATTGTCGGGGAGTTCCCGCACGATCCTCTGGCCGGGTTTGAATCACGTCGTCACGGTTTGCGCCGTCGCTTGATGAATGCCAAAGAAGCGTCAACTATGGCGCCCGAGCGTGCCCTATCTATTGCACAAGATCGTTATGACTTAGAAGAAAAACGCATCCGTGAACAAGCGTTTGTCTCTGATGAGAAAAAACGCCAAGGCGAATACCGCCGCAAAAACATTCTAGTCAGTGATGCTGTGGTCTTATGGCCTGAACACTTAGTAGTCACCAATGCTGAAAAAACGGTTAAAAATAACCTAACCAGCCTGCGTTTGTATGTCGAGCACTGCGCGTAACCTTTACCGCTCGTTTATGCTCGCAACCAATTGCCTCATGCGAGTGGGTGCGATCTACGCCCTACCACTGGATGCCATCGACCTTGAGGCCCGCGTTATCCGTGTACGTGACGTGCCCGAACTGGGCTGGAAGAACAAAGGCAGTAAGTGGCCTAATAAACCGATCAGTCAGCGGCTTTATGAATTCCTGAAAGAAGATTTAGCCAACCGGTCGCCGAAGGAACGCTGGTTTTTAGACAACGGCAACGGGGGACCTGGTATTCAGAAGTTGGCAAGGTCTCAACATCGATGAGTAAACAGGTTCAGGCGTGTGGATTACCTGACGGCGTGAAACCCTTTCACTGGGGAATGCGTGCGGCAATGATTACTTGGTTGCTGAATGATGGCGAATCACCGCAAAAAGTTCAGCAATTGGCTGACCATGCGGATATTCAAACGACCATGCGCTACTACAACACTCGAGAAGCGAGCAGCGCAGTGCCGTTGAACGATTACCGGAGATTTAAATGAGAACTCTATATCTTGATACAAATGTCATTGGTTTTCTTAAAGATAATTCAATTGAAAATAGTAGGTTAATTGATCGTATCTCTTCTTCTTTTGAATGCTACTTTTCGAATTACAATCTTTTAGAGTTCTTAAACTGTCCTACTTCAGAGTCCATAACGTCCCAGATAGAAGTGTTGATAAGACTCAATGCAAAGCTACTTCTCCAGTCATTTGACTATAGTAACAATACCGCACTAGATCACTTTGATATATTTAATGTCGACATATACGAATATCTAAATACTTTAACTAAAGAAAGTTCTCATGAAGTAGGAAAGATAGTTCAGAGCATGCAAATTCGTGACTTGCATCATTTTCATGGCGGCATGCCTAAAAGCTCCCCTATTGATCTTGCGAATAGCAAATTCACTGACATTTCTCGGCTGAATAATTACAACAAGGAGAACATTAAATCTCTTTGTGCTGATATTACTGATGATGACAGAAAAACTTTCCTACAATCTTTCGGTATCAATTTTGATCAGTATATTTCTGATGTCTTCAAACACATGGATGATATGGAATTTGAATATCTTCGGATACTTTCAAAATCTGTCTCTATAGAGAATCAGACTCCAACTGAAATTTTTATTGATAAATGTAAATCACTTCGCAATGATCTTGACCTTAGAAATCTTAACCTTAACCAAATCAAAGGACCCAGTATTGTTCAAAAGGTGTGCGACAGACTGAGATCACAGGGTCATTATGTTGATTCGTCTGATGAAGAACTCATGGCAGTTGATAAGAACTATATTCGCCCGGGTCAGCCACTCCACATTCACGAGAAAATAGTAGCCATACTCTCCCAACTTAATTCTTTTGGTTTCCGAAAAGATGAAAAGCTGAAAAAGTTTAATAAGGTGAGAGCTCATTCATTCGACTTTTCACACGCAACCATTGCTGGAACGGTTGAATATTTTTGTTGTGATGATGCAGCCTTCTCAGACCGACTTAAGGCTACATTCGAGTACTTAAACATACGAACAAAGGTCGTTTCTCTCTCTGAACTTATAAAACTAACACAATGATTTGTGCCAACAATGCATATAAAAAAACAAAAAAGATAACAAATTCAATAGCTTATAAGAACAATGCGCCCGCCTCCTAAGCGGACGATCGGGGTTCGAGTTCCTGTGGGTAGGCCATTTCGTTATTTATCCCCCCATAACAACATCACACGATGCCTCAGATATCAGACTTTTTCTTTTTAATGGGTTAGCTTTCGGTATTGTAGGAAGGCGCCTTCCGATATGCCCCGCTTTCACTATCAGGCTTATCATTCACCCACAAAAAAGCCGAGGGCTAGTTATCCAGCACTCGGCTTTTCGTCGTCA
>OJAY01000729.1_pt1 | contig 9796 bp, 6 predicted proteins | sample 1590331 | NCBI WGS metagenome assembly OJAY01 (sample SAMN05416835, study PRJEB24817) | seawater metagenome | isolation source: Sea water | place: Canada:Atlantic | collected 2013-07 | reverse complement strand
ACGAGATAGCGTAGCGTCTCGTGGGCTCGGAGATGTGTATAAGAGACAGCTTTGAATCTGCTTTTAATTTAGCAAGCACCAAATCGCTTAGCACAGGTAACTGGCTATCGATACAAAATGGCAATGTGACATGCACGCCCTCGGCGTTGCCGTCGGTAGACGTCGCTTTACACCAAGAAGCCGTTTCGGCTACATCCATACTGAAATAGCTGGCTAAAATAGCAGCAACCTTTTGGGTTACCGGTTCGGCTTTGCGAGAAAAGAACATAAATTGCCCTACAACCTAAAGATTTGTTTGAATTACGTAATGCAAAAAACGCGGTTTTCCGCTAGTATTTGCAGCCATTTTGAAACGCAAAGAATCAATAACGTCATTATGTCAGAAAAACGCCGAATTCTGGTAACCAGTGCGTTGCCATACGCAAATGGCTCTATTCATTTAGGGCACTTGCTTGAACATATTCAAACAGACATCTGGACCCGTTTTCAGCGTCTTCGCGGAAACGAATGTTACAGTGTTTGTGCCGATGATGCACACGGTACACCTGTTATGCTTAAAGCGCAGGAACTGGGCATTACACCAGAAGAAATGGTGGCCAGAACTCGTGCAGAGCATCACCAAGACCTGCTCGATTTTCACGTAGAGTACGACAACTACTATGTAACCCATTCGCCTGAAAACAAGGCGTTGTGTGAAGAAATTTACACTCGTTTAGATAACGCCGGTTACATTAGCAAGCGTACGATTAATCAATTATACGATCCGCAAAAAGAAATGTTTTTGCCAGACCGCTTCGTTAAGGGTACCTGCCCTAGCTGTGGTGCTGAAGATCAAAACGGCGATAGCTGTGATGTGTGCGGCGCAACCTACAGCCCTACTGAGGTTAAAAACCCTCGCAGTGTGGTATCGGGTGCTACGCCGGTATTGAAAGAATCTGAACATTTCTTTTTCGACCTGCCTAAGTTTGAAGACATGCTTAAAGGCTGGATCCGCTCGGGTGCCCTGCAAGAAGAAATGGCCAACAAGCTTCAAGAGTGGTTTACCGAAGGTTTGCAGCAGTGGGATATTAGCCGCGATGCACCTTACTTTGGCTTTGAAATTCCAGGTGCGCCGAATAAGTTTTTCTATGTATGGGTAGATGCCCCCGTTGGCTACATGGCCAGCTTTAAAAACTTCTGCGACCAAAATAACTTGGAATTCGACGATTTCTGGAAAGCCGATTCAGACGCCGAGCTTTACCACTTTATCGGTAAAGATATTACCTACTTCCACTGCCTATTTTGGCCTGCCATGCTAGAAGGTGCGGGTTACCGTAAGCCTACTGGTGTAAATATTCACGGTTTTGTTACGGTGAATGGGGCGAAAATGTCTAAGTCTCGCGGCACCTTTATTAAAGGGCGCACTTATTTAGACCACTTAAACCCAGAGTACTTACGTTATTACTTTGCGTCTAAGCTTGGCGATAGCGTAACCGACATCGACTTAAACTTTACCGATTTCGCTCAAAAAGTGAATTCAGACTTAGTAGGTAAGGTAGTAAACATTGCTAGCCGTTGTGCCAGCTTTATTACTAAGCGTTTTGACGGCAAATTGTCTGACAACGTGTTAGAGCCCGAGCTTATTACCGAGTTCCAAAATGCAGCCGACACTATTGCCGATTTATTCGAGCGCCGTCGTTACCATCAAGCAATACGTGAAATCATGACATTGGCCGATAAAGCCAACCAGTTCATTGATACCAACGCCCCTTGGGTAACTATTAAAGACGAAACCAAACAGCAGTTCACTCACGATGTATGTTCGTTGGGTATTAATATGTTCCGCCTGTTGGTCATTTACTTAAAACCTGTGCTTCCAGTATTGGCAGAAAAAGCGGAAGGCTTCTTGAACGATGAGTTTACGTGGTCGTCTCTTGAAACCGTGCTAACGGGCCACGCTATCAACAAGTTTAAGCCAATGATGCAACGTGTAGAAATGGAGAAAGTAGACGCCATGGTTGATGATTCAAAAGAAAACCTAGAGCCAGCAAAGCCAACGGTTAACCCAGACAGCCCGTTAGGTAAAGATCCTATTAGCGAGACAATCTCGTTCGACGACTTCGCTAAAGTAGATTTACGTATTGCACGTATCGCCAACGCTGAGCATGTTGAAAAGGCCGACAAACTTCTACGTTTAGAGCTAGATTTAGGCGGCGAAACAAAGCAGGTATTTGCAGGTATTAAGTCTGCCTACTCGCCTGAGGCGTTAATCGGGAAGCATACCGTAATGGTGGCTAACCTAGCACCGCGTAAGATGCGCTTTGGTATGTCTGAAGGCATGGTATTAGCTGCCGGCCCTGGTGGTGATGAGCTTTATATCTTAGAGCCACACGAAGGTGCATTGCCTGGTATGCGCGTTAAGTAAAACTGGGTTGCTGACTTTTTAGGTAAACGAACCGCCAGAAAATTTGAAAGCCGTGTTGATAGTCTCAACGCGGCTTTTTTGTTTATGGGAAAATGATGTAGATTTTCTTGTTTCTCTGCCTAGTTTAAAAGTGGACATCCATGTATTAACGCCACTAAAAACATGGGCACCCACTTATTAAAATCCCAGTTCTATTGCGGACACCCACTTTTATATTGACCAACTGAGTTGTGGGTGTCTTGTTTTTGGCTTCTTGTTTTTGGCTCTCGTCAAATCGGTGATAAAAGTGGACATCCATGTTTTAACCCCAATCAAAAAATGGATATCCACTGATTAAAATTCCAAATTAACGTGGGTGTCCACGTTTAAGCACCCAGAAATATCGTGGGTGTCCATGGTTAGGTTCGGTTAGCTAAACTGTGGGTGTCCAAGTTTCGGCTTAGACCAAAACTGTGGGTGTCTCAGCTTTTGGCTTTATTGTATGAAGAAGTTCTGGCGCTGGCGGCACCGACAGGAGAGAACTGGCGTTTTAGTTGAAGTTTTGGCCGAATAGCCGTCATAGGCATTACTCGCTTTCTGGCCAGTATTACGTAAACGGCACTGCACCACGGGAAGTAAGTGGAAAGGTATTGCTGAATGTTTTTCGCGTAACCCCACCGCTGTTCAAAAAACAATGTAGAAAACATAATTTGGCGCTGTTCTACAATTTCAAAGCCCAACAGCTGCAACCAATCTTTAATGCGATATGAGGTAAAAAAACGAGCGTCATGCAGTTTATTGTCGCGCTTGACCGGTAAGTACTTGGCGATGCCGGCTAAACTCAACGGGTTGAACCCGCTAATAATAACGTAACCACTTTGAGTAATAACTCGGTCTACTTCCCGTAAAATTTCGTGAGGGTCTTGCGCAAAGTCCAATTCATTGGCTAGTAAAAAGCCATCTATGCTGTTTTCAGAAAATGGCAGCTGATGTGACTGTCCTACTATTTTGGGGCTTGCTGAACTATCAACGCTTTCTGTCCGCTCACCACTATTATTCGCACTTTCACTTATTTCATCGTGCTCTAAATGCATAGCACTAAATGGCACTTGGCTAATAATGTTGCGTATAGGGCTTTGCTTCAACGGTATTTGCGCACTTAAACTGCCGAGTTTCACGAAGTGATACCCAAAAATGCGTTGGGTGTAGTCGTCGCACACCTGCGTGATGGCTTGCTTAATTTGCTCTCCTGCTGGAAAGTCGGTCCAGTCTTCAGGATAACGAGGGGCTTGGGAATGAAATGCTGATCTCATAGTTGCTAAGCGTGCCTTAAGGTTGCTCTGTGTACAACAAGTTCTTATAGTATCGCATAATTATACCTACACAAGCAGGTGCACAATGACGACTAACGTTCTTCCTCACGGCATTTCAATTTTTCCAATAGAAGCATTTAGCGACAATTACATCTGGTGTATTCACAATAACGAACAAGCGATCGTTGTCGACCCAGGCGATGCAGAGCCCGTACTCTCGTTTTTAAAAAGTGAAAATTTACATTTAGCGGCCGTATTAATAACCCATCACCATCATGACCATACGGGTGGCATTGCCAAATTAGTCTCAGCAAACCCAGGCCTTCCCGTTATTGGCCCAAGAGGGGGTCATATTCGTGGCATCACTAAATCCGTTTCGCAAGGCGATACCTTACAGCTTCCAGTATTAGATTTAGAATTCCAAGTAATGGAAGTGCCCGGTCATACGCTCGATCATATTGCGTTTTTTGGCCATAACGTTTTGTTTTGTGGCGATACCTTATTTTCAGCAGGTTGTGGTCGGTTGTTCGAAGGTTCGCCTGAACAAATGTTGCACTCGCTGAACAAGCTGAAGCGCTTGCCCGACAACACTCTGGTTTACTGTACTCACGAATATACTCAATCGAACGTACGCTTTGCTTTAGAAGTAGAACCAGAAAATCAAAACCTTCAAAACTATTCATCTTGGGTAGATAAAAAGCGAGAAATGGGTATGCCAACCCTACCCTCAAATTTGGCTGAACAAAAACAAATTAACCCTTTCTTACGTTCTCATGAACTTTCTGTACAAACTGCTGCCGAAGCTTATTGCGAAAAAAACATGGGCGACGATGTAGCGGTATTTGCTGCAGTTCGGCGCTGGAAAGATGAGTTTTAATGCAAAACTAACGCACTGAAGGTAGAATGTGCGGTTTGCAGGTATTCGAGAGGTCCCTTCTACATGCAGTTGAAGTTGTTTGTTTTGTCACCCGTTTTATTAGCGTTAGGGCTAAGTGGGTGCCAAATCACCGAAGAACAAATACAAGAAGACGTGGTGAATGTACAAAATGTTGAAGGCGCTACTGAACCTTGCAACACATTACACGACACACCAGAAGCAATTGAAGACTGTGAAATAGCGCGCGAAGGCGTTATTGATGTAGTGCACCCTAAAGATAATCTGCTGTCGGAAGCAGAGGAACTTATTGACGACCCTTCAGTAGAAACCGAAGCCATTATTACCAATGTATGGCAGCGAGTAAGTGACGGGCTTAATTTATATATTCCTGATGATCGTCGCGTTGATGTACAAAAAAACTGGTATTTAAAGCATCCAGAGTACATGAAACGTGTGGTTACTCGTGCCAAGCCGTTTCTCTATTACATTGTTGACGAAATAGAGAAGCGTGATATGCCAATGGAATTGGTGTTATTGCCCATTGTTGAAAGTGCTTTCGACCCTTTTGCCTACTCTCATGGCCGAGCCGCTGGTATGTGGCAATTTATTCCCGGTACGGGCAAGCGTTTCGGAATGGAGCAAACCTGGTGGTACGATGGGCGTCGTGACGTTATAGCGTCCACCAAAGGTGCTTTAGATTACCTAACCTATTTATCGAACATGTTCGATGGCGATTGGCTACATGCTCTAGCGGCGTATAACAGTGGCGAAGGTCGTGTATCTAAAGCCATTCGCGCAAATAAAAAAGCCGGTAAGCCTACCGATTTTTGGTCGTTAAACTTACCTCGTGAAACCCGTGCGTATGTACCGAAATTATTAGCATTGGCAGACATTTTAAAACATCGTGATGAATATGCTTTTGCATGGCCTGAAGTTGAAAACGTCGCCGTTATCGAAGTGGTTGATATTGGTTCACAGGTAGATTTGGCCTTTGCTGCCGACCTTGCGGGCATGACGCTTAAAGAGTTACATGCATTGAACCCTGGCTTTAACCGCTGGGCTACTGCTCCAGAGGGCCCGCATAGATTAGTGTTACCGTTAACCAAAGCCGCTGACTTTAGTGATGCGCTTGCTAAAATTGATCGTACCGACCGATTGAATTGGGTACGTCATACGGTGAAGCCAGGTGATAGCTTAGGGAAACTTGCGAATAAATATCACACCACTGTGAAAGTGATTAAGCAAGTTAACGAGCTTAACTCTAACGTTATTCGTATTGGCCAACCTATTATGGTACCTGTGGCTTTGAAAGCCCTAGACAATTACGACCTATCACAAGGCCAGCGTTTAGCCAGTGTGCAAAACAAAAAGCACGGTGCATATAAAGTTACCCATACTATTCGCTCAGGTGATACGTTATGGGATATTGCGCGTAAATATGGTGTTACGACTAAAAAACTAGCGAGTTGGAACAATATGGCGCCTGGCGACATGCTCCGTCTTGGGAACAAATTAGTGGTTTGGCAGAATAACAAAAGCAACTCAAAAAACGCAGATGCTATAACCAAACGCGTAACCTATACGGTTAGAAACGGTGATTCCCTGTCGCGCATAGCGAGTAAATTCAATGTCAGCATCAGTAATATTGGCAAATGGAATAACATTAATACATCGCGTTACTTACAGCCGGGCCAGAAGCTAAAGCTGTTTGTAGACGTCACTAGATTAAATAGCACAGGCTAAATAGCAAAGGATAAGAGCAATGCTAAGGATTAACCGGGACAATTTACGTAACAGTCATGAAACGCCCTGGTTAATCTTAGATTTAGTCATGCTGGGTATTTTATTTTTAAACCTAGCATGGCTAATTTTCGATGCCTTGTACGCTACCGATTTTATCTATTCTCAAATAGATGCCTTCTTCCCCGCTTTAATTAACGCTTACGACCCCATTCACCACAACTTCTTGTTGGTTGATTTAGTCTTCATTGGCATTTTTCTTACTGAATTTTGTTTTAGGTGGATTGTTGCCATCGTGCGCAAAGAGCACCTACGTTGGTATTTTTTCCCTTTTCTGCATTGGTACGATTTAGTCGGGCTAATTCCTCTTGGGGCTACGCGGCTGTTCCGCTTCCTACGCATATTTTCAATTTTGCACCGGCTGCACAAATATCAAATTATTGATTTAAACCGCACCGCCATATTTCGGTTCTTCGCCTTCTATTACGATGTATTTGTTGAAGAGCTCAGCGACAGAATTGTGGTAAAAGTATTGAGCGATGCACAAAAAGACATTGCCGCAGGCTCTCCCTTGGTAGATGAGATTACCGAGCAAGTCCTTGCACCACGCCGCCCTGTTATTACCCAATGGATGGCGGGTGTTATTAATCACTTAGGGCAATCTATAAGTAACGATGAACATGGCGAAGTGATACGTGAACATGTTCGCAAAAGTGTAGGCAAAGCGGTGCGCGGAAACTCTCAGGTGTCTACGCTTAATTACTTACCCATAATTGGTAAAACAATTGAGAACACGCTGGAAGAATCAGTAACTGATATTGTCACCATGTCGCTGGTAAACTTATTGTCTGATTTAGATGCTGAGCGCATCGACCATTTCATCTCAGTGGGTATGCACGATTACACCCCTACAGCCGATGCTTTAGATAAGGAAGTATTACAGGTGGTAAATGAATGCTTAGAATTGATGAAAGGACACATTGCACAGCAGCGCTGGAAATCAGAGCTCGCTAAAAAGGAATCTACAATGCCAGTAACAGAACCTTCAGAAGAAACAACAATAGAGAAGAACTTGTAGGTACACGCTCAAAAAATTAAAACTTAATGATAACTATTATTATTTCAATACTCATATGGTAGACTTCTGACCAATACCAATGGTTGTTAGTCTTACATTTTGAGGAAATAAAGAATGTCGAACGGTCGTAAAGGTTGGTTTTACCCATCTTTAACAGCATTAGCGATAGCGGTAGCTACATCACCTGTTGCACAAGAACAAGAAGATGAAAGTCTTGAGCACATTGAAGTTAACCCTATGCAGTCGTACAGAAGTACGGCCACTAAGTCTTCTTTGCGCCCTATCGATTCGCCTGTCAGTATCAGTGTTATCGATCAAGAGCTTTTACAATTGCGCCAAGCACAAACGGTATCAGAAGCCTTGCGCTATAGCTCTGGAGTAACGACTGAAAGTCGCCCAACCATCACTATTTTTGACCAATTTACCATTCGTGGCTTCGATACCTACCAAACCTTTTACGATGGCTTACCTCTTTTAAGTAACAACAGCTGGAACCTTTATCCGCAAGTTGATTCTTTCGCAACAGAATCTTTAGAAATATTAAAAGGCCCTGCGTCATCGCTTTATGGCCTCGTTCCTCCTGGCGGCATGATTAACCAAGTTGCCAAATACCCTAAAGACGAAAACGAAACCTTAATTCGTGCAGCGGTAGGTTCAGATAACTTATTTGAGCTTGGTGTAGATACTACCGGCCAACTTACCGACAACGCGCGCTATCGTGTTGTGGCACTAGGTAGAAAACAAGATGGATTTCAGGACACTACTGAAAACGAGCGTTATACCATTGCGCCTTCAGTTACCATTGATCTTAGCAAGGCAACGGAGCTTACCTTATCTGCCTATTATCAAGACGACCCTCAAATGGTGCCCTCTACCCCACTTCCAGGCGTTGGTACCCTTTACGAAGCACCTTATGGAAAGCTTGACGCCAGCGTTTATGCAGGTGATGAAAACTGGAACAGCTATTCTCGCGAAGTACTTATGCTTGGCTATAAACTGAACCATGAATTTAATGATAACTGGTCAGTGTTACAAAAGTTTCGCTATACCGATGCTGACGCCCTGCAACAAAATACCTATCACTCAGGTACGCCTACAGACGATATTTACCTAACTCGTTCAGCATACCTTACCGATGAAGAAATTGACGGTGTGACTGTTGATACGCAGGTGGCTGGGTTTGTTCAAATCGGTGATGTGGCACACAACCTATTGTTCGGTGTCGATTACCAAAATTCCGACTCAACCGTTGCGTATCGAGATACATTAACTACCGACACGCCAGTACTAGATTTAAGCAATATCGATAATGACTTGTTCGATGTAGATTCTCTACCACTCGACTTCTACCAAGAAGATCACGTTATCGACATTGAGCAAATTGGTTTTTATCTTCAAGATGAAATACGTATCGATAATTTCACGTTCTTGCTAAATGGTCGATATGATCAATTTGAAAGCACTGATGTGGCAGAGAATGTATATGCGGGTTTTGAGTACGGCAGCACCACAGAAATTGACCAAAATGAGTTTTCAGGCCGTGTAGCCGCTATGTACACGTTTGACTCAGGCTGGCGCATGTATGCGAACTACGCTGAATCTTTCGAACCAGTTTCAGGTACCGACTCAGTTACTGGCGAAGCTTTCAAACCTACTACAGCTGACCAAGTTGAAGTGGGAACCAAGTATATTAGCGGTGATGGCGCAACCACGTTTACCGGTGCGTACTTCGTACTGACGAAACAAAATGTAGTGGTCAATACGTCAGACTTTGCGCAATATACGCAAAATGGTGAAGTTGAATCGAAAGGTGTTGAACTAGAGCTTTCTACTAAAGTAACCAACGCCCTTTCACTGCAAGCAAATGCTACTTTGTTAGATTTAGAAGTAACTGAAGACACATTGGACCCAGACGTAGTAGGTAAAACGCCAGTTTGGGTTGCAGAAGAAAGTGCATCAGTATGGGCGAACTACTTCTTCGATGATGCGCTAGACGGCTTAATGCTAGGTGCAGGTGTTCGCTACGTGGGTGAAACACAAGCAGATAAGTACAACACCGACACTGTGCCTTCTTACACCTTGGTTGATGCGGTATTGTCTTACGACATGCCAGAGTACGATTTAAAACTAACAGGCAGTGTAAGTAACTTGACCGACAAAGAGTATGTTGGTGCATGTTACGACACGAATAACTGTTGGTATGGTGCACAACGTAGATTTGAAGTTGGTATTGAAAAGCGTTTTTAAGCGAATGTTTTTTGATAATCAGGGCTTAGCCGATGATGTCAGCTAAGCCCTTTTTTGTTTTGAGCACCTAGCCTCTGCGCCAAGTCGTACCTGCAGGCCCATCTTCTAACACCTGTCTCTTATACACATCTCCGAGCCCACGAGACGCTACGCTATCT
>OJAY01000727.1_pt1 | contig 9799 bp, 10 predicted proteins | sample 1590331 | NCBI WGS metagenome assembly OJAY01 (sample SAMN05416835, study PRJEB24817) | seawater metagenome | isolation source: Sea water | place: Canada:Atlantic | collected 2013-07 | reverse complement strand
ATCTACACAGAGTAGATCGTCGGCAGCGTCAGATGTGTATAAGAGACAGTTTAATAGCGGTAGGGTTTTCAAATAGCTCGCTCAACAACTCGCCGTAATCTGGCTTTGCCTCTACACCTATTTTTTCAACCAAATCGGTAAAAGCGCTATTGTTAAGTTCAATGGTTCCCGCTTCAGTCATTAGCACCGTTGCCGATTTTGCATTTTCAAATAGCATCCTAAAACGCTTTTCTAAAAACTCAATTTCTTCTCTTAACTGCCTTTCTTGTGAGAACTGCTCTTCAACCTTATCTAATAATTGGTTGGTGTCGTCTACCAACGTACCAATTTCACTGCGAGAGTGGTAGTCAGGTACATCAATGCGCTGTGCGGTGCCGGGTGTAATCTCATGAAGCGAACGTCCCACGCGAAGCATGGGGGCAATAATTATGTAGTAGGTGATAAACAAAGCAACAATACCCACCACCAAAGCTTCTGCGTATAGCGCATAGCTGTTGTCGGTACTGATTTTTTTGGCTTGTTGGATAATGTGATCAAAGTTCGGGTATATGTTGACCTCGGCAAGGGCTTCTTCCGGGATAAAAGGGTTTCGCACCGCAAACACACGGGGCTCTGTGTCTCGGTTTATGGCTTCATTCACGTTAAGTTGATGATACAAGGCGTCGCTTTTAATAGAGGCAGCAAGAATCTTGTCACTTTTTACCAAACCATTAATGGCTTCTTTGGCAAGGTCTTCATCCTCTAAAAACGCCGCTATGGAAGCGGTTGCACTTACGGTACGGTAAAGCTCTTCAATGTCATGGTTCGCCTCATTTATTTCATTCTCGTAAGTCACGCGATAAAAAAACTCGGCCGTGGTTAACACCACCACCATAGCGGCAGCAATTAAAAACAATGACAGTCGAAAGCCTAACCCATGCATATTAATCAAAGCGATACACAACCTTCATTTTGTCGGTAACATTGGACTCATAAATATACGCTAGGGCAGATTCATCGTCTTCTAGACGTTGTTTTACATCATCAACGGTTTGTTCTATTACCGGTGGCTTTACCCGTCCTGAAAACTTCAACCTCGACCAGTAGGCATTTATACGTGCAAGGGGCAAACCCACTAATGCTTGGTAAAATTGCGCTTTAAGTTTTTCATCTAATTCAACATCGATAGGAGTCGCTTGTTTACCATTTGGAAACGCAGAATATTTACCCATAAATAAATTAATTAGGCCTTTTTTATCCAACACTTGAACATCGTTATTGTGATTCGTAACAACCACTATCTTACTTGGCACGTTCTCAGCGACATAAGCAAAACAATTGACACTCTTAAGTGCGAGAATTGTTGCAATAACGATGAAGCGGAGGCGATATAAATTCATCATCCACCCCTAAAAACTAAAACTTAAAGCAAGTAGCAGGGTATGAGCAACGCCGTCTTCACTATTGACAACTAATCCATCTCTTGCCCTAAGGCCGCCCCCTCTGGCCTCGATATCAGTTCGTTCGATTTGCGCTTTAAAGGCGAGATTTTCTTTTAAATCCCAACGCCACCCTACGGAAAATGATTGCTGATTGTGTGCCAGCGTACTTCCTACTTCTTCAATGAAAACGGCTAACTCCGCGGTAGTGGGGGTAATAGGAAAATCTGGCTGCGCCTCACTTAAAAAGTAAGTGTCTGACTGTGCGAATGAATACAAACCATAAAACGTGTGCGCACCATAGTGATAGCTAACATTTAAAAAGCCGTTCAGTGATTGCCTCAATGCAAGTGAATCAGAATCGATATGGGAGAGTTCGCCTGATACTTCCCAATCACCTAGGTACCTATTCATATATAACGATGTGTATTGGATGGTTGCACCGCGCAAACTTAATGAGTTAGCAAAATCGGTGGCGCCACTCCAAAAAGGTTGTAATTGGGCAACCGTTGTCGCAACAAACGCCGAGTCTGAATTGTCATTTTCCGCCTCAGTTAACGTGTGTTTTAGTGCAACACTCCAATCAAAAGCCACAAACTCAACGCCAATAGAGCGCAAGTCATTAAACGTAATTGGGTCGTACTCATTGCTGGTGAAGTCACTCTCACCCTGGCCCCAAAACGCTTTTACCAGTAGGTTGAAATCGGTGTAAGGTCTTGAATAGCTAATGTCAGCGCCATCAAAACTTCTGGCAGGTACGATCCCATAAACTTCGGTAGGTACTTTTACCCAAGGATAGGCAATTGAAACGTCTCTGGTATCGCTGAAGTGAAATAAATCGGCAGCAAGTCTTCCGGCCCTTAATTGCCACGACGGCGTGATATCGTATCTGAGAAAGGCCATTTGGGTCACTGAGTCTAGATTCTGCTCATCTTGCGCTCTATAAACAAATTGCCCAACAAAATCGAGGTTATTTGAAACACTGTAGTCAAACTGTACGCCAATCAAACTGAGTGGTTTAAAGGCTAAACCATCCTTTTTAGCAATCTCTGCTTGAGAACGGTCGTTGCGAAATTGATAAGTGCGAGTGTCAGCCGTTGCCGTAGCCAGCGTACCAAACCCGCTAACTTCAAGTTTTTCTTGCTCTGCTAAAACGCTGCGAGTCACCAGTAAACTCATTAGAAACGCAAAAAGGAAAAACTGCTTATTTAACATTTTTCTGTGTCCATTTCGAAGACAATCCTTACTAACGCGAATAAATATATAAGTCTTGTATTCTTGATTATAGCAAGCATAGCTGAGAAACAAAGAAAGCTAAATAATCGGTATCTTTTTCAACATAACCTCATCGGGAAGACACAAGCAGAATTGCCATAGTTTTGTAAAAGGCTTCTGGGAGTTTATTTCTTTTCATGGCGACGACCAATTTCGTTCAGGTCCGAATAGTTTCACATGATGAACTCCCATTCAAAATATCAATTAAACTTATGCAACGAGTTTTCTTAGTATGTTTAACATATTGGTAACATAAGAGCGTGTAATGACAGATATCTATTTAGTTCGTCACGGACAGGCGTCTTTCGGTAAGGCGAATTACGACAAGCTAAGTGAACTAGGCGCACAGCAAGCCGTGTGGTTAGGTGACTATTTCCACCATCGCGACATTCAGTTCGACAGCGTTTTTATGGGAGACATGGTAAGACACCGTGAAACTAACGAGGGTATTGCACAAGGGTTATCCGCTGGGGGGAAGTATTTACCAGAGGCTACACGAGACAGTGCACTTAACGAGTTTAATTTTCAGGCGGTTGCTGCTGCGTATCTTAGTCGTTTCCCTGAAGATAAAGTGCCAGAGGGGGCATCACCTGCTGAGTTCTATCGATTATTGAAAAAGGCCATGCTTGCGTGGTCACAAGATGAACTAGAGCATGGGTTGCTCGATGAAACATGGGCGCAATTTGAAGGGCGTGTAGGTTCAATGCTCACACGTTTGCAAAATAGCGATGCAAAACGCGTACTTGTGGTCAGTTCTGGCGGCGCTATCGCGATGATGCTGAAACATATTTTAGGCTACGACTCTGCAACGGTTATCAACATGAATTTGCAAATACGCAATGCCAGCTTTTCACAATGCTTTGCTAATAAGCGAGGCGTTCACTTAAATAACTTCAATAGCGTACCTCACCTGGATGTGACTGACAGGTTACACGCCATTACCTATAGCTAAACGGGACAGCGATGAATTTTGAATATAACGAAAAAACACAAGCGCTTTTAGAAAAACTAAGAGCGTTCATGAAAGACGAAGTGTATCCAATTGAGCAAGAGTACATCCATGCCGTAGAGAATGGAAAAGACCGTTGGAAAACCCCAGCGATGATGCAGGCGTTAAAGCAAAAAGCGCGGGAGGCAGGGTTGTGGAATTTATTCCTACCCGAAGAGTACAAGCCCTACGGAGCCGGGCTGACTAACGCCGAATATGCACCACTTTGTGAAGAAATGGGGCGCGTGTTGTTCAGTTCTGAAATATTCAACTGTAGCGCGCCAGACACAGGCAATATGGAAGTACTAGCCAAATACGGCAACGAAGCGCAAAAAGAAGAATGGTTAGTGCCTTTGTTAAACGGAGAGATTCGCTCTGCGTTTGCGATGACTGAGCCTGCGGTGGCGTCGAGCGATGCAACAAATATTGAAACGTCTATTACGCGCGACGGTGATGAGTATGTTATCAATGGTAAAAAATGGTACACCAGTGGCGCAATGAATGAGAATTGCAAAATTATGGTGGTGATGGGCAAAACTGATTTTGATGCACCTCGTCATCAGCAACAATCGCAAATACTCGTGCCTATGGATACCAAGGGCGTCACCATTGTTAGGCCTATGGCAGCAATGGGATTTTATGATGAACCGATTGGTCATGCCGAAGTCTTGTTTGAAAACGTACGTGTGCCTGCTGAAAATCTGCTCGTGGGTGAGGGTAAAGGGTTTGAAATTGCTCAAGGCCGCCTTGGTCCAGGTAGAATTCATCACTGCATGCGTTTAATCGGATGTGCACAGCGCGCATTAGATATGGCCTGTGAACGAGTAGAATCTCGAATTGCCTTTGGCAAGCCGTTAGCAAAACAGCAGTCTATTCGTGAAACCATTGCCAAGATGCACTGCGATATTGAGCAGGCGCGTTTATTAACGCTAAAGGCAGCCGATAAGATGGACAGATACGGCAATAAAGTATCTCGTGACCTTATTGCGGCAATTAAAATTGTTGCGCCAACCATGGCGTGCAACGTGATAGACGACGCTATTCAAATGCACGGTGCGGCGGGAACGAGTCAAGACTTTGTATTGTCTGCAATGTATGCATATGCACGCACCATTAAGCTTGCCGATGGCCCAGACCAAGTGCACATGATGCAGTTAGGTCGTAATTTAATTGCTGATAAAAACGCATAAGGAGCTGTTTTGACTGCACAAAACACGACTGCACCTCATATGTTAGATTTAGCGGTATTAAACACTTACCTAACTACCGCGTGCCCAGAAATAGGGCACGTTCAAGAGGCTGAAAAGTTTTCTGGCGGCCAGTCGAACCCGACTTTCAAGCTACTTACTGACAATGGCACCTTTGTTTTACGGCGCCAGCCTCCGGGAAAGCTGCTTAAATCAGCGCATGCGGTAGACCGCGAATTCAGAGTGATTAATGCGCTGCAAAATTCTGAAGTACCGGTTCCTAAGGCATATCACCTGTGCGAAGACCCAGATATTATCGGCAGTATGTTTTATATCATGGCCCATGTTGACGGTGATATTTTTTGGAATAGTGCGCTGCCTGAGATTGCTACTTCCAGCACCCGTAAGGCGATGTATGATGAAATGAACAGAGTGCTTGCGTCATTGCACAGCGTCGATGTTCAATCTGCAGGGCTGAGCGATTATGGAAAGCCCGGCAGTTATTTTGAACGCCAGTTAAGTCGCTGGACTAAACAATACCGAGCGTCAGAGCTAGAGCATATTAAAGAAATTGAAAAGCTAATTAGTTATTTAGAAGCTAATTTGCCTGATGATGATGGACAGGTCTCGTTGGTCCATGGCGACTTTAGACTCGACAACATGATGTTTGATATGTCTGATACCAAGCAACCTAGAGTAATAGCTGTACTTGATTGGGAGCTGTCTACACTGGGACACCCTTATTCAGACTTAGCGTATCAGTGCATGCAGCTGCGCCTTCCCTCAGACATTGCTCACGCAGCAGGGTTAGGAGGGCTAGATCGCGAGGCCTTGGGTATCCCTTCAGAAAAAGCGTATATAGATGCTTACTGTAAACGACGGAATATGGGAAAAATTGATAATTGGACGTTTTATCTCGCGTTCAGTTTCTTCCGACTCGCCGCTATTTTACAAGGCGTAGTGAAGCGCGCTCACGATGGTAATGCATCTAGTGAGAAAGCGATGCAGTTGGGGGCGATGGTACGTCCTCTAGCGCAAATAGCGAATCAAACCATACACCAAGACAGTGAATAACAGACACACTTGTTTTCTATGATTTAACCCTCGGGGTAATGCGTTTTGGGTTTTTTGCCGAACACATAGAGAAAACAGAATACGGAGAAAAGATGAAAGCCATTGTATGTGAAGCCTTTGGGCCAGTAGATGATTTACGTGTAAAAGACGTTGCCGACCCTGTAGCAAAACCTGGGCATGTTGTTGTTGATGTTCAGGCGGCAGGGGTTAACTTTCCAGATGGGCTCTTGGTACAAGGCCTGTATCAAATGCAACCTGACTTTCCGTTTATTCCTGGCAACGAGGTGGCTGGCATTGTCTGTGAAGTGGGTGAGGGAGTCAGTCACGTCAAAGAAGGACAACGGGTTATCGCGCTCTCTAATCTGGGCGGTTATGCAGAAAAAGTAGCTGTGAAAGCAAGCCACGTTATGCCGTTACCAGACCCTATTCATGTGAATGAAGGTGCGGCGCTTGTTACTGCTCATGCTACTGCTCACCATGCCTTAAAACAGCGTGCGAAGTTACAGCCTGGCGAGACGCTGGTTGTGACAGGTGCAGCTGGTGGCACCGGCTTAGCGGCCGTTCAAATTGGTAAAACAATGGGGGCTAACGTAATTGCAGTATGTTCTACAGAAGAAAAGCTTGCCCTAGCAAAAGAGTATGGTGCAGATGTACTCATCAATTATAAAGACAAGGATCTCAAAGAGACGCTGAAAGAAGTGACGGGCGGTAAAGGTGCCGACGTTATTTATGAATGTGTCGGCGGTGATACTTTTCATGCTTGTAGTAGAAGTATGGCGTGGGAAGGCAGATTGCTTGTGGTTGGGTTTGCTGGCGGAGAGATACCTAAGTTCCCAGTAAACTTAGCCTTGGTAAAAGGATACTCGGTAATGGGCGTATTTTGGGGCTCGTTTACTCAGCACGATCCCAAAGGGTTTGCCGAAAATATGCAAGAACTCCTGACGTGGTATGTACAGGGAAAGGTAAAAGTAGTTGTTGATGAAGCCTTGCCTCTAGAGCAAGCAACTAAAGCGATGACTAAAGTTATGAATAGGGAAGTGAAAGGGAAAATGGTCATCACACCATAAGTATTTTTACCACTTCCGCTAAGCCCACATCATTGTGGGCTTTATTATGTCTGTGTTAAACATGAGGCTGACAGGCGAGTAGGGCAAGATATGCGTTATGTTAAAATGTATCAGTTGATTGATTAACCAGAGCTGTTAATTACAACAGGCAAAACAGTAAGTCTGAAGAGTTTAGAATAATGAAGTTTACGACTTACTCAGGTTGCGACAATGTGTATGGCAACGCTGTATGAATAAGATGGGCCTGCTTTAACGACGTTTTACTATTTCGCGGAGTGATAATACGTTGCGATACACGGTTAGAGAGGTCATTAGAGCTGCGGCGAATTTTTTTGAAAATCGGTTGCGCTTGCTCTGAACTATTGAGGTTTGGCTGGTGCTTAGCATCTTCTGCTGCAGCCAAACTATGAGGAAAAAGGGCAGCCGCTAAACAAGTACTAAGCAACATCAAGCTGGTAAGTGTTTTCATCAATGGCTCTCTTATAATGTTTAGTTGAGTCTCCGGTTTGTTGCAGCATTTTTTGCAGTATTTTTTGCATAGTTGAGAGCACTAACCGAGAGAGAGAAGACGTCAGAGGCGGTTGCACTCGCCTCTTTCGTCAGACTTTGTTTGTTCATCTCCATTACAACTAAAATGGATTTAAAACAAAATAGAGTGGCTCATACCATGGTATGAAAATTTATACTGTATGCTAGGCAATACAGCGGCTTTTTTGTCTAGCGATGACGCCTCTATCCATTCGCGGTGATGCCTCCTACCACGCGGTGAGGCCTCTTTGCATTGGCGGTGAGGCCTCTCCATCGGCGGTGAGGCCTCTTACCAAGCGGTGACGCCGCCATCTACTGCTATAGTTTGGCCGTTCATATAGCTGTTCCCAGGAGACAGCATTAGCATCATAGTGTTAACTATTTCCTGTGGCTCTCCTAGGCGCTTCATTGGGCTGCCCTGACCAAGTTGAGCTTGGGCCTCTGGTGTATTATACCCGTCCACATTTAGAATGTTAGTTGGGCTGTAAAATGGGCATATTGCATTTACACGCACATTTTTTCTCCCATATTCTACTGCTGCGGTGCGAGTGATGCCGGCAACGGCATGCTTTGCTGCTGCGTAGGCTGCGCCTTTCGGAGCGCCGCCAAGACCTGCAAGAGAACTCACGTTTAACACATGGCCCTTTTTTTGAGTGAGCATGGCAGGAATTTGGTATTTCATGCCAAACATCACGCCTTTAACATTAACCCCAAACTGACTATCCATGATGGCCTCAGTCATTTCATGAACGGGCGCTGGCGTGTGAGCAATACCTGCGTTATTGACGGCAATATCCAAGCGACCAAATTTCTCTAACGCCGCGTCTACCAGCGCCTTATTTAGACTTTCATCTGCAATGTTGCCTGCGATGCTCACCACATCGGTAACACTTTCAAGTTCATTTTTTACCGAGTTGAGCGACGCTTCATTTATGTCGCTGAGCACAAGTTTTGCACCGCGATGTGCAAGCCCTGTCGCCAAAAGCCGGCCAAAACCGCTGCCTGCGCCAGTAATCAGCACAACGTGGTCGGTAAAGTTAAGTAGTGAATCCATGATGTTTCCTTAATGTGTTCTGAAATACCTAGGTCAATACGCCCTAGTAATTGTGAATAAATGAAATAAGAACCTGAGCTAATTCTTCACCCTTGTCCTCTTGTAAAAAGTGACCACCAGATTTAATTGTGGTGTGTGCTATTCCCTTGCAGCCTAAAATGGTGTGCTGCATAAATTTGTCACCGCCTGCCGTCACAGGATCGCTATCGCTAAAGGCGGTCATAAAGGGTTTGTTGAACTGCTTAAGCGACTGCCAAGCGTTTCGATTGGCTTGAGAGTCTGTGCTGTCGGGTTGTGTAGGGACCAATAGGGGAAACATTCTTGCGCCTACTTTATATGTCTCATCAGGGAATGGTGCGTCGTAAGCCGCTTTCACACTATCTGATAAGTCGGTTACTGTGCCTTTATCAATGATATCTGAGGTTGGAAACTCCGGTACGTCTTGAGAAAATCGACGCCATGCCGTAAACGCCTTACTGGGTTTTTGGTCGCCCGTGGGTAGCCCGGTATTTGCAGCCACTACACCACAAAATCGCTCAGGCATATCTGCCACAAGTCGAAGACCTAATAGGCCTCCCCAATCTTGACAGAACAGCGTAGCGGGTTGTTTTACGACTTGGTTAAACCATTCTCGTACCCAAATTAAGTGCCTTGCATAGGTATAGTCACTGCTGCGTGTAGGTTTGTCTGAACGACCAAACCCAATAAGGTCGGGTGCAAGCACGTTGAAGCCTGCATCAGCTAAAATGGGGATCATCTTTCGATAGAGATAAGCCCAAGTTGGTTCACCGTGTAGTAAAACAACGGGATGACCGTCAGTCGGACCTGCTTGGTAGTAGGCCATGGACAGTTCGCTACTAACGGTATCGGTTACTTGAACATACTGTGGTTCGTACGGAAAATCAGAGATATTCGAAAAGGCACTTTCAGGTGTTTTCAGTATCTGCATAGCTTACTTGTCCCTGTAAATTAAATGTAAAATAATTAACGATATAATAACAAAAACACCCTTATCTCATTCTGTCAATTAATCTGTAACTCCTGTATTGCCTAGCGTGAAAGCGGATCCGATGAAAAAACAGGGTTTCGTTGCCGTATTAAATATTGTGATAAATGTCTATAACACCAATAAACTTGGATGATTGGCAACACTGCAATAACTGTCTCTTATACACATCTCCGAGCCCACGAGACGCTACGCTATCTCG
>OJAY01000723.1_pt1 | contig 9875 bp, 7 predicted proteins | sample 1590331 | NCBI WGS metagenome assembly OJAY01 (sample SAMN05416835, study PRJEB24817) | seawater metagenome | isolation source: Sea water | place: Canada:Atlantic | collected 2013-07 | reverse complement strand
CATTTTCACCCTGAGCACACACCAGTCGGTGATGCTTCAAGGCATTGGAATTTAAAAAAACTTATACCACACGGGAGTATAAAAGGCTTGTATACGTCAACGCCCGACTTCGATGATTCATTTTTTAGCATAGCGAGCAAAACTGGCCGCGATTTGATCTGGAGCGTGTTTGGCCCTGCGTTAATCAATAGCAGTTACGCGCCTGATTTACGCGCTTTATTACCGCAGTTAGCGCTTGATCTCTGCAACAGAGTCGACACTGTTGATATTGAGTTTAACAGCCCTAGACTCGGTTTCTGCTTTGAGCAAATGTGGCAACAAGCATTGACTATGGCAGGCATCAGCTATGTTGCCAACACGCAAATAACGAGCCCACAAAGAACGCTAGGCGAGCTTGATTTACTGATTAATCAAGCAAATAAAACCTTACATGCCGAGCTGGCTCTCAAATTTTATCTGGGGGTAGAGGACGACTGGATCGGCCCTAACCGCCGCGATCTATTAAGCCAAAAAATAGCGCACACAACCAGCCATCAACTGCCATTAGCTAGCACTAACGAAGGCCACACAGCGATCAAAAATGCTGGGTTTAACAATGAAGTCACCTCGGTTGCCATTATGCGCGGCTGCTTGTTTCATCCGGCACACAATTTGACGCCTGCGCCTCTTCCGCAGGATGTCGCACATGATCACTGGCGCGGGCAATGGTGCCCTGTCAGCCAGCTGCACTTAATACCTGAAGGCCACTGGTACGTGTTATCAAAACAAGATTGGATCAGTCCGGTATTGGCCAGTTTCTCGATTGATCGTGAGGAGTTGATTCATTATTTAAGCGTATATTTTGACCACCTCACTACCCCTATGTGCATTGCTAGGGTCAACAAAGGGCCATATGGTTGGGCAGAAGCCGAACGCTGGATGATCGTGCCTGCGGATTGGGAGGACGCATAATTAAAGATCAAACCCGCGGCGGCCTTGCAATCCACCGGTATGAATCAGCAGAGTCTTTACTGCTGGGGACTCGGGCGACTTGGCTAGGCGTTCAAGAAAAGCTGAGACTAACTTCGCCGTGTACACAGGATCAAGTGGAAGTCCTGCTGCATCGGCACTCGTAATCAACGTTCGTAATTCAGCTGGGCACTTGCCAAAGCCCCCTTGATGAGCGTCGTCAATGATCTCCCAATGACATGCGACCGAGGACTTCATGGTAACAGCCCACTGGCGTTGTAATTCGCCCTGATCAGCCACCGCATTAACCACCACAAGAGTTTGTTTCGCGGTTAAATGTGCGGCGATACCTTGGGCACTCGTCCCCGTACCTGCGGCCACCCAAATGTGGTCATAGTCCTTCAGTATGGACGCCAGGACACTAAACCCCACAATGCCATCTTCTCCTTCACCACCTTCTGGAATCACCCACGCATCGTATCTCTCACTTAACGCTTGCCTCCAGTCTGGATCATAGCGTTTCGCGTATGTCTGCTTGTCGCAAAACTTGAGTGTCATTCCCATATCAACACAGTCTTGAAGCGTCGCCGTTAGAGGTTGCTCTGGATACCCTCGTACCAACCCGATAGATGGAATACTTAAGCACTGAGCCACCGCGGCTAAGGCGTGAAGATGATTAGACCAGCGACCACCAAATGAAACTAACGAAGATTTAGGGCTGGCAAAGAACGCGTCAAGATGGCCTGCAAGTTTAAATACTTTATTGCCACTCACGTGCAGGGGAGTTGAACGAAAATCTGGTGATCCTAGACGATCTAAACGAAGAACAGCGACCTCTAACGGTGTTGAGTAAGTGCTCTCTTCTACGGCGGGAAGAAGCGAGCTAGGGAATGGCTCAATTAACGCTTCCAACACCTCGTTCCATGGTTCTGGATCAACGAGTTCCTGATCAAACTCAGGCAATGAACAAGCGTCATTACTGGAGAGAATTCGGAACCAAAATAAGTAAGACATACCGCCCAGCTAATATCGAATGACGTCCGCCAGTGTGACAGAGCCACACAACTCAGTAACGTTTTTTCTGGGCATCGGGATCGGTAGAGATCCCAAATTCATTGGTTTTATCTGTATCCTCAAGCGATAACGCCTTTGATAACGCGTCGGTTGGCTCTCCATTCTCACTATCATTTTTATAAAGCGCCGCCGTTTTTTCAGCAATTTGTTTAACACGCTCATTCTTTTCAGGAAACTGTAAGTCAAACTCAATCAGCACCTTACGTGCTGCTTTGTAAAAACTTGACGCCGACACCGGATCGCTTCGCCCTGCGGCAGCGTCACCTTGGGCCATGTAGCTATCGACCTGTCTTTCCATTAAGGCCATTTTGAGATGTCGGCGATAATCGAGCATAACCGCTTCTGAAATAATCTTTTGCTTGGCCATCGGCACTAACGTTTTCAAAATAGTAGAAAAGTGACGACGTCCTAGCTTGATTTCACGATCACTCTTCAAAACTTTCCGGCACGGCGGATTGGCCGCAATTTTTTCTATGTAAGGCTCAGGATCAAACATATTTGCCGATCGGTCCCCCGCCATTTTGTGAGCACGAGCATATATTTCAGTGACACGTTCCAGCACCGCTCGCTGCAACTCACGATGGTCATCTACGACCATCAAATATTCGAGCGCTTCCAAGATATCATCGGCTTTCTGACTGACTAGGCGCGCCTGATTCCTTGCGGTTTGTCTGGACTGTAACCTGCGATTGTAGATGACCGCCACCAGCATAATAAGACTAAGCGGGATGGCAACCGACATAACTATTCCAATTGTCGACATATTTTTAAACTCCGAAATATGTGCTATTCCTGATAAGCAAGCATGATAAACAAACGTCAAATCAGCGCCTTTCAGAACAAAAAAGGAGCCGCTAAAACAAAAGTCTAGCAACTTTTTCTCGACATGCTGGACTATGTTCTGACTAATATATAAGAAGCGACACTTGACCAAGCCCCCGGGGTTGCGATTAAAGTGTCGCCTAAATGCGCTGGCGTAAACTCAACTGACATAAGGTTTTCGATAGGACTATGGGCAAATCATTGGTGATCGTGGAATCGCCTGCTAAGGCCAAGACCATCAACAAATACCTGGGCAAAGACTTCATCGTAAAGTCCAGCGTCGGTCACATTCGTGATCTGCCAACCTCTGGCGGAGCCACTAAATCTGACCCTAAAGCACGGGCCAAACAGGCAGCGCTGACTCGGAAGATGTCTCCCGAGGAAAAAGCTGTATATAAAAAGAAGAAGTCGCACGATCAGTTGATCAATCGCATGGGCATTGATCCAGACCATAACTGGAAAGCGACGTATGAAATTCTTCCGGGCAAAGAAAAAGTCGTCGAAGAGCTGCAACGTTTAGCCAAAGATGCCGACCAAATCTATCTCGCAACGGATTTGGACCGCGAAGGGGAAGCCATTGCATGGCACCTGCGGGAAGTCATCGGTGCAGACGCCAAGCCCTACCGCCGTGTGGTATTTAACGAAATCACGAAAAAGGCGATTCAAGCCGCCTTTGATAAGCCAGCCGAACTGGATATCGACCGTGTTAACGCTCAGCAAGCACGCCGCTTTTTAGATCGCGTCGTTGGCTTCATGGTCTCGCCATTATTGTGGGCCAAGGTGGCACGAGGGTTATCCGCAGGCCGAGTTCAATCCGTAGCCGTGCGCTTAATTGTCGAGCGTGAGCGTGAAATTCGCGTATTTATTCCAGAAGAATACTGGGAAGCCTTTGCTGAGTTGCAAACACCAAACGGCGATGATCTTCGTATGCAAATTGCACGCGAAAAAGGCAAAGAATTCCGTCCGACCAACGAGACACAAACAACAACAGCCCTAGATTTGGTTCGCAAAGGCCCCTTTGTTGTTAGCAAACGCGAAGACAAGCCAACCAGCTCTCGCCCTGCAGCGCCTTTTATTACGTCAACGTTGCAGCAAGCGGCAAGTACACGCATGGGCTTTAGTGTTAAGAAAACCATGACGCTAGCCCAACGTTTGTACGAAGCCGGTTATATTACCTACATGCGTACCGACTCCACCAACTTGAGCCAAGATGCCGTTGCCACACTGCGCGACTACATCGAAGACAAGCTAGGAAGCGAGTATTTACCCGAATCACCTCGTCAATACAGCAGCAAAGAAGGCGCGCAAGAAGCGCACGAAGCCATTCGTCCTTCTGACGTCAAACTGCGTTCTGGTGATCTATCCTCTATGGAACCCGACGCTCAGCGCCTCTACGATCTCATCTGGCGCCGTTTCGTCGCTTGTCAGACCAATGATGCCAAATTCACCAGCACGACGGTGACAGTAACTTCAGGGGATTTTGAGCTACGTACAAAAGGCCGCGTTATTCGTTTTGATGGCCACTTAAAAGTATTACCTCCCGTGGGTAGTAAAGGCGACGATGATATTTTATTGCCGGATGTCAAAGAAGGCGACGAGCTTCACCTCGACGAACTGACACCCAAGCAACACTTCACTAAGCCTGCGCCTCGTTTCTCTGAAGCGGCACTCGTAAAAGAATTAGAAAAACGTGGCATTGGCCGACCATCAACGTACGCTTCCATTATTTCGACGATTCAAGATCGTGGTTACGTGAAGTTGGAAGGTCGACGCTTTTATGCCGAAAAGATGGGCGACATTGTCACCAGCCGCCTCACTGAAAATTTTTCCGAGCTTATGGACTTCAGCTTTACGGCGACCATGGAAGAAAAGTTGGATGGTATCGCAGAAGGCGATATGAACTGGACCAACGTACTCGATAACTTCTACTCCGATTTCAATAAGCAGCTTGAAGTGGCTGGCGGCGAAGACGGTATGCGCCCGAATGACCCGGTAGATACCGACATCGAGTGCCCTAAGTGCAGCCGTCACATGCAGATTCGTACTGGTACAACCGGGGTCTTCTTAGGTTGTTCAGGTTACGGTTTACCGCCTAAAGAACGCTGTACACAAACCATGAACTTGATTCCCGGCGACGAAGTTATTAGCGCCGATGAAGACGACGAAGCAGAAAGCCGCCGATTGATGGATAAGCGCCGTTGTAAAATTTGCGACGCCGCCATGGACAGCTACTTGCTAGACGAGCAACGCAAAGTTCATATTTGCGGTAACAACCCAGACTGTAATGGTTTTGAGGTTGAACAAGGCCAGTTCAAGATCAAAGGCTATGACGGCCCGGTACTTGAATGTGATAAGTGTGAATCTGAAATGCAGCTCAAGTCTGGGCGCTTTGGTAAGTACTTTGGCTGTACCAATGACGAGTGTAAAAACACCCGTAAGCTACTGAAAAATGGCGAGGCTGCTCCACCGAAAATGGATCCTGTGCCCATGCCGGAATTGCAGTGTGAAAAAGTTGAGGACACCTACGTCTTACGTGACGGTGCCAGTGGCATGTTCTTGGCGGCTAGTCAGTTCCCTAAAAAGCGTGAAACACGTGCGCCTTTGGTCACTGAGCTGATTCCGCACAAAGCTGAAATTCCTGAAAAATATCATTTCTTGTTAGATGCCCCGGTCAAAGACAGTGACGGCAATCCGAGTATTGTTCGTTATAGCCGCAAGTCTAAAGAGCAATATGTAATGACGGAAAGCGAAGGCAAGGCCACTGGCTGGAGCGCACTTTTCGACGGTAAAAAGTGGAGCATTACCGAAAAGAAAAAGGCAGCGTCCAAAAAAGCCGCGGAGAAGAAAACGCCAGCCAAGAAAAAAGCCGACAAAAAGTCAGCCGAAGAGTGAAAACTAAGAAAAAAGACTGAGTACTTGCTTATTTAGTCCAATGAAAAAGCGCTGGTTTTACCGGCGCTTTTTCATTCTAACGCCTTATTTAAAATGCCCTCGATCTATTGTTAACCTTATTTAGCCCTCTATGTCCCCATAGAAGGCTCTCTATAAATATGAAATAAAGAAGGAGCAAAATAATGAAAGGATTATCCCTTAATATCATCTCGGCCATATTCTCAGCCTGTCTAATGATGCCGCTAGCACACGCAGGTGATGACACTACCGAGATGAAAGCAACCACCAGCGAGCAACGATCCGGACCGATTAGTCTCAACAAAGCCTCTGTTGAGGAGTTGAGTGAAATGAAAGGTGTCGGAGATGCGAAGGCCAAAGCAATTGTCGATTATCGCGAGGAAAAAGGCGGCTTCAAAAATCTAGAAGAGTTAACGCAAGTCAAAGGGATTGGACCGTCTATTTTAGAATCCAACCGCCCACTGCTTAGCCTCGAGTAGCCCAAAGCTACCGGCGAAACAAAAAAGGAAGCGAGTCGCTTCCTTTTTGTTGGTCTATGTTCATGACAATGTTCATAACAATCCATAAAAGATCAAAACCAGTGATCATTCCATGGTGGCACAACGCCCCCACTCACAACGCATTAGCATAAAGGGTTTGGCATCACAGACCACGTCGTAGATTTCGTAAGGCCATTCTCCTTTAATCAATTGAACTGAGGACTTCTCACAACCTTCCTGCTCAGCAAACTGCTCTACAACGTACAAAGATCGCCCATAACTTTTCTTTGTTTTGGCTTCAATACGACCACGTTTTAAATCGTAATCATCACGTTGCTCAACAGACGCTTTCTTCATACTCTGCAGCGCGGCTTGGATTTCTTCAGACCCTTTAATATCCCAGTTACCTTGACGGTAATCACTCAAGATTTTGTTACACAAAGCATCTTTATCATCAGCATTTGATAACTTCTTATCGACCAAGGCATTCGCACGCTCTTGTACCTCCCACGTTAATGCCATGGCTAAGCGTGCGCCTGTGTCTTGGCGGGTATCGGTCACCGTGACCATGTTGTACGCTAAACCGAAATCTGCGGCTTCAACTAAGCTGCCATTGCGACGCCACCAATCTGTTCGTGCGCTTTCCGCTAGGTAGTTTGCACGACTGCTCACTTGTCCACACTCATAACGCCATGTATTCATCATGGTGTCTGCTTGTAACGCATAAAAAATTGCATCCCCTTTGGGTGATAACTGAGGAGCCTGTGCGCAACCGCCTATCGCTACTGCGGATATCAGCATGAGTATCAATTTCTGCATGTTATCGTTTGCCTATGTCTGCTTTTCTGTTGTCACGGTTGTTGCCAACCGAGTTGTTACAACAGAAGGTTGAATAAATTCTCGAACTTCGTCGAAGGAAAATGGCCAATCCAATTCAGCGCCTGACGTTTCGTTTTTTAGGACTGGGATCCGCACACCGTAGCGCGTCACCAAGTCTTCAGAAACAGCGATATCATCCTGATATACAGTGATATCTAGGCCTTGTGCTGCCGCCACAAGAATAGCGGTCGCGTCTTCACACAAATGACAGCCTTCAGTGCCTAACAGTACAAAACTCATGATACCTCCATCTTTGATATGAGAAGTATACCTGTGACATTGGCGCAAACCTATCGACCAAGCAGGCCTTTTCTAACGACGCTAGTACGTAGACATAAAAAAGCGAGATACTTCACATCGAAGTATCCCGCCATTATTGGTATTGATCCGAAAGCTATGCCTTACAACAGACGATTTAAGCCTTCATTGAAACTCGCGAGAGCGCCAAGACGGTCATCTTCTGGAACAAGCTGAGCAAGCATATCCTGTAAATTAGACAATGGATTGCTCAGCGACGGCGATGCCTTGTCGATCGCTTTCATATAGTAATCCACATAATCAGCAATATTACTGCGCTGAGATTCTAATCGCTCGGTAGGCATCGACGGGCCTGCTTGACCACAAGCGCGGGAGACATTCGAGAAGCTTTGTTGACGTAAATTCAAACTCATGGATGCCAGTTCATTGCCATCAAACCCTAACGACATTGCCTCTTCCAAGGCTGCCCCTAGATCGCCACCAAAAAATGTTTCACTTAACTTTTGCACGTCTGCAAATAACTCTTCAAGTGCCGCAACCTCACCGTCGTCTAAATTGCCGCGCACTTCCATATCCCATTTTTCAGAGAAGGCCGATGCGCTCACACTCAACCCGCCTGCACGCATTTCTAGGCTGCCTTGGCGCTGACTAAAATCAACGGTGACGCGATCTCCGTCCTGAGTAATTACTTCTAAGGACATGTTATTACTTGTCCGCATTGCGGCGGCACTGTATGTCGGGGTATTAATGCTAGAGGTCGGTACTTCGGAATCTGCAGCGTCTGTGTTTGAAACAGTGTCAGTCTCATCGCTCGCCAGCAAAGCAGGAATATCCCCTGCCGCCATTGAGCTAATCCCTTCGTTCACTAAGGTTTCACCACGATCAATATCAGCCGCAAGCGCGTCATCCATCATGCCCATGCCTTCAAGCATCTCGCGCGCTTGTGCGTACCCTGTTGCAATCCCTTCTTTTGCGGCTTCAAGGCGCGCATCAATCTGCTCTTGAGACGCCCCACTCTCTTTCAGCGCGTCTAAGCCTTTTTGTACATGTGAAAGGATATTCTCGGCGGTACTTTCAGCACTTTGACGCTCGCCGACCACCACACCATCTGGGGTATCTGTTTGCGCAGGGGCTGAGTTCGGGGTTTGAGTAGAAACTGGCGTTTCTGTTGCCGGCGCAGACTGTTTATTTCCGTGGCGATGATGTACATGCTCATGATGTCCACCGTGTCGACCATGACCGTGTGAATTCAAGCTGTTGTTATTACTCGACTGGAATGTCGATGTTGTGGTGCTAGAAAACGAAAATGCAGCTTGTATATTGAAGTTCATGGTCGGCTCCGTACAGGGAGAATATTTCTCTCTGTATCGGCCCGTTAAATGTCAGCTTGAATAAAAAAAGACAGGTTGGCGCTATTAGTCAGATTAGCCGCGTCTACTGTTGCGATATTCGACGGGCGTCTGATTGGTCCAGCGCTTAAACGCTCGATAAAACGTGCTTGGCTCTGAGAAGCCGGTGAGATAAACGATCTCATCAATGCTCTCATCAGTGCTGGACAATAGTCGCTTAGCGAGATTACAGCGGTAGTCAGCCAATAACTGATTAAAGTTAGTTCCGGCTTCAGTAAGGCGAGTTCGCAATGTTCGCGGCTTTAAGTCTAATCGCTCGGCTACATCGTCGAGATTCACTTGGCCAGTTTCCAGCACCTCACCAAAGACTTTATAAACACGAGTCACGACATCTTGTCGTTCCAGTTTGGCGACATGTTCACTGGCCAGCTTTTCGTGCAATTGCAAAAGCTCAGGTTCTGCATGCAATGACGGCAACGCTAACAACTGATCATTAAAATGAATCCGGTTTTCACTGCAACCAAACTGAACGTCACAGCCAAACACGCGTTTATGCTCAGCAACAGTCTCTGGTGCGGCGTGAGTAAACTCAATCGCACTGGGACGAAATTGATCATCAGTAACGTACTGAAAGAAACGAATCAGCCCCAGTACCATGCACTCGTTAAGGTGACGGAGCCCTTTGACTTTATCGCTGGCAGACTCCACCAAAATGGAGGCGCGATGGTCATCCACCTCAACACTGGCTTGTGATGCATCACTCAATAGACGCTGATAATTTAGCGCGCGAGTCAGGCCTTCGCCAAACGTTGGGCTGGAAAGAAATAGGTATTGAAGTACTTGTCCTTTATATACCGGCATGTTTTCACCAAGGTGAATACCGATATCTGGATCACCGGACACCTCTTCCATGACGCCCCAAAAGATAATCTGAGCGTCATGCGGCGTGCGCAGATTTCTATCTTGCAGGATCTCGGCGGTAATTCCGAGACGCTGCCAGATCGCATCTGCATCAAGACCCATGGTTAGCATCGCTTGATGTGCTAACTGGAGCATAATGCCTGAATCGCGTAGTTCCGCCATTCCGCCTGACATAAGTGTTTGATTTCCGTAATACTTGGGGAGTTGAATTTTGCCAGATACACGGCTGGCTGCA
>OJAY01000721.1_pt1 | contig 9903 bp, 8 predicted proteins | sample 1590331 | NCBI WGS metagenome assembly OJAY01 (sample SAMN05416835, study PRJEB24817) | seawater metagenome | isolation source: Sea water | place: Canada:Atlantic | collected 2013-07 | reverse complement strand
GCGTAGCGTCTCGTGGGCTCGGAGATGTGTATAAGAGACAGCAATTAGCATTCTCTGAAAGATAAAGAACGCAAATTCAGATGATAAGGGCTAATTATAATTTGGAAAAAACGAGATTGGATCGTCTTTTTGAGTAAAAGGGAAAAGCAACTAACCGCCGTATACCTAGACAGACACCTAACTCTCTACGATGATAAAATTTTGGTTAAAAATTAGTGCATTAATTCGATCAAGTAAACAACAATTAACTTCCGCTTTACGTACACAAGAGCCGGTCAATTTAATCTTCTAGGCGTCCGTTTTCCGTAGATTCTTGCTGCCCAGGAAATCTAATTTCTACCAACTTTTGCACAAAACAGACAATTCATCAGTGAGCGTAACACAAGCTTTTCCAACCACGTTTTGAAAATAGCCGTAATAAAAAGCATTTCTGTCTAATCCAGAATTTCTGATAAAAGCCAAAAACTCCTCTTCATTCAATAGGCCGGTGGTGTCAGGGTTAATAACGCCATTGATGTAATTCTTGCCCTTCAATAGCCTTAATGACTTAGACTGCTGAGTTCGTGTTTGAGAGTCAAAGCCCAATTCCTATCAAGATGCTCGAGAGTGCTCGCATTTTCTTCTCGTAGGTATTCTGACATATCAGGATCATTAAAGGGCTTAGGATTGATAAGAATGCCATTTTTGATGCCGTCACATTTAACAAGGTGAAATTGCTCGTGGCCAAGTTTAGCTATCATCGTACCTACCTGAACCCACTGTTGATTGTTTTGCTCACCTGGAATAAGCAGCGACAACTTCTGAAGGCCATTATTTCTTAATTCACGCTCTTGGATATCCCGGTTATGTGAAGGATAAACGCGAACGATGAAATACTGTTCAATGGTTGGTGTAATGACGACATCGTCAAGATTCACCGGTGCTTTGAGTGACTTTACGGCATACCCACTAATTGGACGTTTTGTAGGATTAATGCGCATAGTCATATCAGGTGTAAAGACATCGATATTGGCAGGGCTCAAAAGGCCAGTCAAAATCTTCGGGTCTTTGATTAACTTAGATAACAGGGCCATTCTTTTTCTAAATGGCCATTTTAATGCAATCCCATTGACACACAGAAGGTCTAAGAAGGTTATCCCGTATGGCGTCAGGATTGCTTCAATAACAAAGGTTTCATATTCCTGAAGTCTCACCATCTGACGAAGTTTGGCTTCATCCTTTGGCTTAAGTTGTATGATAACCCCCTTATCATTCATGCATTGAACAGAGAACGCATCCTGCATCCCAATGCGGATACAGACATGTTCACCGTGATAATAAGGAATAAATACTGTGTGAGCGGGATCTGTCCATTCGGGAGTTTTATTTAATTTTTCCAACGAGACAGGAGCAAGTTTTGCCCCTGCAAATTTAGAGAACGGAACATCAGCGAAGTTACAGACGACTCTGTCTATCAACTCATAGCCATTTTCTTCCCCCTGGCTTATAAATTTGGCCACACGCTCCTCAACCAGTGACTCTAGAGCATACGTAGCATCACCTCGAAAAGACATGCTATTTCGCGAGCGACCACTAAACCAACGACTTCTATAATCATTATATGATTCATCAAAATACACATTCAATTGGTCATAATGGTATGAACCACTTTCTGAACGTCGGCGCATGACATACTGCTGTTGCAGTATCTCAGACGTTGATAATTCTTTCTGTGTGTTCATTGTACCGCCGGCATTATCTATTGTTACCAAGTATCTGGGTGGTCTGGTTCAAACATCGCATTAATTTGCTCACTGATTTGTTCTTGTTTGAACGTGGTTATGTCGATGACGTTATGGTTCTGTTTTAACCCTCTCTTTTCTAGTGAGTAGGCGAGTTTTTGCTGAGCCTTATGGATGTTTTCAGGCGTCATTAGCGCCCTCATCATCATTTCGGTGTCAGTAAAGCCATGACGTTCATTTCGCTTACCTTTATTTCGCATTGTTTGTTCGTGCGATTTTTTCCTTTCAAAGTAACGGGTATAGGTATCATGGATAGCAAATAAAAACGGTGCATATTCAAAGGTATTAAATTTTAACTGCTTGAGACAACGCATAAACACCACGTGATTGGCTAGCCCCTCTACGGCGTTTTTCTGATGCAGTTGACCAATAGCAGTGTAGCAGGCCTGCATTGCGTCATTGAGCTCTATGCTTCCCATATCGTCGATTTGATAATGGATATCCTCGCTATCGTTCGATGACAACCCACACTGCAGTACAATGCCATAGGGAACAGAGTTACCATTTTTGACATTCAAACTGGGATCTGAATCTGTAATTTCGCTATCTATCTCAACGATACCTTTTTTCATATCCACGATGACATTTCTGCCGCTGTCAGGATTGAAACGCTCAAGTCTGGCATCGACAATGCCAGTCACATTCGATAACACTTTGACTGGGTCTGTGATAATCATACCTTCCAGCCGACCGGTAATCTCTGACACCAATATTTCCCAATTCAACCATGTTAAATCGTTTTTTAGTGCAGGTGGCGCCAGATTGATAATGGCAATGCTATCTTCAAGCAGCTGCTTAAAAGCAGTCGGATGAATATTTTCCAGACCGAATTGACGTTTGTTTGTGTACTGTTTCCTTGCATCACACAAATTACGATGATGCGAGATCAACTTAGTAGCGACCTCCTTTTCTGGCGTCGTCAAGTCTGCTAAGACATAATCATAATTATTCTCTGCCATGGGTTGCGTACTCCAATTCAAAGCCAGTAGGTTCAAGAATATTGCTATCTTCAAGCTCAACACTTAAATCCAGCACGGGAAGCAAGTCATTAAAATGCCTGCGTGTAACCGTTTTTTTCCGCATTTCATTAACAAACGGGCCCGTCCACGCTTGACTACCATTGTTAACACAACCCATTTCAATCTGTTGCATGGTCTCTGCGCCAAGAATAGTGCATATAACGAAATTGCTTTTAGCGATTAGTGAGTAAGAATACCCCCCAATAATATTCCCTCTATGATTCGCATTTAATTTCCGCGAGTGTTCTGGGATTGCATTAGGGCCTTTATCAACAAACTCGTCGTTTTCAAAGACAAGTTCTGTATGCGTAAGCGTGATATTTTTATCTTGTGCGATAAAGTGATACATACCCTTATAACCGAGGTAGAAACGAGGTCTGAAATAGCCTTCGGTATCATCAAAATGAGCAATACAAAAAGCCTGCATTTTGCTTGGATCATACGATAGCCCCAACTTTGGTGCTTTCATGAATTCCGCTTGCACCTCTTCGAGTGGAACAAGTGACATCATTCCTGCTCGCGCTGTTCGTAACCATTGATTCTGAAAAAATCGACATTCATCATCAAAATTAAGCCGCGAACGTTTTGCAGCCAACAGTCCTGTAAACTCTGTCTTCAGACCTCCCAAAGGTGGAGGAGTAATAGCGTGTGCTGGGTCAATCATTTGCATGTTAAAAACCTCGATTATTTTCCATTTGAGTAATGGACGGCTCCGCTTTATAGGCAGGCCATTCATTCGTATCTAAGCATTTTTTGAATTTATCTAGGTAATGACGCAGTTTTTCTTTTGCACGCATCTGCGTGTTAGGCGAATACTCTTTAGCGTCAGCGATGGGAACGTCCTTTTCGACCACAGCAAAGATGAAGGCATTAATAGCTAATCCACACAATGCGCCCACCATCCGATAAAAGGCATCTTGCAGGTCATAGCCCATATCATTAGCGTGATAGGTAAATGCGCGATCTTCCGCTGAACGTGCTGTTTTGACATCCCATGCTTGACCGAAACGATTAAGGAAGTCGTACCGGCATTTGACTAATAAGCCTGTTTCTGGCTCGATGGCGAAACAAGACAACTCAGCTTCACCATCTGCAAGACCTACTGAAATGTAGGGGTTGCCCATCAAGGCATCGAATAATTCATGAACGTGTACCCATGTATCGTAATCAATAGGCAGGAGAGTGAATTCATGGTTGTTTGGATCATTCCATATGGCGTTGTAAAGTGTGGTTCGCCCTGTCATTTCACCTTTGATTATTTCTAGACGCTCACAAGCACAGTGGGTATTGATAAGCATTTCTACTTCATCTTCATATTCCCAAATCTTTTTTGCACCCTCTGGCAAAGCATCATTAATCCGTGTTTTCAGTGCGTCACGTGTTCCCGATACTTTTAACTCCATTTCTTTTGCTTTCGCTTTTAATTCATCCGTAGTAAAGGAATCAAAACCAACGTTCTCAGGTAGTTTGAAGTAATGATCGTAAAAACGAGTCGCTTCCAAAGACAATTCGTGTGTCAACGTGCCAAAGTTGAAGATTTTCTGGGTTGCAGTCGTAATGGGCTTGGCTTTCTTATCGAAATATTTGCGCTTGACGTGAAAAGCACTTTTCGTTGCCATTTCTTTAAACAGGCTTGAGGAATAACCACCCGTTGAGTGATAAACATGATCTGGCATACCACGATAAATACCGGGTTTCACATTGCCATTCTCGTCAAGGTGATTGTTATCACTCCAATCTATAATAATGACTGCATCAAAGATGTTTACATCGTTAGCTAGTGCTGCGTTACCCATCATGGCGACTTCCTCAATCTGTTTTATATTTCTATCGTATAGTGACTTTGTAACCCCGCTACTTTTTACCCATACCGTTGCTGTCTGGTATGGAATTCACGATAAAACGGTGGTAGCCGCTCTAGTAATCCGGCACCATATCGCTTTGTCAAAATACGTCTGTCGAAAATAGCCACTTCGCCTCGACACTCAATTGACCGTATCAAGCGGCCTACTGATTGCTGCAAAGCTTTTTCTGCGCAAGGTAGTGTGAGTTGCATGAAAGGGTTTCCACCACTAGCTTGTAGGTTTTCAGACTCGGTGATCTTTCTTGGCTCGTTGAATGAGCCAAAGGATAATTTGGCGATGCCTACAAAGGTTAGATAGTGCTTTTTTAGATCTAGACCCTCACTAAATGAGGCAAGACCAATCAATAGTGATAACTCCCCTTTATCAATTTTCTTTCGATGCGTTTCTATGATTTGGCTTCTTGCGCCGTCAACGCCTTGCACAAGAGTAGATTCTCGAAGGGCAGGTGGCAGTAACGAAACCACTTCATTCATTTGTCGTTTTGATACGAACAATTGAAGTCCGGCCCTGTGATAGCTCATAAAGCGAATCAGTTCATCGACAATAGACTGTGAATGAGCAGTTTCATTTCTCCAATCTGGCTCGGGGAAATCTGGATAAAGATGTAAGCTAGAATATTGAAATGCCTCTGTGAAAGGCGAGTTAAAACGATATTCACAGGCTGTGGGTTGAGCTAGTCCAGACTCATGATTAAAAGATGAAAAAGCACCATCATTTGAAAGGGTGGCGGACATTGCAATCGATTTGTGGATACGCTCCCAAAAGAGCGCCTTCATGTCCTCAGACACATTGACTTTCGCGCCAAAGAGAGTGGCAGAAGCACTTCCCTTTGCTTGATGGCGTTTATACCAGAAAGCGTCCGTATCTTTCGCATTAAGATACATGGTTAACAAAGTACAACTGCTATCTATATTGTTATGGTGTACACCAAGTTGACCTATTACTTGCGCCTCATCGATGTTCAGTTCTTTATCAGCTGCATTAATTTCCTCTATAACAGAAGCCATTTTTTGCCTTACGACAACTAAGTCATCATAAATAACGTGCATACTGTCCAGCATGCCACTTTGCGTAATGTAGTTAGTATCAAGTCTCCATATGGCCTTATCCCGTTCAGACATGGGAAGCGTTTCTGCATATTGGTGATACCTATCATCTAGGAATTGCATAAAAGGAAGTAGGGCGTCACGAACGCGAACCAGTCGTTGATTAACTTCATGCTCGTGATTTTTTATATCAGCTATTTCCGAACCCATTGCTATGCCTGTCGAGATAGCACCAAGTTGACGTGTGCAGGTGTCATAAATCGCGCTGAACGACATTTTTCTTTCCATAGTCCCATGGAAATTGTCTACTAAATGATGCGCTTCATCGAGGATGTGGAGTGTTCTTTCTGGCGCTGGCAAAATGGCGGATTTCTCTAAGTCGGCAAAGACCATAGCGTGATTAGTAATAATAACGTCTGCACTTTCTGTATCCATTCTATTTTTGACGAATGGGCATCCACTACCCCAATATTGACACTGTCTATTGCAGGTATTTGCATCAGCCCGTACCCGTCGCCACGTTCTATCTTCCATGGTCAATTCTCTGTCTAAGTCGTCAACAATGCCTGTCCATTCATCGTCTTTAAGCTGATAAATCGCTTTCTTTACTTTTGTTTTTTCGACCTCGCTGATTGTCGTGCTTTCAGGTGGTGGCAGGCCGACGTCATTGTTCTTGTCGCCGCTATTTTGTTCGGTAAGCAAGTTGGCTTGTTCACTATCAGGTCTCATTAATGCCAAAGCGTTTCGCTTACAAATGAAACGACCTCGACCCACAACAATATGAGCCTTAAAATCAACACCAGAGGCCCTAAGAAGTTCTACATCCCTTAGAAGTTGTTTCTGAAGCGAGATAGTGGCTGTGCTATAGCAGATTTTGATTGTGTCGTCTTTACTTCGCTTTTCGTTAGTGACCTGGGTGTAAGCCAACGCTGGGATAAGACTACCTAACGATTTACCAGTGCCGGTTGGCAGTTCAGCAATGATGCTATTCGGGCTGACTTTGTTCTCACAAATATCGGTAATGGCATCCATAAACTGCAACTGGCTATCTCTTACCTCAAAGTCAGCCAAATGTGTCTTAACGCCATCAATGATTTTTCTTATCGTTTGTTGAATATTCATAATGCAAAAATAGGTTTATGAGTCTTTCATCTATTTCAACTCACTTTCAGGATCTCGCCATTTTTTTAAATACAGTATTCAAACTGGTTCGCCGAAGGATTTAATACACTTCTTGAGGTTCAAATTAACCTACTAAGGGAAAAGTATGACTGTGAAGACAACATTGATATGCAGCATGATCCTTACGGCGTCAGTATCGTCATTTGCATCTGCCCAACAGGTCAGTTGTGAGACCATGGCTAAAACGTATTTTTTGACCGAGATGCCAAATAAGATCGGAAGGTCTAGTGAACCAAGAAAAGAATGGCCAGAAGAGACAAAGAGGCTAATGTTTAAAGTAAAACTGAACTATCCAAACGATGATATGTTGATGTGTATTAATGAAGGCCTTAAAAAGGCCCGCGAGAGTAAAGGGATCTTTGTAAGAGATACCCTCCATGGCGGCGTAGATAATATGCAATAAAATGGATTAGTGTGATTACCAAGGGATTATGTCGGTCTAATTACCGAGCGACTTTGTCGTAAATAGCATATCAGCCAGTTGCTAAACTGGCTATCTTTTATGCCGATTCAGCTAAAGCATTAGATTTTTCGACTCGCAATGCGGTGGTATTCATATTGTTTCTTAGCCACATGCTACGCACACCGCCCGCGCTAATATCAACACCTAAGGCTTCACTGAGCTTCATCGCGACTTTCTGCTGACCAAGGTGAGGGTGTTCAATAGAGAATTGCACAACGGCGTCTTCTATTGCCTTATTCACACAGTTTTTGTGTCGTAGATTAGGTGTTTCTTTGCGTTTTAATGCTTCAGGGCCACCTTGCTTAACTAGTCTTAAGTGCCGGTGAATAGTATCTCGTGATACGCCACTTTGGCGTGATGCAGCGCTGACGCTTCCGAGTTTTTCGATTAACGCTAATACTTCAAGTTTCTTCTGTACTGCCAAGTCTTCTGATGCGAGTTTGCTTGGTTCATTAACTTCAGAGATCTTGAGTTTGCGGCCAGCGAAGTGAGCGGTAAACCCTTTTTTACTCGTGTTCCTTATCTCGATTTTCTGATTGGCAATGGAGTGCTTGAGCGGTGAATCTATTAAATAGAACTTGTTGCCATAACTGAAGGTATGGTCGTTACGTATTTTACGGTGGTCTTTAATGACGCAGATATCATCAAGGTTGATGTGTTTCGACAGAGCCGTAAATTCAGGTGCTTGCTTTGATTTAACTTGAATTTTGGTTTGCCAGAACTGCGGAATAAAGACGTGTTTAAGGTAGGCATTAGCGGCAGCAATATCATTGATATTGTTCAACCTAAGCTCGGGAACAAGACGGTCTTGGAAGGTATCGAATGCTCGCTCAATACGGCCTTTGCCTTGCGGTGAATTGGCAAAAATGATTTCAATGCCTAGCTCCTCGCAAGCCCTCTGCATCTGCGAGAAGTTGCAGCGTTTAGGGCCACCGAATATACCGGCTCTATCCACATAAAGCGTTTTAAAAACGCCTTTGGCTTCAATGCAATCTCGCATCACTTTCAAACAACCAACCGTCGTTTCTGAGGGAAAGAACTCGGCGTATACTTCACTGGTAGCATCATCAATCATGGCAATTAAACAGTGCTTTTTATCCCCAAACCAGCGATGCGGACTGCCATCCATTTGCATCATTAAGCCCGCTGCTTCCATACGCTCTCTACGTTTACGAACATTGCTGCGCCTGCGCTTAGCTCGTTTAACATGGTGAATATCATGCGCCCAACCTCGCAGTGTTTCGCGCTTCACAACAATGTTTTCGTTTTCGGCCAACTGCTCAGCCAAGTGCAACAAGTTCAAATCGAAATACTTATCTTTAATCAAAGCCTGCACTGCTTTCTTAATTGATACTGGCGTTTTGTTTGGCGGGGTTTTACCGCTATTACCATGAATAGCGAATTGAATACCGACTTGCTGATATTGCTTTACGTAGCGTTCAATGGTGCGTCGAGACTTACCGAGTAATTTTGCAGCATTGGCAATTGTTATTCTGCCTTCGACTACCTTAGCAATGATATCAACAGTGAGTTGAGCTTTAGAGTCCATCACAATCATCCTCAACATGCCTTCTAGTATTCAAAAAAATGAACACTAACAGGCACATAAAAAAATGACCGACAAATTCCCTTGGTAATTAGCAATTACGACAGAATCGCGTGGTAATTAAAGTACGACAAAATCGCTTGGTGTTAACACAATAAAATGGATTAGTCACAACTCAGCCTGACACTTTCAGAGGTGGAGATAAATCCAATTCGTCCGCCTCTGATACACGTTAAAGGGTCGTTGGAGCATTAGAGATCTCATGTCGGCAATTTGCTATAACCAGTCCGAGAAAAGATAGTATTTGTGTCATTGACACCTCATAGCAAAGGGCTTTTTAATGACAAGCTCCCCTGAATTGTAATCTACCTTTTGAGTGTCTAATATTTTCGACTCAAATTTCCAGCCTTCTCCATTATCGCTAAATAAAAAATTGACGTTATGGCATTCAATCTCTCCATTTTCTTTCAAACCATAAATAGCTCTACAGCTCGCTTTATGTGCGGTTTTTGTTAAATAACACCTCACACTAGTTGATCTAGTAGCATCAATTAAAGCTTTATCATTTAAATAGCTCTCGAGCTTTCGACCCGCAGCTGTAGTTGCTTTTACCCCTTCAACCGTTCTCAAATTTCCTACTATATCGCCAACAACCGGATGCGCTTGATGTATTTGATTAGCGCTAAGCTGGTTTGCCACTTGCCAGCCATTTTCATCTTTAGCTAGTTGAATTTTTATCAATGACAGCTCACCCGTATCTACTTCATAACCAACAAAACCACTTTTGGGATATTCGGCGTCACTATAGCTTTTGTATGAAGCCCCAAATTGCTCCCCGAGTTGAATCTCACTATATTGGGTTTCTATGTATTCTTTAGCCAAATAGTCTAGGGTGTCGAAACTATCTGACTTGAGATCTATCGTTCCATTTACGACCTTTATATCTTTATAAGCTGTCTCTTATACACATCTGACGCTGCCGACGATCTACTCTGTGTAGA
>OJAY01000720.1_pt1 | contig 9925 bp, 8 predicted proteins | sample 1590331 | NCBI WGS metagenome assembly OJAY01 (sample SAMN05416835, study PRJEB24817) | seawater metagenome | isolation source: Sea water | place: Canada:Atlantic | collected 2013-07 | reverse complement strand
CGATGACGATACACCAGCTAAAGTAACACCATTTACAATTAATATGGAAAAAACACCACAAGAAGGTGAGCGAATTGTTGCATTGCAACCACCAAAAATGTCGTTATTAAAAGACCCGCAGCCTAAAGACAAAGAACAAAGTTAAATAAAGTAATTTCCACAAAAAAAGCCCTAATTATGTTAGGGCTTTTGTTTTGTTAGATTTACAGTAACGCTTAATTAAGGTTTACTGCAGATTGCTATTACATAGGTAACCGTGCACGCTCTACGACACTATTTGGCATTTTTTGAGCCAGCTTTGTTAAGGCGCTTTCAATTTTCTTATGCGTTGCTTTATCTGCCACCATAGAATTAAATAACCAGCGGTACGCATCTTCAAAATCGCGTGGACTACCATAGCCATCATTAAACAACTTCACTAATCGTAGCTGCGCTTTTAAATTACCTTGCGCTGAAGCCTCGCGTAAATAGGTAATTGCCATTGCTTTATCTTGCTGCACTAACCTTCCAGTATCGTAATAGCGACCTAACTGCTCAAGCGCTGCCGCTAAACCTTGCTCAGCAGACTTTCTCATATAATACACACCTAGCTCTACGTTTCGCTCAACACACACGTTATAAGCAAGCATGTCGCCATATAAAAACTGATACGAAGGCAATGCCATTTTATTGGCTCGCGCTTCAATATCTTGAACTAGCTGGCAATCATCTGCCTTTACACGCTGCAAATGCACATTTTTATTTATTAACGCGATAAGCTCTGATTCAGTGTATAGCGGTACTGCAGCAGGTGATTCATCTGCTAACGTATTGGAAGATATAAATAAAGACACTGACACTAAGGGCACAGCTAATAACGAACTTTTTAAAAATAGGCGCATGTTCACCACGTACAAAAATTATCTTACTAAATAATATACAAAGATCGTTCCAAGGTGAATTTTAGACACAAAAAAAGCTGCATTAAGCAGCTTTTTTACATTTTAGGTTATTACGCAAATGGATTGCGAAGTACCATAGTTTCTACACGATCTGGACCGGTAGAAATAATATCAATTGGAACACCTGTGATTTCTTCAATACGTTTGATGTAATCAATTGCAGCTTTTGGTAAGCCTTCAAGTGAAGTTACACCCACAGTATTTTCAGACCAACCCGGCATCTCTTCATATACTGGTGTTACTTTCTCGTAACCTTCAGCAGCTAATGGTGTTACGTTTGTAACAGTGCCATCTTCAAGCTGGTAGCCAGTACAGATTTTAAGTGTTTCTAAGCCATCTAAAACATCAAGCTTAGTTAAACAAAAACCCGAAATACTATTGATTTGAACCGCACGACGCATTGCTACAGCATCTAACCAACCAGTACGACGAAGTCGACCTGTTGTTGCGCCAAACTCATGGCCTTTATCACCTAAGTGCTTACCAACCGGATCTTGCTTATCAAGACCATCGTAAAGCTCTGTAGGGAAAGGACCTGAACCAACACGTGTTGTGTATGCTTTAATAATACCTAACACATAATCAAGGTTTAATGGACCAAAACCAGCACCAGTAGCAACGCCACCAGCTGTCGTGTTTGAAGAAGTTACGTAAGGGTAAGTACCATGATCAATATCAAGTAATGTACCTTGCGCACCTTCAAATAAAATGTGCTCACCTGCTAAACGTGTTTGGTCTAAAAGCTCAGTTACATCAACAACCATTGCTTTTAAGATATCTGCAACAGCCATTGCATCATCAAACGTTTTTTGGAAATCTACAGCATCTACTTTGTAGTAATTAACTAATGTGAAGTTATGATATTCAAGTACTTCTTTTAGTTTAGCTGCAAATAATTCTGGATTAAATAAGTCGCCTACGCGTAAACCGCGACGTGCTACTTTATCTTCGTACGCAGGACCAATGCCACGGCCAGTTGTGCCAATTGGCTTGTCGCCACGAGCTGTTTCGCGGGCTACATCTAATGCAACATGGAAAGGCAAAATTAGCGGACATGCTTCACTTATTAAAAGACGTTCGCGTACTGGTACGCCACGCTCTTCAAGCATGCCAATTTCTTTCATTAGCGCTTCTGGTGATAAAACAACACCATTACCAATCACACATTTAACATTGTCACGTAATACACCCGATGGAATAAGGTGTAGAACCGTCTTTTTACCTTCGATAACTAAAGTATGACCTGCATTGTGGCCACCTTGATAACGAACTACTAAAGATGCTTTGTCCGTAAGGAGGTCAACTACCTTACCCTTACCTTCGTCACCCCATTGGGTGCCTAATACAACAACGTTTTTACCCATTGTAAATTCACTTAGAGAAAATTAGGACGAGATTTTACCAGAAAACCCAAGTAAAGATCACCCCTGTTCAGCTTATTTTTTCTGCGAAGAATTATTAAATTAAAATATGAGTAAATAACCACATATATAACAGTGATTTAAAGTTCTAGATTGTATTTAACAAAAAGCCCCGCATGTGCGAGGCTTTATATTTTAAAAGTAAAAAATATAGTCTACTGCGCTTTAGCGCCTTTCATATACTGGAAGAAGTCACTGTCTGGTGAAAGTACCATAACGTCTTGCTTACCTTTAAATGTTTTCTTATACGCTTCTAAAGAACGTACAAAGCTGAAAAACTCTGGATCTTTATTATATGCATTTGCATAAATAGCGGCAGCATCTGCATCACCTTGACCACGCACTGAGCGTGAGTTACGTTCAGCGTCTGCAAGCATAACTGTCACTCGACGGTCAACGCTAGCACGAATAGTCTCCGCTTTTTCCTGACCCTCAGAGCGGTGCTCTTTAGCAACGGCAGTACGCTCAGCACGCATACGTTGATAAATCGAACTACTTACTTCTTGAGGCAAATTAATTTGCTTAACACGTACGTCTAGCACTTCAATACCTAACTCGCGGGCACTTTCAGATGCTTGAACTAATGCTTCTTCCATAAGCTCACTACGCTCACCCGATACAATTTCACGAATTGTACGTGTACCAAAGTTAGTACGAAGTCCGTTATTAACCTTTTGCTCAAGTAGCGTTTCAGCATATTGCTTATCGCCACGTGCACGTAAGTAAAAAGCACTAAAGTCGTTAACACGCCATTTTACAAACGAATCAACAATTAAGTCTTTCTTCTCACTTGTCACAAAACGATCTGGCGTTCCATCTAGCGTTTGAATACGTGCATCAATACGACGTACTTGGCTAAAAAATGGGACTTTCAAATGCAAACCTGGGCCATAAACAACCGCTTGATCATCGTTATCTTTTTGTACTTTACTAAACAATAGCACAATTGCTTTTTGCCCTTCAGGTACAACAAATACCGACGAGAAAGACATCACAATGGCAACTAGTAATATTACTAAACTAAAATTTTTCATTATGCTTATCTCCCCTAGTTAAAGCGATCGTTGTTAAAGCGGTCGTTGCTGCTATTAACGGTGCTGTTACGTGATGTATTTACTTTGTTTCTTAAGTCTTGAATGTCACTTGAGCTTGGTAACGCAACACGTGTTGCAGTGCCTTGCTTTTCCATGATTTTATCAAGAGGTAAGTACATCATGTTATTACCACCCTTCACATCAACTAACACCTTAGAACTACTGCCTAACACTTCTTCCATTGCATCAATGTATAAGCGTTCGCGGGTTACTTCTTTAGCCGCTAGATACTCCGGTAATAGTTTCTCAAAACGAGCAACCTCACCTTGTGCTTCTAATGTAATGCGCTCTTGGTAACCTTCAGCTTCTTGCGTCATACGTGTTACTTGACCACGTGCACGCGGTTCAATTTCACGCGCATACGCTTCTGCTTCACGGATGAAACGCTCTTCATCTTCTTGTGCTGCAATCGCATCATCAAACGCATCTTTAACTTCAGTAGGTGGGCGAGAATCTTTAAAGTTAACATCAGTAACAATTAAACCAAGATTGTATGGTTCGATTACCTTGTTAAGCTCATCCCATGTGTTTTGACGCACTTCTTCACGGCCGTTCGTTAAAACTTGGTCCATTTTTGCATGACCCACAACATAACGCAGTGCACTGTCTAGCGCTTCTTCTAAACTGCTATCAGCATTCGTTACGCTAAACTTGTAAAGGTATGGGTCAATAACACGGTATTGCACCTGAAACTCAACACTTACCACGTTTTCATCTTCAGTAAGCATAAAACCAGACGCCGACAGTGAACGAACGGCTTCGATATCAACTGGGATAACCGTTTCAATAAACGTCATTTTCCAACGCAGGCCTGGTTCAGCAATTCGGTCATACTTACCAAATTGTAAAACAACACCACGTTCGGCTTCTTTAACCGTGTAAATACCACTTAACGCCCACACAATGGCAGCGATAATGAGGATAAATGAAATACCGGCTCCGCCAAGTCCGCCACCGCTTCCATTGCCGGATTTTTTACCGCCAAATAAGCCGCCGAACTTGTTACTAAACTTGCGGAACACCTCGTCTAAATCAGGTGGGCCTTGATCACGTCCGCCTTTATTGTTCCACGGATCTTTGTCATTGCCATTATTACCCGGTTCATTCCAGGCCATAGCTATACTCCATTGTTATCTAAATAAATTAGGAAATTGTGTTAAATCTATCAAATCTACCGCGTTTCTCATACAAAAACCGACATTTAAACGTCAATTTTTAGTCTTAGTTGATAAAACCAACAATTTCAGGACCAAATTCTTTAATTAAGCGATTCCATTCAACCATTGGCATTCTTACATCTAGTAGCCAATTGCCTTGTTCATCAAATCGCTCTTCATGCACCGCATTTAAGCTAAAAAGTGAAGCCCTTAAACGCCCGTATAAAGGGGTTAATAAAAGCGTTTCACTAAACATTTTTTTAGCAAGCAACTCGCTAATGGCTTCGCTTAGTAATTCACACCCTTCACCCGTTTGTGCAGACAACCATACTCTTATAGGTTGACCTTCACTATCTCGATCAATACGCGGAGCAACATTATCAAGCGCATCAATTTTATTATAAATTAATAGCTGTGGAACGTCATCGGCTTCAATTTCTTTAAGCACCGATTGCACTTGTTCAATATTTTCTTTAATTCGCGAATCAGCAGCATCTATTACGTGTAACTGTAAATCGGCTTCACGTGTTTCGGTCAATGTTGCTTTAAATGCAGCCACTAAATCGTGAGGCAAATGACGGATGAAACCCACGGTATCGGCTAAAATTACTTGACCAACATCACCCAACTCCAGTTTACGCAGTGTTGGGTCAAGCGTCGCAAAAAGCTGATCGGCAGCATAAACCTCAGAATCTGTAATACGATTAAATAATGTAGATTTACCCGCATTAGTGTAACCCACTAACGACACCGTTGGAATTTCATTACGGTTACGCGCGCGTCTACCCTGCTCACGCTGGACTGCCACTTTTTGTAGTCGTGCACGAATACTTTGAATACGTACGCGCAGTAAACGCCTATCGGTCTCTAATTGAGTTTCACCAGGTCCACGAAGACCAATACCACCCTTTTGACGTTCAAGGTGAGTCCAACCTCGGATCAACCGAGTAGACATATGACGAAGTTGTGCCAATTCAACCTGCAATTTACCCTCATGGGTACGTGCACGTTGGGCAAAAATATCAAGAATAAGGGTCGTTCTATCAAGCACACGACACTCACAAACACGCTCTAAATTACGTTCTTGTGACGGTCTGAGTTGATGATTAAAAATAACGACATCTGCATTGTGGATTTTGACAATCTCAGCTATTTCTTCTGCTTTACCGGTACCGACGAATAGTTTCGGATGTGGTGCTTGACGGCTGCCTTGCACAACCGCCAAACTACTAACACCAGCAGAAGATACCAACATTTCTAATTCATGAAGATCTTCACGATCCCCTTCTTTAGGTAAGTCGATATGAACTAAAATTGCCTGTTCGCCGGATTCATAGCGGTCAAACAAGCATTACGCTCCTAATTAAAAGTTTCCAGCTTCTGGTTCTTCAGTGTCATCGCTCCCTTGAACACCTTGGAAGTTGACTGCGCGAGCAGGTACAACTGTTGAAATTGCGTGTTTGTAAACCATTTGGTTTACCGTGTTTTCAAGTAAAATAACAAATTGATCAAATGACTGGATTTTACCTTGTAATTTTATGCCATTAACCAAAAAGATTGATACCGGAATGCGCTCACGACGTAGTGCATTCAAAAATGGGTCTTGTAACGATTGGCCTTTTGCCATGTTATTCTTCCTTCGTTCTAGGTGTTATTATAATTAAGTGGCTGAACTCATTTAATAAAGCTAAATCATATCCAACTACTACTAGCTTAGCGAACTTACTACATGATGCAAGTTTTCTTCATCGCCGGTTGTTAACCAAGTAACATCAGGCCAACTTCTCAACCAGGTTAATTGACGCTTAGCCAATTGCCGAGTTGCTGCAATACCTCGAAATACCATTTCATCATGACTTACTTCACCCGCAAGGTAATCCCACATCTGTCTATAGCCCACACAACGAATAGAAGGCATATTGTGATGTAAATCTTTACGTAGATATAAGGCCGAAACTTCATTTTCAAACCCCTGATCTATCATTATTTTAAACCTTTCTTCAATTCGCTGGTGTAATTCACTTCGCTCTTGCGGCGCAATGGCAAATTGATGAAAAGTATACGGTAAAGGCGGCTGCTTTTGCTTTTGCAGTTCAGTCATTGTTTTACCGGTTAATCGATATACCTCCAGCGCACGGTTAATTCTTTGCGAGTCGTTTTCACTCATTTTTTGTGCCGCTTGTGGATCTATTTTTACGAGTTCTTGATACAAGTGTGGCCAGCCAAACTCACTAGCCTCTGCTTCAAGTTGAGCCCTTATAGCTGGGTCTGCCTCAGGCAGAGGCGATAAACCGTCAATAAGTGCCTTGAAGTACAGCATTGTACCTCCAACTAATACAGGTACTTTACCTTGTTGATGAAATTCATCAATTTTTTTTATTGCATCACGTCTAAAATCTGCAACAGAATACGTTTCACTCGGGTCAAGCAGATCAATAAGATGATGTGGGGCGCGAGCTAATTCTTCTGCGTCAGGTTTTGCGGTGCCAATATCCATACCTTTATACACTAATGCTGAATCGACGCTGATTATCTCTGTATTTAAATGCTCGCACAAAGAAATAGCCAATGCTGTTTTACCTGCAGCAGTGGGACCCATTAAAAATATAACTGGTAATTGACTCAACACGAACACCCTAATTTAATTGCGCTAAATACTGACTTAGCTCTATTTTAACTGCTTTTTCACGCAAGCGTTCAATAGTTTGCGGATTATTTTGTAAGCGCATTTGTTGAGTTATAAATACGTTGCTAGCATAAAAGCGCGGCGGTATACATTCGGCCTGCCATTTTAACCAATCTTCTATGTTTTCAAGCTGCCTTTTACAGGCGCTTAGTAACTCGTTAACAGCATTACTTACATCAAGTAAATACAAACATGATGGCAGCTTTTTAACCATGACAAACTGCTTCTCTATCACCAATTCAAAGCCAAGCAGCGTGAACCACGATTGCTGCCCTTCGATTAGCAAACAGTCTTCTTTTGATAAATTAACCCTTACAGGTAATAACAATGCTTTACCTTCAAGGCTGCCTTGCTCTTTAATCTGCTCATGCCAATCATCAACTATGGCGTATTTAAAATGTGAGCAAAATAGCTGCTGCTGCGCACTAAAGACACAGTTTCCATCATGCAAACTAATAATAGACACCATACTCACAGCACTTTGATCAGGTACTGATGAATCTTGCTGAGTGGTTTGCGCCACGACATCAAAGTGAGCAGCATGTTGTTCACTCACTCCCTGATAAAACGCATTCACGTCTTGATGGTTTGCACTTGATGATGCTCTGTATTCGCCACCACTACTTTTCGCACCAGCCGTACTTGAACTTGAACTACCTGAGTAATTTGGTTGTAACTGAGATTTAGGATAATCGTAACCGCCACGAGTCTCATTTTTAGATGTCGACGGATGCATGGCATGAGTAAATGCAGGTAAATGCTCATCAGCTGTCGTTACCGCTTCATTGTTAAACTCACCTTGTAATGGCACTACTACTTGCTTAATAGCTTGCAATATAAAGTCGTGAACTAAACGGCCTTGGTGAAAACGTACCTCGTGTTTTGCTGGGTGCACATTTACATCAACTTGGCGTGGGTCAATATCAATATAAATTACAAACCCTGGTAGCTCTTGTACCCCACTAACTTCTTCAAATGCCTGACGAATAGCGTGTAAAATGAGCTTATCGCGCATCATACGATTATTTACATACGTGTACTGCGTTGTATTTACAGAGCCTACCGGTAAAACCCAGCCATGCAGTTGTAAACCAGCTTCTCCAGATTGGATATGGAGCCCTTGCTCTGCAAACGCTTTACCTGCAACTTGTGCAACACGCGTTATTGCTTGAGCGGGATCTGTTTTTGCACGGTATTGCCTAACTACTTTTTCGTTATGAGTCAGCGTAATCGATACATCAAACCGGCTAAGCGCTATACGCTTAATGAGCTCATCAATATGGGTAAACTCTGTTTTTTCGGTACGTAAAAATTTGCGCCGTGCAGGGGTATTAAAAAATAGATCTTTAACCTCAATGGTGGTGCCATCAGGGTGAGCAACCGGCTTAACTTGCACAGCCATATCACGGCCTTCTGCAAATGCTTGCCAAGCAGCGTCTTGAGTCTTTGGTTTGGAGCTGAGGGTTAATCGCGATACTGAGCTAATTGAAGCTAATGCCTCGCCCCTAAAACCTAGTGAACAAATATTTTCTAAATCATCAAGCGACTTTAACTTACTTGTCGCATGGCGAGAAAGCGCAAGTGTGAGCTCTTCTTTACCTATACCCGAGCCATTATCACGAATACGAATAAGCTTATGGCCACCACGCTCTATCTCTATTTGAATACGAGTAGCGCCAGCATCTAGGCTATTTTCAACAAGCTCTTTTACTACCGAGGCTGGACGCTCAACCACTTCACCTGCGGCAATCTGGTTGGCTAAACGGGCAGGTAGTATTTCAATATTCATGATATTTCCTAGCAAACTGCGTGCAGATTTATGTAATTAACTTTGTGGTATGTCGAGCTCTTGACCAATAAAAAGCGTGTTTGAATTTAGTTTATTTACTTTTTTTATTTTACTGATGCTCACCCCATAGCGATTTGCCAACATGCTTAAAGACTCACCCGGACGTACTTTATGTTTGGTGGGGTATTGCGACTTTAGTTTTGCAAACAACGAATCATCCGGTGGATTTTTCAAATAGTAATTTTTAATGGACGTGAATATCGCTTTTGCTAACCGCTCTTGATGATTTGGACTTTTTAGTAATTTTTCTTCTCGAGGGTTAGATATAAACCCAGTTTCGACCAAAATAGACGGAATATCAGGCGACTTAAGTACAGACAAACTAGCATGCTGCGGGTCTTTTTTATGAAGTTTAGCAACTTTACGAAGTTCTTTAACCACTTCTTCGGCAACGTTTAAGCCGGTTTTCATTGAATGATCCATCGACATATCAAGTAATGCTTGCGCTAAGTATTTTTCGTTAGCCGCATCTTTCATTACATCGGCTGCACCACCGAGCAACTCGGAATGCTTTTCTTTATCTTCTATCCATTTACCGATTTCAGAATTGGCTCTTCGTAATGACAACACCCATACCGATGCACCATTGGGACCAGGGCTTGTAAATGCATCAGCGTGAATAGACACAAAAAAGTCGGCTTTTTTCTCTCGTGCTCTGTTTGTTCTCGTATTAAGTTTTACAAAGTAATCGCCACTTCGTACCATACGCGAAATCATGCCCCGCTCAGCGTCTATCATTCGCTCAAGACGCCTGTCTCTTATACACATCTCCGAGCC
>OJAY01000719.1_pt1 | contig 9958 bp, 8 predicted proteins | sample 1590331 | NCBI WGS metagenome assembly OJAY01 (sample SAMN05416835, study PRJEB24817) | seawater metagenome | isolation source: Sea water | place: Canada:Atlantic | collected 2013-07 | reverse complement strand
AGATCTACACAGAGTAGATCGTCGGCAGCGTCAGATGTGTATAAGAGACAGTGACTCAAGTTCGCTGATGCCAAGTTCGACTTCACCGCGGCGTAAATGAATTTCAACCAACTGCAGCAGGCGAGGGCCCTCTGTATATTTAAAACCAACCTTACGGTCTGCTTCTGCGGCTTTATTGAGGTTTTTTAACGCCTCATTGATGTTACCCTGTGCAATATGCAGCTCTGCCATAGAGCCGTAAACAATTCCGATGAAAGGGTAATTGGTATCAATCAGCAATTCATCCGCTAGCATCAAATTAACTTTCGCTTCCTGAAAATTGCCTAATTCTTTGTGCGCATAGCCCTGATAATAGTAAGCAATACCCTCATTTTCACTACTCTCCAATCGTTGCGCGGAAGAAAGGTATCGATGGCTAAATGACAGTAACTTTTCAAAATCGTTGAGCGAGGCATACACATTACCCATTGCACTGTATACCGAAAGCACTTGGTTGCTATTCAACTGATTATAAAGCTCAAGGGAGTGATTCAAGGCATCTAGTGCTCGCCCATGCTCGCCAGAGAAATCTAGAATAAACCCTTCTAATCGAAATGACTCGGCAAGGGCTAATTTATTATTGCCAACCTTGGCGTATTCGCGAGCATCTAAAAGCTGTTGATAGGCTGATACATAATCTTGTTTTAAAATATCGTGGTAGGCTTTTAAGTTAAGAAATCGCGCGTGGTGATAGTCGCTTGGATATTCAGTGAAGTACTGAGTAAGCTCTTTAACCTCAGCTTTTACAGATGGGTCGTTCTGCTGAATTCGCTCCTTAAGGCCGCTTAACAATGCAAGTTTGGGGGGGAGGGTAGCATTACTGCTGCTTAGTTTCTCCTGAAATGCCAAAGTGGTTTTTAACGGCAACCCGATAAAAACGACAATCAAAAAAATAAGATGCTTAACCGCACTTTTTACATTAAACAATAGCTGACAGCCATAGTGAATTTGCTTTTTTAGAAAACCTTTTTATGGTCCTAGTTTGAAAATTTACTATAAGATAGATTTGTTGCATTTACTACGGGTGTCAATCAAGCCATAGCTTAGCATTAAGATCTTTGCTTCTATTCCATTTCAAAATTGGGCGCTAGCTTACGCCCAACACTGTGTGAAAGTTTTTTAATCCTAGTGATACCTTATGCTGTATCAATTACATCAACAAAAAACTAACGCGAGACTATGAGTAATACACACCTCAGTGAAGCGAGCACAGCTTTTCAACTCTCACTCAACAACTGGTGGAGCATTCTCAAACGCATATTCACTAATATTGGCGGTCATAATATTCCCCTTATTTCCGCAGGAGTTGCGTTTTATTGTTTGTTGGCAATCTTTCCCTTACTGGGGGCAACAATATCCTTATATGGTCTTATCGTATCGCCAGAAGAGTTGCAGCGTCATATGGCTTTACTCGTCGATGTGGTGCCTTCTGACAGTAGCTATATCATTGAAGAGCAGCTTAAAAAGCTGACGGAAAAGTCGAGTTCTGCATTGGGGTGGGGGTTCTTTTTAACCCTATTCTTGTCGCTTTGGAGCAGCAGTAAAGGAGCAAATGCATTAATCACAGCGTGCAATATCACCTATAACGAAAGTGAGGGACGAGGCTTTTTTAATGGCTTAATAGCTCGCATAACCTGCACCATCAGTATGATAGCCACCGTTATAGTGGCTCTGGCATGCATTACCATATTGCCCGAGACAATAAGTTGGGTAGCAGGTGGCTCAATTGATGATAAGCAGGCCATGTGGCTTACCTGGCCTATAATGCTCGTGCTGTTCAACTTTTGTCTTTCTGCGCTGTACCGTTATGCGCCTCACCGTCGCTCTGCGCAGTGGCGATGGGTGACACCAGGCGCATTACTCGCCACAGTATTGTGGATAGCGGCCTCGTATGGTTTTTCTATCTATTTAAATGAATTTGCCAGCTATAACAAAACCTATGGATCAGTGGGCGGAATTATCATTTTGCTGATGTGGCTGTATTTAAGTGCCTACATTATTCTAATTGGTGCTGAAGTAAACTCAAGTATAGAGCTACAAACGAGTGTGGATAGCACCGTGGGTGAAGATAAGCCCATGGGGGAGCGAAACGCTGTCGTTGCTGATAATACACCTGAAGATTTACGCAAGTCTTAAGTTTGAACGCATAAAATACTGATGTATTGCGGTATCATGCCTGCCAGTATTTAAACGAGCTTGTGTAAAAGCCGTTTTTTAAGGAGCAGGCAATTCAATGACCGCAGACTACTCTTCAACACTACAGGGCCTATTTGGTTTTCCATCCTTTCGAGCAGGACAGCAGGAGGTGGTTGAAGGCTTACTGAATCAGCAGTCGTCGCTCGCTATTTTTCCTACCGGCTCAGGCAAGTCATTGTGCTATCAATTTGTGGCTACGCAATTACCGCACCTTACCGTGGTGGTATCACCCTTGTTAGCACTGATGAAAGATCAGCTCGCATTCTTACACAGCAAAGGCATTGCAGCGGCGAGTATAGATTCAACGCTAACGCCCCAGCAAAACAAGCAAGTTATGAATGACGTGCGTTCAGGCCAGTGCAAAATATTGATGGTGTCAGTAGAGCGGTTTAAAAATGAGCGTTTTCGTCAGTTTATAGAATCGGTTTCTGTATCGATGCTGGTGGTCGACGAAGCCCACTGTATTTCTGAGTGGGGGCATAACTTTCGACCAGATTACTTAAAGCTGCCCGCCTATCAACAAGATTTAAAAATACCTTTAGTGCTGCTGCTCACTGCTACGGCTACTAAAAAGGTTAAGCTGGACATGGCCCGCAGATTTGACATTGCCCCATCAAATATTATTCAAACCGGGTTTTATCGTTCAAATTTGAATTTAAATGTGTTGCCGGTGGTAGAGTCAGAAAAAAATAACGCATTGCTTAATGAATTAGAGCAGCAGCAAGGTGCAGGCATTGTTTATGTAACCCTGCAACAAAGCGCTGAGCAGGTAGCCCGTTTTTTACAACAAAATGGCTATACAGCAAGTGCTTATCACGCCGGTTTAGACAGTGATGTGAGACAACGTATACAGCACGACTTCATGGACAATAAGCTTCAGGTCGTTGTGGCAACAATTGCCTTTGGTATGGGAATCGATAAATCAGATATTCGCTTTGTAGTGCATTATGACTTACCCAAGTCTATTGAAAACTACAGCCAGGAAATTGGTCGAGGGGGGCGTGACGGAAAAGCGGCTAACTGCACCGTACTAGCTAATTTAGATGGTTTGGTTACCATTGAAAACTTTGTTTATGGCGACACACCCGACCAACAAGCCGTTCAAGCGGTTATCGATGATATCGCCTCACAAGGCACAGAAACAGTAAACGACAATGTGTATGAGTGGGAAACTCAGATAAACAGTCTATCGACTAAAAGTAATATTCGACAGCTCCCGCTTAAAACATTGCTAGTGCAATTAGAGTTAGCCAAGGTTATCCGCCCACTTTATGCGTATTTTGCAGAGTTTAAATTTCGCTTTATAACCGAAAAAGCAGACATTCTCAGTCAGTTCGCTACAGAGCGCAGTGAGTTTCTAAATGCAGTTTTTAACAACACAGCAATGAAAAAGGTGTGGGGTGTGGTTAACTTTGATGATATTTATCAGCATTACGGGGCCGAGCGAAGCAGAGTCGTTAGCGCACTAGAATATTTGCACGAGCACAACCATATTGAATTGGCGTCACGTTTAATTACCGATGTGTTTGAGGTGAATCAACAGGCATTACTTGCAAGTGACTTATCCGAAAAGTTAGCGCACTATTTTGCCGACAATGAACGCAAAGAAATTCAGCGTATTGCTGCTCTTGTTCGATTTTTTGAGCTCGATAGCTGCTTAAATGCCAATTTATCTGCCTATTTTGATGATAAAGACGCGCCTGAGCGGTGCGGACACTGTAGCGTGTGCAGCGGCAATGTGTCTAAGCTGACTTACTCAAACCCAATAGCGGCGCCTGATGAAGACGAAATAGCAACCGCAATAACGGCACTTAATAAGCACCTTGAAGGTAAAGTAAACACCCACCTAACCGAAAATACGTACTGCCGTTTTCTTACTGGTATGTCTATGCCGTTGTTTACTCGGATGAAAGTGAGGCAGGTACAGGGCTTCGGTTGTTGTGAAAACTGCCGCTATGCAGATGTAAAAGCGGTGGTGACTGCTTATTTACAATCGAATGCTCGCGGCTAGCATTAGATAACAAGCAGTAAACAACAAGCAGTAAATAATAAGAAATAAAACGGTTACTAGGGTGGGGAGTGTTGCTGGAAAAATGTACAGCAAAAATCAATACGCCCTAGGCCGTTATTATTATAACATCAGTTTTATATCGTCAGCCCTATATCATTAACGAAGACAAATCTAAAACTAGAGCGCGTTGGTCTTGACTGTATAGCCAAGGTCGACATGCCTTAGCTATCTAAAACGTTAAGCAAATAGGCGAGATGCACATGGAAATTTTGGCGCTGTGGTTACCTTTGGTTATTACATTATCCTTTGGAACGGTAATGATTATCGCAGTGCGATGGCTACTACTAAGACGTGCTCAAGAGTTGACCAGCGAACAGCGTTTGCCGCGACAAATGGTCGTGTTTGTTATTATTTTGGTACTATTGATAGCGGTTGCGCTCACACTTCCGGTAAGTGAAAGCTCTAGAAATCAGCTGTTGGCGTTAATTGGCGTGTTAGTGTCAGGTGTTCTTGCTTTCTCATCCACCACCATAGTTGCAAACTTAATGTCTGGGTTGGTCATTCGATTCAACAAACCCTTTAAAACGGGCGATTTCATTCGTTGTAATGATTATTTTGGACGAGTATCGGAAAAAGGATTGCTCGATACAGAAATACAAACCGAGCAGCGTGATTTGATCCATATTGCTAACAGCTACCTGGTTAATAACCCTGTGTCCGTTATCCGCTCTTCTGGCACCTTGATCACAGCTAATATCTCTATTGGTTACGATGTTCATCACACTAGCGTAACCGAGGCGCTCACCAAAGCAGTTCTTGAGGCTGGTTTAGAAGAGGGGTACGTGCAGGTTAGTGAGCTGGGAGATTTCAGTGTGTCTTATCGCGTTGCTGGTCTGCTTAAAGAAGTAAAAAGTGTATTAACGGCACGTTCAAATTTACACAAAGCAATTTTAGATACGCTCCACAATAGCGATATTGAAATTATGTCGCCTAACTTTATTGCTCAGCGGCCCACAGACGCGACGCAAAAATTCATCGCCAAAGTGCCGACTAATGTGCCTAGTAAGACAAATGCTAGCGTGGAGGATGATGATGCCCAAGAGGCAATTGCATTTGATAAGGCCGAACTAGCGGCGCAGCACGAAGAGTCGCTTCGAGATGCAAAAGCCAAGGTTGAGAGTGTGCGTCAGCAGATATCAGAGGCTAAGGGTGCAGACAAAACAGCGCTTGAGAAGGAGCTGGAAGGGGCACTTAGTCAGGTCGACAATATTATAAAACTAGAGCAACAAATAAAAGAGACTGAGTAAAGTCAGCAAAATAAAATACCAGCACCGGCGTACTCAGCCTTTGACGAGAAAATGCCTTTAGGGCATACCAATCAGGATTAACATGGCACTCAAAGCAACGATATTTAAAGCGGATATCTCGATAACCGATATGGACCGCAACTATTACAACGATCACAATTTAACCATCGCCCGTCACCCGTCTGAAAACGACGAGCGTATGATGCTGCGTATTATCGCTTTCATTGTTAATGCCCATGAGCAATTGCAGTTTACAAAAGGTTTATCCGACGATGAAGTGCCAGATTTATGGCAAAAAAGTTTCAGTGACGAAATTGAGCTGTGGATTGAACTAGGGCAACCCTCTGACCAGCGCATTAAAAAAGGCTGTAATCAAAGTAAGCAAATGAAGATTTACGCTTATGCTGATAACAGCTTCGATGTATGGTGGAAGAAAGAACAGAATAAGCTTAATACTAAGAAGAACCTCTCTGTTTATACACTTCCTGATGCGCTATCGGCAACGCTGTCAAAAGCAGTTGAGCGTTCTATGCAAATACAAGTAACGATTCAAGATGGACAAATTTGGCTCACTTTTGCGAACTCACAGGAAACTGAAAGTGTGGAGATAGAAATAGAAAAGCATCTATAGTGCCGCTATGTTGACTATCTAAAGAGAGTAAAAAAGTAAAAGATTAAAAGTTTGCCATGAAAATCAATCTCTCTTTACATGTTCAACACAAATGCTACATTAAATTGGTGTTTAGCAGATATTTAAGGAGGTGATCATATGTCTAGTGTTTTGAAAACAGGTGAATCGGCTATGAATGGGGTACGTTCTAACTAACCCTTTTTTCGTCACCATTCTGGCTGGCTGATTTGCTAGCCAAAGCACGGAGGAGTCGCAGTAATGCGACTCCTTTTTTATTTGCTCTTTTATAAAGCTAAAGCGTTTACGTGTGCAGAACATTTACTTGAGTCGAGCAGTATGGCCAGTAAGTTGATGGGTTTAACTGGCTTTTACTTAGACTAATCCGCTTCGTTTAGTCCTAGCTTGTCCAATGATGCCAGTTTGTTAAAACTGATCATTTCACGTAATTCCTTGCCGTATTCATCACCACGTTCAGAATATTTACCTAAGCCATAACTAAGCGCGACTCCAGTGACAGCTTCGCCTTTTTTACGTAACGATTGACGAATATTACGTAATGGCTTGTAGGCATCATGGGTATTTAAATTGAGCATGTAACTTTCTACTGAATCGGCAGGCGAGCGGAAATCGGCAACTTCATGGGCTTTGTTAGCATCTCGAGATTTTGGAACAATGCCACAGCCTTTTGTGAAGCACCACTGACCGAAAAAGTTATTCCCCTGTTTGGCAAAACGAGAAGTTCCCCACGCACTTTCATTAGCGGCTTGTGCAATTGCCAATGACGCAGGGACAATGTCTGCCCGGCGTAGCAATATATTGCAAGGAGAGTCTTGTTCAAGGTCAGTGTCGTCAATGCGAAATTTGGTTAGAAACTTGTCTAATGTTCCGGTTTCACCAGCGTCACATGCACTTTGAATTTGCTGTCTATCGGCGGCTAGCTCTCTGTTTATATCTACAATAATGGGCGTGAAGTATTCAAAAAAAGCAGCTTTTCGATCAGGGCCTGCGGCGTAAGCAGTAAAGTCAGGCGCAGATTCTTTGGCAAAAAACGTGAACCACGCAGCGATACTTGCCACTACGGCAACGACTACAATAATGATATATTTCGGGTTTGACATCAGGTGATACCTCTTTTTTTAAATAAAATAATGCTCTTTATTAGCGGACTACCTTAATGAGTACTCTTTCACCATACAGATTCTTATATGCACTGCAACTTATTGAGAAGAAGGTAAATTAAAGTTAATAAAGGTGGGGCAATTATTCTGTCATGGGGGAAAGCGTTTCTAACACTTCTCGTTGGAAAAGGTATCTGTTACATTTCTATGGGCACAAAAAAATCCGATGGCTTGCACCATCGGATTTTATGTTTCACTCGATGAATCTGCCTAACGAGGCGTTCATCGCTCCTTTCGGAGCCATATGCTAGTAGCTAGTCGTGTGCAAGAAGCTTCGACTTTTTCTCGATCTTACAATCTAAAATACGTTGTGCGTTTTTGCGGCCTACGTATGCGGCAACTGCGTATGGGTGCTTGCGTTTGAATAACTTCGTGAATGTCTTTAGCATGTTAAGCCCCCTTTGATAAATTTTCACTATTTAAATTTACATTATTACAGTTATGTGATCAAGTTTTATTTTCAATAGCTGATTTAGACTAAAAATGTAAGGAGGCCATACGCCGTCTAGAAAATCGTCTAGATTTCAACCTCGCCTATTATCACTTTGCCCTTCGATCACCTTGCCTTATCGGCAAATTTTGTTGATGTGAACAATGCGAGCCTTCGCGAATAACGCTACACAGCGTTTACTTTATTCACCGTTTGCCCTATTCTTGCTACGCAGAATGTATCTGGTTGGATTATGAACACAGCGTTTTCAAAACTTTTGATTGTTTTCAGTATGCTTGTTGCTTTTAGTGGGCAGTCTTTTGCGTACGTGTTTGAGCATTGCGCTGTTTTTTCTGTTCGCTCGCCAACTACCTCTGCATCTGGCTCGGCACTTGTTTCAAATGTAGACGACCGTCACGGTAGCTTACATCACCAATCACATCAGCAAATGGCAAGTGACAAAAACCAACACGCCTTGCACGGTGCTTCTAAAGACATTGATCATAAAGAAAGTTGCTGTGTTGAAGAGTGCGTTTGTAAAACAAGTGCGTGCTCTGCAGTGAGTATCATAGCTTCATACCATTACTATTTCACCTTACAAGCAATTAGCGAACGCATCGCTGCACAACAGGTGAACTCCCCAAAATCAGTGACTTCTCTTCTCTATCGGCCCCCTATTTTTAGTTAAGCGGGGTAATTGCGTCTTTTTTTCGTGATTAACGTGGAAATGTCGCACATTCAATTTTTATTATTAAGCATAGTTTTACCGACAATAGGCATTTTTAGCCAATTTGGCTAACGCGTTCGTTGAAAAGTGGGCCTCACTTTCCGTAAGGACGACTAGTTGTAAGCGTGTTACCCAGTAAGCGTTGCAGCGTTAAGCTATAAATGCCTATTTCTAAAGCACAAGTATCATGAATCGCATTTATTTTAGTCTCTCGATACTGATGGGATTTTTGTTAATTACTCATTCTGCGTTGGCTGAGCAAACACGCAATGTCATTTCTCTTGAACAAGCTATTTCGCGGGCCCAGCAAAACGATCCTTGGCTTCATGGAAGTCAGCTTAATCAGAAAGCGACAGAATACAGAAGCGATGCTGCGAACACGTGGGCTAACCCTAAAGTGTCGTTAAGCATGATGAACTTACCCACAAATTCGTGGGCGTTTAATCAAGAAGCCATGACCCAATTTAATATTGGCGTAGCACAAATGTTTCCCAGAGGTGATTCTCTCGCCATTCGTGAGGCTCAGCTTAACATTCAGGCCTCTCAGTTTTCTTTTTTGCGGGAAGACAGAAAGGCGAAATTAGAAACCCTAGTTTCTGAGCTATGGCTGGATGCCTATCTTGCACAACAGACTATCACCCTTATCGAGTCTGATCGTGCCTTGTTCGAGCAGATGTCAGAGGTGGCCAGAGCAAATTATGCTTCAACGGTAGGAAATACAAGACAGCAAGATGTGATCCGCGCCGACCTTGAAATCATTCAACTTGAAGACCGTTTAATGGTTCAGCAGCAAGCGTTGGAATCTGCCGTGGCTCAGTTGAATGAATTTCTTCATATATACAGCCGCAATCAAAGTGGCGAGGCTTTTAACTTCGATTCTCAGCCTTTGGCTTTTTCCGTATCGAACACACTGCCTAAAATTGCGTTAAATAGCCAAGAAATAACCAACATGAGCACTTATAAAAGAAGCCGAATGGCTCGAGCTCTATCGCAACATCCTGCTGTGAGGGCATTAGAAGTGAAAAGAAAGGTGTCTGAAAAAGCGATTGATTTGGCTAAGCAGCAGTATAAACCTCAGTGGGGGGTTAACGCTAATTATGGGTACAGAGATGATATGCCATCGGGGCAGAGCAGAGCTGACTTTTTCTCTGTTGGCGTATCATTCGATATGCCTTTGTTCACTAAAAAACGACAAGACAAAGAAGTCGCCGCCTCTGTGGCAGATGCTGAAGCAGTCAAAACAGAAAAACTGCTGCTCACCAAAAAAATGTTAAGTGCAGTTGAAAAGGAAATAAAGCAGCTAAATCGCTTGCGCGAGCGCCAGGCGATTTATGAGCAGCAGTTGTTAATACAAACCCATGAGCAAGCCGAAGCTTCTTTGACCGCATATACTCTGTCTCTTATACACATCTGACGCTGCCGACGATCTACTCTGTGTA
>OJAY01000713.1_pt1 | contig 10018 bp, 8 predicted proteins | sample 1590331 | NCBI WGS metagenome assembly OJAY01 (sample SAMN05416835, study PRJEB24817) | seawater metagenome | isolation source: Sea water | place: Canada:Atlantic | collected 2013-07 | reverse complement strand
TATCGCCGTTGGTGACTTTCGCCGTACCCGACACCACTACCCAATGCTCGGCACGATGATGATGCATCTGCACCGACAACTTAGCTCCCGGCTTCACGGTAATACGCTTCACCTGATAACGCTCGCCATTGTCGATAGAATCATAACGGCCCCACGGGCGATATACTTCACGGTGCAACTGATGTTGCGTACCACCCTGCGCTTTAATCTGCGCCACGATCTTTTTAACGTCTTGTACTTTATCGCGGTGTGCTACTAACAAGGCGTCTTTGGTATCCACAATCACAAGGTCATCCACACCTAAGGTAGTGACCAAACGATCCGACGTACTCACCAAACTATTGCGGGTATCGTTCAAAATCGTGTCGCCGTTGCCCTTGCCTGCATGAAGCACCGCATTACCGTTTTCGCATTTTTCAGCGATTTCCCACAGGGCCGACCAACTACCAACATCGCTCCAACCTGCTTCAAGTGGTGCAACAACTACTTGCGGCTCGCCCTCAATAGCGCCACTATTTTGAGAACAAAGCGGCTCCATTACCGCGTAATCAATAGAATCATCCGGGCAGGCTTTAAATGCTTCGGCATCGACACGAACAAAATCAAAATCGCTTTGAGTATTCGCCATGGCCGCTTCACACGCCGCGTACATCTCAGGGCTAAAACGCTTTAACTCTTCGAGGTAACGATCTGCGCGGATCATAAACATGCCGCTATTCCAAAGCCATTTATAAGACCCGCTCAAGGCTGCACCCTCGTCAAAATACCCTTGCGCTGTTTCAGCATCCGGCTTCTCAACAAACTGCTCAACCGCAAACAAACCCGCAGACTCAGTACCGGCTTTAATGTAACCGTAACCCGTGGCTGCCTCAGTAGGCACAATACCCAAAGTACCAAACTTGCCCGCCTGCACCGCGGGCAATAACGCCGCTACTGCTTTCTGGAACGCCGCCGTATCTTTAATCACATGATCGGCTGCTAACACCAGTAGGAGCGGAGCCTCTGCGCGATCATCCTTAGCTGAACCCCGCATCGCCTGAAACGCCGCCAAGGCAATCGCCGGAGCCGTATTACGCCCAACCGGCTCCAACAAAATAGACGCATCACGATTCATCTGGCGCAGTTGCTCGGCCACCAAAAAACGATGATCTTCATTCGTGATAATAATCGGCGCGGCATCATTTAAACCGCTCACGGTGCTCAAACCATCAAGGCGAGCCACCGTTTGCTGCAACATAGTTTGATCATACCCAAGCGACAAAAACTGCTTAGGAAACGCCGTGCGCGACAACGGCCACAAACGTGTACCCGAACCACCGGCCATAATTACCGGGATAAGATTTACAGGGGTCATACTCACCTCAAAATTCCTCAATACCACATCGCCCATGGGATGGGCTCCTACCTGCCGGATTAACGGCGAACAACGTCCTACGCGCGAAAACCCATCTCCGGGTCTACATACCAACGACTGTGCACATGCACCTCATCGCTGGTTTTAAATTCTTCTTCACTCAGCCAACGGTACTCGTTGTGCTGCTCACAGGGTAAGTTTACATGTGACTCTGGTAAAACCAACTCAAAGCCATTCACCACATAATGGGTGCTGACGTCATCACCGAAAACACTATCGCTATAAAAATGCTCATACAAACCAAGATAACGAGCCTGCTGGATACATAGTTCCAAACCTAACTCGGCCTTAGTTAAACGAGAAAACGCCTCAGAGAGGCGTTCGTTTTTCAGTATTCTACCACCCGGCACAAACCAAAACCCCTGAGCTGGCCGATTAACACGTTTACCCACCAGAATTTGACCTTGGGGATTACGCACCAACAAATCAATCGACACCAAAGGCGTGGTATCAATAATGGTTTTGAATGTATCTCGATCTAACCACTGTTTACTCATAAACCAAACCTTGTAGGAGGCGTTCAATCCGGCTTGCCGGATTAACGGCGAATCTAAATTCACCCGCGAAAATCATCCTGATGCGCTAAAAACCACTCATACGTACTGGCCAAACCGTCTTTCAATTCAAATTTACTTTTTAGCATTCCAATCAGCAGGCTTATCTTTACGCCAATCAGTCATAGCTTCTTTGAATGTAAACAAATATTTATAGCCATTATCTTGGAGATACTGAGGAATAATATTATTCGAGCGAACTAACTTCTTAATTCTTACTGGGCTAATTGGCTGATTAACACGTGCTATTTTCGCAAGAAAATCAGCCACAAATGATGCTGAATATATAATACTAAAAGGCACATTAGGCACAAACCGATTAATACCTTCAACCTCACAGACCATATCCACATACTCTTTAATGGTAGGGCCGGGGTTCATACTCATATTAAATAAGACAGGATTTCGATCTGCCTTCTCAGTCAAAGCCCAGTACATAGCGTTGCATAATTCTTTAACGTAAGTACCTGCCTTTCTTGTATCTTTGTTAGCCATGTAAAGGAAATAACGGCCAATAGTAGCCTTGATCAAACGAGTTACGTTACCACCTTCACCAGCGCCAAATACAACCCCCGGACGAACAATAACTAAACGACGCTCATCACGTGATTCGGCCTGCCAAGTACGATGAATATGCTCAGCAGCTAGTTTAGAACCACCATAAGCCGTCTCAGGTACGGGGATTGAGGTCTCGTCACGTTTTTCTTCAGAAGGCCCATAAGGGGCAATACTACTAGTGAATATCACGTCATTGCAGGTAACTGACTTAGCCCAATCACATACATTCTGAGCGCCTAAAAGATTAGTTGTGTAGTATTCATGAGGTTCATGCCCAGGTTCACGATGCACAGCAGCAAAATTCGCGACAAGCTTTACATCACCATCCACGCCTAATGAAATCGGCTCCCGAACGTCAATATTATTAAAAACAACTTTACCTGAAGAAACATACGCTTTGTATGCCTCCGTTGTTCTCGTAGTATCCAGCTCAACAATGTCGGCCGCGACCACTAAATCTACGATTTTATTATCCAACAAGTATTGTGAAAAATGACTACCAATAAAACCTGAGCCGCCAAAAACAACTGCTATTTTCATATTAAAATCTCACATCGGGGCAAAAAGGTCATGGATAAGTGCTCTCAAATTAAACCACGTAACTTCAACGCGTTTTTTAAGACCAGCAGAGTTCATATTAGAATGGACATTTTTCATATATTCCAAAACTTGGCCTGATAATTCTGGACATTCCATTTTAGCTAATAATAACTCTATTCCTTCCGAAGGTGTATCCATATTAATATCTACAACATGATCCCAATAATTTCTATAAAACTCTAAATGATCATATACATAGTTCACATAGTCACGGCAAACATCGATATCATTACCCGCAAGATCACGCATGTGTATACCTTGTGCGTATGCTTTCATTATGTTGATCTTATGCCATCTTTTATTGTATGACTGAGCTATTTTTTCTTTATCACGATGGACTATTACTAAAATGGAAGATTTAGCATATTTATTCGCTAACTGAGGAAGAAACCAAACTAATCTATTGTCGAATTCCAAGTGATTTTCAGGGTATGAAACTCGCTCCTTTCCAAGTAGCTCAACTCGTGACTCATGCATTGATGTATAACCCGGCACGCACGAAAATGCTTCGGAAAATGAAGTGGTAGCGGTTCTACCTGGTGAAATAAAGAATACATTCATATATCGCTATTAACCTCGGAGACATTGGCATTTGTTAAGTAGCTATCCAGTTTTCTAGGCTGAAGCAAACCTTGTAATAAGCACCTAACCTTCCAGTAACAAATTATTGAATTGGCATACAAGTAATCTAAACCATTTTTGTGGCTCGCACCTGACAGTAACAACAGGTTTGCAATAAGCCTCTTAAAGTTATATACATAAAATCTATACATGCCTTTATTTTTTGAAAATATCATCTGTCCAAAAACTTGACGTCTTATTTTCCTTTCAATCTGGCTTTTATTTCTCAAGTCAGTCACTACTGAAACTGTATTTAATTTTCTTAACTCAACATCACTACGAACTAATCTTGAGCAAAATTCAACATCACCACTCGATTTATATGCTGAATTAAAACAACCCACTTCAAAAAAAACTTGTCGCGACACAAAAAGAAAAATAGTCGGTATAAAGTGGTCTCTTTTAATAAAACCATCAATATCAAAAGCCTTGTAAAAATACCATTTCTCAAACGCTGTAACGGGTGCCTTTCTATATTTCACCGATGCCCCAAATGCAACCTGCGGAGTTAAGCTTCCACAATCAAACTCACCCTCAATGTCCAACCCATCGTCTAAAAACAATAAAAAATCACATTTAGCATGTACTGCTCCTTGATTTCTAGCAAAATACGAGCCATTCAAGCCACATATTCTAACAACTCTTACTTTAAGCCCCTCAGTAACTACAAAGCTCTCAGATTCATAAGAAGAATTATCAAGTACTAATATTGCCTCCGCCATATTAGCACCAAGTATTTTCTTTGCTGATTTCAGTGAATGAAGCCCCTTTTTTTCATTCGTAGTTGGAACCACAACACTAATCATCTGCTAGCACCACTTCTATTTGTTTAACCATCGACAGACCACCAAAATTTGACGTATAAAATTCTTTTATATCTGATGGTTTTAAATTGGTTAATTTATGAAATATGGCTTCATTTGCCTCACCCACAACATCTCGTAATAAAAAACCATTCACGCCAGCAACAACCTGATCAGTTAACCCCCCAACACAACTAACTAAACTAGGCAAACCAATACAAGTACAGAATGCAACAATACCACTTTGAGTAGCAGTATCGTAAGGGCAAATATTGACTCGACAACTCTGTAAAAATTCAATTAATTCATTCAAGGCTAAAAATCGATTATAAAACGTAACATTACTTTTATCCTGAAGTAGCTGATAAAAATCACTTTCCATTTCAACATTGGATATGACCAACAATGTTCTATTATCCTGTAATATTCTATCGGCAAATTCACCTAACCTTCTCCACCCTTTGTATTCTTCAGGCCGCCCCCACCATACATAATCATATTGTTTTTTATAGTTTTCTACATTGGCTGTATCGGTTAGCATCTCAGCTGGGCTAGGCAAGCTAATTTGAGTTACAGTTAATTTAGGATACACATCCATAAGATACAACTTAGATTCCTCTGAAAATACAAAGACACGTTCAGAATAATTAAATTTCAATTTATTTTGAATACTATAAAGTATGCCTCTCACACCTTTATAATGAGGCACAACATCATGAACATAAGAATGAACATCTTTTCTAAAAAAACTACAAAAAACTAATAAAATTATATTAACTGGACTAGGCGATGTAATGACAACACGCCTAGCTAAAAAAATACTCTTTACAAGTACTACCAACTTAAAAATATTCACAATTTGATATGGCGAAGAAGCTTTTAAACCACGAAATAACTTTATTGCATCAGAATCGCAAAAAGCATCATTATCAACCGTGTAATATCTCCCTCCCTCTTTAACATATGGAGAAGCTATTAGAGAGGAGATGTAAGATATATCTTCATTCTCACCAAAATTTACAACTAAATTCATCGCCTACTCACCATTAATTTGAACATTTGAATTAAAACATAAAACAATAAAAAAACAATAACTATAGAGGCAACCCTAACAACAAATGCATTCGATATCCCCCCCGTAACTATCTGCCTAGGAAAGTAATACACCAAGTTAACCAAAAAGCACACAAATAACACACCAGTTGCAGGTAGTTTCGACAATATATAAGCAATAAACTCAACAGCGAATCTATAGACATAAAAAATAGGAATAGCAGCAGCAAATGCCATATAGCCAAAATTCAAGTAAAACTCACCATAAACAGTCGGAGTCATAATAAACAAATCCGAATTAGTATAATTAAAATATTTCGTTACTTCCACCTGCATAGAATCAACAGTTGAAGAAACCATAGAAATAAAGTCTGTAAGAAAAGTTAGACCAAACTTATATCCATTATGATCTACAAATACATATATTCGTTCAAAGTTGACAATATAATTCAAATAGAATGCTCGATACATAACACTATTCAAAGCTTCAAAAGGTTCATCTATCCCCTCTCTTGCGGCTGTCAACCAAGCAATCAAAAAAATTAAACCAACTCCCACGCACAAACAACCCAAAAACATAGCAAATATATTCTTGACGCTAAAGTTAAATTTAATATCAGAAATAATATAATAAGATATAATAGTTAAAATTGAATAATCAACAATTCGACTTCTAAACCCCATGGAGAAAAGCATAACAAATGTTAAAAGCCACATAAACCAAAAGACTGGCCGCCCAATAAATCTATTACATAAACCATAGACAAGCATTACAGGTGCAAAAAACAGTGCTTGGGTAACAACACGATATACAACCCCATAATCATTAACAAGCTGCATTCGTGCCACTTCTACATTATCACTAAACACAGGCACACCATTTAACGCATAACCAATACTTAAAACTAAAACTATAAACAAATATAAAACTATCAGAGTAGTAAAGAAATCAAACCCTGAGAATCGTAAAACAATCATATTTAAATTGTAATTCGAAAAAGGCGAAGATTTAGCTAATAAAAAGGTCGTTATCAAAAGAAATGCAGTTACAGAAATAACTTCAACAGTCGAAGCTAAAGCTACAACCCCAATAAAATAAAATATCAGAGAAAAAAACACATAAGTGGCAGCCTGAATAGATCCAATTTTACTCAATTACTTCATCCTATTTATCTTATTTAACATTTTAAAGTCACACATCAACCTATGGGATAAAAATACAACCTCAACCTGACCATATATATCGCACCTAAATTTTGCATTAACATGCCGGCTGCTGTGCCAATTGCAGCTCCAACAACACCATAACTATGAGTAAATAGTATGACTAAAATTATAGTCAATGGGCCAACAAACAAAGTTACTCTTCGAAAGTCTTTTTCATGGCCACTCATATTTAACAAGTAACCTACCGAACCTGTCGCTACGTTTATAAACTGGCCTACTGCCATAATGGCGAGCAATATTCCAGCTTCATCAAAGCCTCTGCCAAATAATGACATCACACGTTCAGGTAATATAATCATAATTAAAACGACAGGGGTCACCATTACTATCATGCCACGCGTTGACCATTTGGCTAAACGTTGTATACCAGCCATATCGCCGTTTTTCCACATTTGTGCATAACGTGGCGCGACGACCATGTTGACTACCATAAGTACAAAGCTTGTGAGCATGGCAGTGCGTTGTGCGGCTGATAGTTGTGCTAGCTCTTCTGCAGGGACAATCGCACCGGCAATTAAGATTCCCGACCACATAGTAATAAGTGACATGTTGCTTGCCACCCAGAGGTTGGCACTGGCGGAGGTTAGCTCCTTATCTTTGTAACTAGTTACGTTAAAGCTAATGCCTTTTTGGCTAAACCAAGTGACTAACGCTGCTAACAATATGACGCCTGCCGCACCTGCGTATATCTGTGCGGCGGTTACGGCGTTGAGTACTTCGGGTTGCTCGTACCAAAGATAACCAAAAGCCGCGACGAATACCGTCGAGATGCCTAAGTTTTGAAAGATGGTGGTGATGACTACCCGGTGTTGCGCCTGAAATGCCATCGCTAGGAGCATGAATATCGCCATGGCTGGCAGTGCTAGTAGCATCCAAAAGAGTACTGAGCCAAAGGCGGGTTTGTTGAATATGTGGGTGGCTATTTGCTCGCTGAAGATCATACCAAGTGCCGTTGATGGGATGACGACAGTAGCAACCCAAAGTAGGCCTCGGTTGAGCTTCTCTTGGGCGAAGGCGTCGGTGCCGTGGGCGCTGAGGAAGCGCAGGATAACGTTGTCGAGACCAAGGCGGAAGAATACAGACAACACGGCGAGTATGGAGAAGCCAAGTAGAAATAATCCGGCTTCGTCGTTGGGCATGTTACGGGTAACGAGTGCGGTTAGGCCAAATGCAATAAAGGCGGCACTGAGTTTTGCCCCTGCGGCGAAGGCAAGTTTGATCAGAGTGGCGGCGCGGCCTGTGGCGAGGGTGTGGCCTGTCATGATGATAGGTGTTCCGTTTTAGTTTGTTCGCGGATACGTCGGTGCCCGACGTGATCCCCTCCTACAATTTTTCTATATTCGCAGATTTGGATACGTTTCGCGGATACGCCGGTTCCCGACGTGATCCCCTCCTACAGTTAAAAACATAACTAGGTAAATTCGGCCCAGAGGGCGTCGATTTCTGTTTCCAATAATCTGTCTATGCCTGCCGCGCCTTTGCGCCCGCCACCGCCAAATTTTACCGCGATGGTGTCAGCACCTACTAGGTTGTTTTTCGCAGCGCGGATGCTGACTAAATACGTTGGCTTGCCATCTACCTGTTCTTCGCGCTCAGTGAGTATAGCGTGTGCGCGGTCTGGGTATTTATTAGCGAGTTCGTTGCCTAATACACCACTGATGCGTCGTGCCCATTGTTCGTTGGGCAGCATGATCATGGCGGCTTTTTCGTTACTGCGTACTGGCGTGATGTTTAGCCCTTGGTCGAGGTCGTTTTGGTAGCCGACCGTGAGGGTTTTGTAGACATCGGCGCGTTCTTTTATAAAGTCGAACGGGCTTTTGTACGGTGCAGCGAGTTTGTAGAGCTCGGCTGGGTGGTAGAAGAGGTCTTCTAGGCTTGCGCCGTAGCCGTTGTAGTTCATGGCGACGCCAAGTGCGCGCAGTTGTTGGCGTTGCTCGTCGGTTAACTCAGCTTGTGTTGCGTATTCGTCTGCCACTTGGGTGATGTTGTCACCGTAGGCCGCAACAATAGCCCATTCGCGGTATTGGCCTTTGAGGTAATAATCAATAATTAGGCCAGTACAGGTATTCGATGCGGTATTGATATGTGCTTCGAGTGCTGGGTGCTCGGGTATATCACCTGACTGATGGTGGTCAGCGTAGAATACGTTAGCTCCAGCATTAAGTGCCGCGTGTAGCCCGGTTTGGTTTTTATCCATCGATACATCAAGCACGGTGATGTTGTCGCCTGCTTGTGCTTGTAGGCCGTTAAGCAGTTTGATCTCGCGTTTTACGCCGGTAATTAAGGTGGCTTTGCGTGGCTGGGCATGGCGCAGCTGTATTAGTGAGCATATGCCGTCTGCGTCGCCATTAAATAAATCGTAGTTCGGCATGTTTGCGTGGTGTCCTTTCCTTTATAGAGAGTTATATTTTTGCTGCTAAATTTATTCTGGAAGGATACCCGCATTGTTCAAATGATCAATCACCCGGTTTACACATTCTTCTACCGTCATGCTGGAGGTATCTAGAGTAACTTCTGGGTTTACGGGGGGTTCGTAGGTTGAATCAATACCCGTGAAGTTTTTGATCTCGCCTGCGCGGGCTTTTTTGTACAGGCCTTTTGGGTCTCGCTGTTCACAGGTTTCTAGTGGGGTGCCCATAAACACTTCGAAAAATTCTCCGTCTTCTACCAGTTCGCGAACCATTTGGCGCTCTTCACGAAATGGGGAGATAAAAGCAGAGATTACAATTAAGCCTGCATCAACAAACAATTTGGACACTTCGCCTATACGACGAATGTTCTCTATGCGGTCGGCGTCGTTAAAGCCGAGTTCTTTATTTAAACCGTGGCGAATATTGTCGCCATCTAAGAGGTAGGTATGCTGTTCAAGTTCAGCGAGGCGTTGTTCAAGGGCGTTGGCAATGGTCGATTTGCCCGAGCCACTAAAACCGGTAAACCAGAGAATGCAGGGCTTTTGGCGATTTAACGCGGCCCGTGTCGCCTTTGTCACTGCGGTTGAGTGCCAAACGATGTTAGTGGCAGACATTCTCACTCCTTGATGCTTTGCGGGGTCGTAATAACCCTTGGTTATGTCGGTATAACTTATGGGGTGAAAGGTACTGGATTTTGCACTAAATTGGAACATGACAACCACACAAAAGTGGCGTGATATGCCAATGTGTGCAATGACATTTATGTCAGCAGGTTGG
>OJAY01000707.1_pt1 | contig 10089 bp, 6 predicted proteins | sample 1590331 | NCBI WGS metagenome assembly OJAY01 (sample SAMN05416835, study PRJEB24817) | seawater metagenome | isolation source: Sea water | place: Canada:Atlantic | collected 2013-07 | reverse complement strand
GAAAAATTAAAGTCGACAGGCTCGCCGTTTTGAGAATTTAACGTCAATTTGGCCAAACGAACTGGCTCAGTAAAAACAACGGACAATTGTGGAGGCGATGACATTAACATCGCATTGTTTTTTGGCATGGATGTTTTCAACGATGTGTGAGCATAACTGCTTGTGCTCAAGAAAAGAGCGGTCAGTAAGAACGTTGACAATAGTGTTTTCATAAATAAACCTCGGTAGTTTTAAGTAGTAGTAAATGGTGAAAATGAATCGATTTGTATAGCATTTTCATTGACGGAGTAGCGTAATAGTAATTGGGTTACATCGTTCATCATTGCCGGAGGACCGCAGAGGAAAAACAAACACCGATGGAGGCCACGGTGTGTAGACAAAAATGCGGTCAAAGGTATTTGCACGCGCCCCACCGGTCCACACCAAATTGAAGAGGCGTTTGAAACAATCGGTTGATAGGTAAAATTAGAATGCTGTGTTTCAACCGCTTTCAACCAACAATGATTTGCCAGTTCAGCAGGGTGTTTGGCGCCATAAAAGAGGGTTATAGGCAGTGTCGAATGCAAGCCAAATATTAGTTCATCGATTAGAGCTTTTAGAGGTGCTATACCCGAGCCCCCACCGATCAACACAATTTCTCGTGCTCCAAGGTCCTCCGGTATGTTAAATCCTCCTTGAGGCGTAGCTATATCAATCACCGTACCCACATTTAAATTACCAAGATGGAAAGAGCCGATGCCAGGTCTTTGGTTGTTTGATTGTGCCGGTTGCATTTTTATATTGAATGTAAGCACGCCACTATCATCATTTCGGTTTGCAACTGAATAATGCCTGACAGTGTTTGGATGGGAAAATGTAGCTGACTCAAAACGCAGCCAATAAGGCTGATAGCGTCTCGGTAAGTCTTTCGGAAACGCTAAAGATTGACCTTCTTTAATCGTGAATTTAACAAAACTGCCAGGCTTAAAATCCAGTGGAACACTGCCTTGATGTTTAAACCTTAATTCTTTGATAAAGGGTGTGATGAATGTGTTTGAGAGCAACTCGCATGATACTGTTTTGGCGTTTGGAGACTCTACAAGCTGAACGTTGCCTTTCAAATCAGTGTTTTGCTGACAAGCTAAACGATATCCAGACAACAACCTGTCTTGAGATAATCGGTATCGTTCTGCAACTGAAATGGCAACCGATGGATCAAGACGCACGATACATTGGCCGCATGTTCCCCCTCCCCCACATACTGACTCAATAGAAAGGGCATTGTGCTGTAAACAATCCAGAAGTGATTCATTGTCCTTAGCAACGACGTTTTGGAGGTAACCTTGCTGATCTCGCACCACTAAGTCTTGCTTTCTATACCACCACCCAATGAATACTTGCTTATTTTTAACGAGGCTAACCAGCCACATAATTCCTGAAATACACAACAGCACAGTCAGTAACGCGAGAGCCTTGATCCACCAGTGATTAAATGAGCCGGTGTTCTGATAATCCATAAAGTGCAATAGCATCAACAAGTTTGTCCATTCCCTGTTGCTATCGACGACGCCGGCTATTTCCCCTGTCGATGCTCGGACATAAATGTGTGTCGTTTCTCTGTCTGATAAACGTACATGCCAAATCGATTGTTGCTCTTTGGGTAGATGCTTTATCGGTGGATCAACACGGCGCAAATCTTGAATAGGCGAAGTTAACCGGAACTGATTGTTGACCAGATCACGGATATCGTTCGCTGTTAGTTCTATTTTGTTTCCCTTTACCGCGTCTATTAACTCATATTCTCTTTCATGGGCATGTCTAGCATAGTGCGTCAAAACCTTATAGGTCGGGTTTCCCAACAAGCTTAGCAGCTCAATAGAGAGCGCATTGGGTGAGCGTATAAGGACGTTCTCGACGGATAATAGGTTCTGCGTAGAAACATTTCCTGCAATAGCGTCACTTGAGGCTCTGGAGAGCGGTTTACTATGCTCAGCCTGTCCAAGTAAAAAACCCGTAGCGAGCCAAACCATAAATTGTGAAAACACAATTAACGCAAGGTATTTGTGAATGATCCGCCAGAACATTTCAGTAAGCTGCCTTTCGCGATGACGTAAAGGAATAAGGCAGCAATAGCAAGCCTGCTAATGCGGCCAACAGCCCTGTGATAGTCATGCTCACTAATAGTGTATTACTAACGTCTTCACCGTCTTGGTAATCCATAATATGGAGGCGCCATAACCAATCAAATACTTGCCAAGGGGCATGTCGAATATATTCAACCGTACCTGTGTCTTGACTGACGTAAAATGTTGGCGCAAGTGCGCCTTTAAAATCAACTCGCCATAATGGACGTCCTCGTTGCCCAACCGCACAATCCTCTTCGTTTTCACCCAGCAAGGTGACACTGTCGACCTCATACGACCGACTTGACCTGGACATTGCGATGGCGGTGGCTTGTTTGTCTGACAACGGTTGGATCACGTCTCCTGATAAGCCGCTGATCAGGTGCGTCTTACCGGTGAGGGTTAATCGGTAAACCGGCATCTCCCCCACACTGCCCAAAACGATTGACTTAGCATCAGGGTAGCGAGCGACTATCTCATCAAAGCCAACGTTTACCGTTGACAATGATAAAAGCGCGGGCGAGCTTTTGATGAAATGATCGCCATGAATATAGTGGATATCAAACCAGACCATGTAGAGTCCACTCACTGACCAGAGGAGCATCTGCACACCGACAATCAACAGTAGGTATCGGTGTAACCGACGAGCAAGGCGACGCATAACTACCAATTACTCATCGTTTTGAGCTGCTGTTTTCGCCATATTAAATAAATGGCTGGTAAAATAAGTAGCGTCAATAAAATCGCACTGACCATCCCGCCCACCATGGGCGCAGCGATACGACTCATCACTTCAGACCCCGTACCTGAGCCATAAAGTACCGGTAATAGTCCGAATATAATGGTTGCGGTCGTCATCATGACTGGCCGGACACGCAAACCCGCGCCATGCAACACGGCTTCGGTTAGCATTCCTACGGTGGGTTTAATACCGTCCATTTTGCATTTGTCTATTAACGCCTGATACTCATGATTCAAGTACACCAGCATAATGACGCCAATCTCGACAGCGACCCCGGCCAATGCAATGAAGCCAACGCCCACTGCCACTGAAAAGTTAAACCCCTCTAAGTACATAAGCCAAATACTACCGACCATCGATAAAGGCAACGTTCCCATGATGATCGCTACTTCAATAAAATTGCGGAAGTTGAGGTATAACAAGATCACGATAATGGCTAAGGTCAATGGCACCACATAGGTTAATTTTTCTTTTGCCCGCAACATATATTCATATTGTCCCGACCACGTTATGGAGTATCCTGCAGGCAATACCAGCTCCTCACTGACGACCTGCTGCGCCGCGACGACATAAGAGCCAATGTCTACGCCATCAATATCCACATACACCCAGCCATTAAGGCGTGCATTTTCACTTTTAATGCCTGGGGGACCATCTTCAATATACACATCCGCGACATCAGCCAACGCAATGCGTTTGCCTTGTGGTGTGACAATAGGCAACAATGACAATGATTCAGGTGATGAGCGATATGATTGTGGATATCGAATATTCACTGGGTAGCGCTCTAATCCTTCGACGCTCTGTGTAACATTCATTCCTCCAATTGCACTAGAAACAACTTGTTGAACGTCTGCTATGTTAAGACCATAGCGAGCGGCCCGTTCACGTTGGATATCAACTTTGACATAACGCCCGCCGGCAACGCGCTCTGAATAGACGGATGCCGTGCCCTTAACATCTGAAAGTATCGTTTCAATTTGTTGACCAATCTTTTGAATTTCCATGAGATCTGGACCTCCAATCTTGATGCCCACGGGTGTCTTAATACCTGTGGCCAACATATCAATCCGCGTTTTAATTGGCATAACCCATGCGTTCGTTAACCCCGGCAAATTAACCACAGCATCAAATTCTTTGATCAGATCCTGGGTCGTCATGCCTTCACGCCATTGATCTTGAGGTTTTAATTGTATAAACGTTTCTATCATTGTTAATGGCGCAGGATCGGTTGCCGTTTCGGCTCGGCCGACCTTGCCAAACACCGTTTCGACCTCAGGAACGGTCTTGATCAGTTTATTGGTTTGTTGCAATAACTCGCGTGCTTTACCTATCGAAATACCGGCATAAGTCGTCGGCATATACATTAAGTCACCTTCATCAAGCGGCGGGATAAATTCGCTACCGATCTTATCAATTGGCCAAAGCCCAATTCCCAGTACAATAACGGCGACCAGCATGGTCAACTTGGGAAAACGTAATACCGTTTTCAGTGTTGGCATGTATAAAAACGTCAAGAACCGATTTACAGGATTCTTATGCTCCGCAAGTACTTTACCGCGCACAAAGTACCCCATCAAAACTGGCACCAAGGTGATCGCAAGCGCTGCGGAAGCGGCCATCGCATATGTTTTGGTGAATGCAAGCGGCGAGAACATCCTGCCCTCTTGCGCTTCTAGCGTAAACACTGGTACAAAACTAACGGTGATGATCAACAAACTGAAAAACAGCGCAGGTCCGACTTCAGACGCTGAATCTATGACGACCTGCCATCGATTTTCTTTCGTCAGGGGGGTTCGCTCCATATGCTTATGCATATTTTCGATCATGACAATGGCCCCATCGCTCATTGCACCAATAGCAATAGCGATCCCCCCCAAGGACATGATGTTCGCATTGATACCTTGCATATACATCACGATGATTGCCGTGATGATCCCGACAGGAATACTTATAATTGCGACCAGCGATGAACGTACATGAAATAAGAACGCGATACACACTAGGGCAACGACGATAAACTCTTCTACCAGTTTAGAGGCCAAGTTATCTACCGCCCGTTCAATCAAAGCTGAGCGATCGTAAACCGTGACGATTTCGACGCCATCCGGCAATCCTTTTTTAAGATCTTCGAGTTTAGCTTTGACTCCGTTAATGGTTGTTTGAGCATTTTCTCCAAATCGCATAACAACGATGCCGCCTACGGTTTCTCCTTCGCCATTCAGCTCAGCGATACCCCTGCGCATTTGAGGACCTAATTGCACATCCGCGATATCCCTAACCAACAGCGGCGTACCATTTTCATTAACGCCGAGAGGGATCGTTTCGATATCTTGTTTGCTTGAAATATACCCTGTCGCCCTGACCATATATTCAGCCTCAGCCATTTCAATAACAGATGCGCCAACTTCTTGGTTGCCTCTTTTGATGGCCATTTGAATATGCGATAGCGGGATCCCATAAGCCCGCAGTTTTTCAGGATCAACTTTAACTTGATATTGCTTTACCATACCGCCTAACGCAGAAACCTCAGAGACACCGGCAACGGTTTGCAGTTCGTACTTGAGGAACCAATCCTGCAGACTACGTAGTTGTGATATGTCGTTTTTGCCTGTGCGGTCAACCAATGCATACAAGTAAACCCAACCCACACCCGTTGCATCTGGGCCTAATTGTGGCCGAGCATTTTCAGGCAAATTGGGAGCAACTTGAGACAGGTATTCCAGCACGCGGCTCCGGGCCCAATATAGATCCGTGCTGTCATCAAAAATGATGTAGACATATGAATCGCCGAAGAAAGAAAACCCTCTGACTGTTTTAGCGCCTGGTACCGACAGCATCGCTGTTGTGAGGGGATAAGTCACCTGATCTTCAACCACCTGAGGTGCCTGTCCAGGATAACTCGTTTTAATGATGACCTGGACATCAGATAGGTCGGGCAATGCATCAATTGGTGTATTCTTTAGCGTGAATAAACCACCTCCGATAATAATTAAGGTCGTCAGTAATACGAAGAACCGGTTGGAAACTGACCATCGAATAATAGCAGCGATCATTCGTGTGCTCCTCCATGGTTGCTATGATCCATCGAAGCATCTTGGCTTTCAGACTGAATGCTCAGGATCCTAAAGTTGCCGTCAGTGATCTCAAACGTAAATGTAATGTCAGCACCGACCGTAAATTGGCTGATATCGATATCGTCGCTCAAGGTAAAGTCAAGAGTTGCCGCAGGCCTATCCCACTTTGGGATCGCTTCACGTGAAATATTGACTACACGAGACTGCATATTGATGGCATTAATGGTGCCTGTCACCATTGCGCTTTGCGCTGAACTTGGTTCTGCTGATTTTACATGGATGGTTGTTACCAGATAGTCGCTATCACCGGTTTTGGTGATTTCAATATGCAAATCCATACCAGCTTTCAACTGTGATAAATCGATAGTGTCAGCAACAAAGAAATCCATTGTCATCGCGGGCCAATCCCACGCTTCAATTGCTCCGTGGTCAAGATTTAGCATTTTGTGTGAGGGCATAACCGAATTAATCGTTGCTTCAGTCCATATAGTGCGTCCATTTATCGTCTGTGTATCAGCATTGTCGTCAATGATATGCACCGTCGTTACCACATACTGACCATCGTTTTCTTTACTAATTTCAATATGCGCCCCCATACCTTTCCGCAAAGTCGTTAGGTCTACGTGGTTGGCGACAGTAAAATCCATTGTCATTTCTGGCCAATCCCATTCACTGATGGCGCCATGATTCACTGTTATCATGTTATGTGAGGCCATAACATCGGTGATGGTGGCTTCGGTAAAAACCGACGATGGGAGAGCATCTGGTGCTTCCATCCGTTTAAAATCTGAACTGATACTGCTTTCTGAATCGAGTAAAAAGTGTGCTGAGGTGACAATCTGATCCCCGTCTATGAGACCTGTTGTAATCTCAGTGTAGTCCTCTACCACTCGACCTACATCTACGGCGATAGACTTGAATTGCCCGTCACCGAACGCCAAGACAACACGGTCTTGCGTGCCGGTTCTGATAACCGCTTCTGATGGTACAAGAACGTTGTCAGAGTCAAAGTCTGAATGTATTGTGATCTGGGCAAACATGTTCGGCTTAAGCGCGTAATCGGCATTTTTAAAGCGTAACCGAACCCGCAGCGTTCGAGTGCTCTGTTCAAGTGTGGGGTAGACGTAATCAACCTCACCCTCCCATGTTTTGCCGGGTAGAAAATCCAACGTCATTGTGACGGGAAGTCCAACAGTGACTTGCGCGGATTGCCGTTCAAAGATTTCAGCATCAACCCACACCTCATCCAACGCACCAATGGATAGGAGGGTATTGCCTGGCTTGATAAAGAATCCTTCGCGGATATTTAAATTGTCAACAAACCCGGTTTGCGGTGCCGAAAAAGTGATCGTTTGACGAACTTTTTTGCTCGACATTAAGGACTGAATCGCTTCATTTGGCATTTGCAACGCATCTAATCGCGACCGAGCAGCATTGATCAAATCGTCGCTCCCGCGGCGCATCGCGATAAGCAGCTCCTCTTGCGCATTGACCAATTCAGGGGAATAGAGCGAATACAGTGGTTCGCCTTTTTTGACATACTCACCCGAGGCTTTCACATGCAGTGTCTCTACCCAACCTTCAACGCGTGGGTGGATATGTATCAAGGTGTCTTCATTGTATTGCACATAGCCAACCGTTCGAATAGGGACATGCAGCGAGCGGCGTTGAACCGATGCTGTTCTTACCCCTAAATTATTAACTACATTGGGTGATATGCTAATGGTTCCCGGACCTTCATTACCTCCGGTGCTCTCCTCATAAACGGGGACGAGATCCATTCCCATCGGAGATTTACCCGGTTCATCACGACGGTAATTGGGATCCATCGGTGCCACCCAATAGAGTGGCTGGGGTTCTGTGCTTTGCCCTGCTGCGTTAGATGGTGCATCAGAAGGAAGTAGGGATGTATATGCTAACGCAGTCATTGCACCGCCGATAACACATCCTAAAATAATGGCTTTCGTGTTATTCATTATTGTTCTCCGAATTGAGTCTTGGAAATACCTGCGGTGGTATTGAAGTAATAATTAAGTCGAATGTTTGTTCTGACGAGATCCACATCGATATCCAATGCATCAATACGCGCATTCAAATCCGCGATACGCGCGCGAGCAACTTCGGCGAAATCGCCGTCATCATTGGTGTAGGCATTCAATGATGCATCAGCTTGTTCTTGCATTTGTGCTAATAACTCGTCGTTGTATAACGATTGCCTGTCAGTTAAACGTTCTCGCTCAGCGTATAACGACTGGATGGCAGACATCATTTCGCGCAGTGCGAGTAACTTGTCAGTCTTTATGGCTTCTGATTGATTTACGGCTGCAGAGACTTCTTTGTCTTGACGGTTTTCAGTAAAAATAGGTAAATCAAAACTAACACCGACTGACAAGAAATCAGCTCGACTTGCACCTGCCGGGGTATCATCGCGAAAAGCGTAACTGGCATTTACGCCCCATTGGGGTTTGTATTTTTCTTTAGCTAACTCAACCCCGGTTTGACTCGCTCTGATACGTTTATTAATGGATAAAATATAAGGGTGATCTGCAAGTTGTTCCGCGAGCTGTTTTTGATTTTTTGTTTCTACCATCAACAACGTGTTGTCAGTGATTTTTGCAATGACAGGTAATGTATTAGGTAACTGCAACGCGCTAAACGCATCAAAACCAAGTTGGCGTGCAGACTGCTGGTTTTTTAGGATCCATTTCAATAACTTACCTATTGCGCGTTCTTCCAGTGCTTGTAGTTTTGTTAATCTGTCTTCTAACCTCGTCAATTCTAACTTTGCCCTAATGATGTCTTGCTGTCGCACACGTCCAAGGGCGGTCGCATAATTCGCTTTGACAATGTCACTGAGTTGCTCAAACAATGCCCTATCTTGTTGGATTAGCTTAATACTCTGCTGCGCGCGATAAATTTCAAGCCAAATATCAGAGACCTGCACACGTGTGCGGGCGATGCGATCAGCACGCATTAATGGGTGCTCGGCGGCTTGCTCTCTTAATTGACGAGAACGAATATCTAACGAATCCCCTCTGGGGAACATCTGTGAAACCCCTGCCTTAAGTTGCGTCATGGGTTCTTGATCGAATGCGAATCCATCTGTTGGTAAGTTCGCTAAACCAATATTAACTACCGGGTCCGGCAAACTAGCGGCTGCCACGCTACTTGAAACAATGGCTTGCTCGCGATACTCACTGCCTACAAGCCAAGGGTCGTTGTTAATCGCGATTTCAACAGCCTGCTCCAATGTCAATACCGACTTGGTTTGACTTTGGGCGAGCCCAGTATTCAAAAGCGTCATTAGTACAATGACATGAAATGAAAAGCGTCTCATTAGAATTGCTCCTCATAGGTATTAACTTCGGCATAAGTGGTTGCGCTGCCATCGTCATTGAGTTGCAGAATAAGATAAGGACGAAATTGATCACCGACTTCCATACCAGGTGAGCCAATTGGCATAGCCGGCACACTGAGTCCGATGGCGCCTTCAGGTATATTGTCTAAAAATTGCTGAATGAATTTTGCTGGAATGTGACCTTCAAAAACAAAACCGTCTGGGGACAATGCCGTATGGCACGAACGGTAATTAGGCGCAACACCATATTTGTCTTTAATTCGAGACATTAACGTAACATTGGATACGTCTGCGTCGAACCCGTGCTCTTCAATATGGTTCACCCACTTTTGGCAACACTTACAAGAACGGCTTTTGTAGACTGTTAAGGACGTTATCGGGGATTCAGTCACTGCCTCTGAATCGTTATTTATCTGTGTTGCGTCGGTACATGCTGATAAAAACACTGCAAACACCAAGGCTATCCACATCGAGCGATGCGTAATAATTGACATAATTACTTTCTCATTTCTATTGTTTAAATAAATGGCTTGCTACGAACATTCGACTAACAAGCGATATCATTGCCCGGATTCTAGACGGACTTATCCTGCTTAAATGAGAGAGTGTTTCGGAGGGCGCTGCAATCCACCTAAAAAGATTTGGTTTAGGTTTGGGTTAAGAGACTGAATACTCAGCGACACGCCTTCGGGTGACGAATGAGCTTGACTAGAAAGAAGACCAATATGAAACATCACCATTGGACAACAGCAATCTTGCTGACAACAATCATTCATATCATCGCTTTGCGAGTGTTTCATCATGTCATGA
>OJAY01000706.1_pt1 | contig 10121 bp, 9 predicted proteins | sample 1590331 | NCBI WGS metagenome assembly OJAY01 (sample SAMN05416835, study PRJEB24817) | seawater metagenome | isolation source: Sea water | place: Canada:Atlantic | collected 2013-07 | reverse complement strand
ACGAGATAGCGTAGCGTCTCGTGGGCTCGGAGATGTGTATAAGAGACAGATGGGTAACAGCGTCAAGCGTGCCCGGTCAGAAATTCTGGGTTACCTGGAAAACATTGGAAATAACGAAGGCGACGTTTCTACCCGGCTGACCAAGGGCCGCCCTGACGAGATTGGCGATTTCATCTCAGCGGTCAATGCCTTCCTGGAAACCCTGGAAGACATCATTTCCCGGATTGTCGCGTCGTCCCGGCGTCTCAGTACGGAATCTGAGTCATTGTCTGGCATTACAAACAGCACCACTGCCAATGCCGAACAACAACGGGACCAGGTGACTCAAGTTTCGGCGGCGATGCAGGAAATGGTCTCTACCTCCGACGAAATCGCGTCCAACACCAGTGACACAGATGAATCCGCACGCCAGGCCGCCGAGCTGGCAGGAACCGGCCAGGAAACGGTGTCGACCGCAGTTAAATCCGTTTCCCGACTCGCAGAACAGGTCGAGGCAGGGTCAAAGCGCATCCAACGGCTTGAGCAGGAATCCGGTGAGATCGGTAACGTACTGGACGTTATTCAGGCTATCGCAGAACAAACCAACCTCCTCGCCCTCAATGCCGCCATCGAAGCAGCACGTGCGGGAGACGCAGGCCGTGGGTTTTCGGTGGTTGCTGATGAGGTCCGGGGGCTTGCCAAGCGGGTTCAGGATTCAACGGTCGATATCGAGCGAATCGTCTCGAATCTGCAAAGCGGTGCCGCCGGCGCGGTGGTTGATATGAGCAAGGCCAAACAGATGGCCTCTGAAGCCAGTGAAGAAGCCGGCAAGTCTGGCGCTGCCCTGTCAGAAATCATGGCGGCCGTAAACCGGATTGTGGATATGACAACGCAGGTTGCAAGTGCCACTGAGCAACAGCGGGCGACCGCTGCTGAGATGACTCAGAACGTGGAGGCCAGTAGTAGTGCCATCGACAAGCTCACCGACGATATTGCCCACGTTAACCAATCCAGCAATTCCCTGGCGGAGATGGCGGAAGACCTTAACGGCCTGGTGCGTCGCTTTAAAACGTCAAACTAGGACCCTTTTCCGCTTGTGTTAACTGCGTCATGGGCGACATGTTTAATTACTGATACTTTCAATACTCAAACAATAGCTATAAATACAGCGTATCAGGGAGAGATTCACCCATGAGCCATTCACGTTTTACCAGGATGCCCGGCTTTCTTGCGGCGCTGACAGTGTCCTTTTGTGCAGTTGCTCAGGCCGATCCTGCCGACACCATCTTTGCTGCTGAAAATGCCCTCTACGGTGCTGGCTATGATATTGGCAAGGCCGATGGGTGGATGGACGACACCCTGCGCTCGGCCATCCGGAAGTATCAATCCGGTCGAGAGGGGTTGCAGGCCACTGGAGATCTGGACCCACAAACGCTGTCCGCCCTGGGAATCGCCGTTAAGGATGGGGATGCCGTGACTGGCAACAGCGCGCGAAGCCGTGAGGGGGCGATGGCTGACGCGGGAATCAGCAAGCAGCGTTTCGGGTCACCCAGTGCAAAACAACCCATTGCAGCTGCGCCTGAACCGGAGGTTAAGCCGGAGCCAGTGCCAGTATCGACTGAAGCGCCAACCTTGGAGGAAGAATCAGCACCTGCTCCGGAGACCATCGTAGCAACAAACGATAAGCCGGTGATTCAGCCCGAAACGGAATTAGCTCAAGATTCAAAGCCTGAACCTCAAATCGCAGAGGAACCTGAAACCGAACCTGTTGCAGTTGCGGCTGTTGAAGAGCCCTCAGCCATGGAGGAGCCGTCAGCCATGGAGAAGCCCCAAACCATTGACGAACCCTCAATCGTTGAAGAGACATCAACGGTCGAAGAGCTCTCAACCGTTGATGCAGAACCTTCCGTGGCTCTCAATGTGCCTTCCGAGGCGACCGAAGAGACATCAACGGATGTTGACTACCAGTTGCCAGAGGAACCGACGGCTTCTGGCAATCCGGAGATTTCGGAGTCATCGCAGGCAACGAGTTCGACCTCAGACAACACGTCGGAATCCACCACTGTCGCGAAAAGCAGTGGCGGTTTTTTCAGCTCGTTATTCGACTTCCTCTTCGGCTGGCTGATCTGAGGACATACGCGTATTCCGAAATGCGTTGGATTAGCTCACACTGGGCGGCCTTGTTTCAAATTTACTGACTTGCAGCCAAGGCCAACCACCCCATGCCCTCTCAATTGCAGGAAGCTCCCTACTCTCCCGCCAGGATTACACTGATCATATTCTCACTCGCCATGGGCGGGTTTGGGATAGGTACGGGAGAGTTTGCCATCATGGGGCTGATGCCCGGCGTTGCCGCGGATCTGGGGGTTACGGAACCACAGGTCGGCCACTTGATCAGTGCGTACGCGCTGGGCGTTGTCGTGGGAGCGCCGCTCCTGGCCATTGGCGGTGCCAGGCTTTATCGGCGGCACCTGCTGATCCTGTTGATGTCGTTCTACGCGCTGGGAAATATTGCCAGTGCCCTGGCGCCGGGGTACGGATCACTTCTGGTGTTCCGGTTCATCGCCGGCCTCCCCCATGGCGCCTATTTCGGTGTTGCCGCCCTGGTTGCCGCCTCACTCGTACCGTTTAACAAACGCGCCAAGGTGGTGAGCCTGGTCATGATGGGGCTTACCCTCGCGCTGTTGATCGGAAACCCACTGGCAACGATTCTTGGGCAACATCTGGATTGGCGGTATGCCTTTGGGTTTGTGGGTGCTATCGCAGCCCTTACCGGATTGATGATTGTTCTTTTCCTGCCTCTCAATCGACAAGAGGAACGGCAAAGCCCATTCTCGGAAATCCGGGCGTTCAATCGCCCGGAAATCTGGTATCCGCTCGCCATCGGCTCCATCGGGTTTGCCGGCATGTTTTGTGTATTCAGCTATATGGCTCCAACATTGTTGGAAGTCACCGGGGTCAATCCCTTCTGGATTCCAATCGCACTCGCGGTCTTCGGGCTCGGAGGATTCGTTGGCAACATCCTCGGAGGTTGGCTGTTTGATCGCCTCCAGTTCCGCAGCGTTGGCTGGATGTTGTTGTGGAGCATCAGCATGCTGCTTCTGTATCCCTACGCTACAGAAACCATCTGGACCATGCTGGTGATGTGCTTCCTGGTCGCCTTGATGGTTGGCCTTGGGCCCGCGCTGCAAACCCACCTGATGGACGTGGCGCACGGTGCCCAGACACTGGCCGCCGCCTCTCACCACGCAGCGTTCAACGTGGCCAATGCTCTTGGACCCTGGCTGGGCGGGATGGCTATCAGTGCCGGCCTTGGATGGCAGTCCACAGGGTATGTTGGTGCCACAACCGCCGTTGCCGGGCTCGCGATATTTCTGTTGGCATGGCGTCAGCAGTCCGGCCCAGAGCGTGTCGACGACGTTGCGCTTAGCCAGGATTCCTGACCGCGTTGCAGGTTTTGCGTTCACGGGTGGCGCCGTTTGCCAGTACAACACCTATCAAGAGCAGCACCACGCCACCCCACACGGCCCAACCATAAGACTCACCAAAGAAAACGATCCCGAACAATAGGCCAGCGGGTGTAATCACGAACCCCAGTTGGCTGAGAAACGTTGGCGATGTCCGCTTCTGTAAGTGAAAGAAGCCGCGATAACTGATCGCAGTCAGGACAGACTGAACGGCCACAATGGTCCAGAGATCCATCCCGCTAACAAGCAGCGAATGTGCGCCCCCAGTCACCACGACCACCAGTAAAATCAGTACGGCACCGGCGAGAAGCATTCCAGGGGCCAGCTGCTCTGGAGTAGCCCCTTTCGGCCAGTGAGACGTGCGATACACATTGCCAATAGCGAGGGACAGCGGAACCAACATACCTAACAGCAGCCATGGCAGCGAGTCCGGATTGATGCCCGCGGGATTGGGCGACAGAATCCAGACACAACCGGCAACGCCCAGACTCAGCCCAATGGACTTTTTCCTGCTCAGTGTTTCCATGCCCAGAATGACGGAGATCCCGTAGGTGGCAAGGGATGGCAGCGCATAGAGAGTCGCCGTCAGGCCGGACCCAATATTGGCAACAACAATGAAGGCCAGCGCATTGGGTACGGCAATGGCGGTCAGTCCGCTGATGCCAAAGTATTGAAACAGGGGCCTGCTGAATCGCACCGGGGAACCCCGGCGACCGCAGAGAACCAGCAGGATACCGCCACCCAAAGCCTGCCAGAAGGCGTACGCCAGTGGTGTCATGCCGATGTCCATGGCGGCCCTGGAAAGCGGCAGCATCAGGGCAATCAGTACGCCAACGCCCAACAACAGAAGCATGGACGTTACATCGGGTTGATGAGATGCGGTACTCGCATGTTGTTTCATGGTTTTTTCTCCGTTAGTTGCGAGCCCTATCATCCCGATGCGGCGACCACGGATCACTACACGTTTCGTGAAAACTCCTTTGCCGATTTGCGCATCGATTCCCCGAAACTCATCGTTTAGTGTCAGCAGTCAACCAACCACCAAAACCGACACAGGAAGACTGTTATGGATTTTCTGGAAGCCCTGGAATGGCGTTACGCCACAAAACGCATGAATGGCAAATCTCTCCCGGAAGGCACGCTGGAGAGAATACTGGAGGCCACACGATTGGCGCCGTCCTCTTATGGGTTGCAACCCTACACCATCAAAGTCATCAGCGACCGCTCGCTGCTTGACCGCATCCATGAAGACGCTGCACCGCAACCACAGGTCAAGGAATGCTCCCACCTGTTGGTGTTTGCGACCAAGACGGATCTGGATGACTCAACGGTTGATCATTACATCGAGTTGGCGGCGACCGAGAGAGGGGTTGCGATTGCCGATCTGAACGGGTTCGCTGACGCTATCAAAGGTACCATCAATGGTTTGGAAACGGCCGCTGACAAGCAGGCCTGGGCCGCAAAACAGGCATACATTGCCCTGGGCTTTACCCTTGCCGCCGCCGCTATAGAGCGTGTCGATGCCTCGCCGATGGAAGGCTTTGATCCCGCCGCCCTCGATCGCGTCCTGCGATTGAACGAGGATAATCTGAGCAGCGTGGTCATTGCAGCATTGGGGTACCGTGATACGGCGGAGGACCGGATGGCGAACATGCCAAAGGTGCGCCGACCCCTCTCCCAACTGATTCAAAGAGTCTGATCAACAGGCCCGATAGAATTCAGCCACACACCGGCGCTTGCCTGTATAATTCCCTCATCAATCAAGATCTGATGTGGAGCGCCGGCATGGATCGCCTCAAGGGTGTGGAGTATTTCAAGCGAATTTACGAGCTGGGCTCGTTTACGGCTGCTGCCGACGAGTTCCAGTGCTCGAATGCAGTTATATCCAAGTACGTCCGGTTCCTCGAATCCTGGACGGGCTCGAAGCTGATCAACCGCAATACCCGTACGATCAGCTTTACGGACGAAGGCGAGCGATTCTACACCTATTGCCTTTCTATCATTGAGCAGACCAGCGAAATGCTCGATTCCGTTGCTGATACCGGCGATCTGTCGGGCGAGTTGGTTATTGCCAGCCCGGTTTCCTTGTCCATCAAGGTTCTCAGCCCGTTAATTCTCCAGTTCAAGAAAGAACACCCGTCGCTGTCCCTTCGGCTACAGATGAGCGACCAACTTACCGATTTGGTTGGAAGCGGCGTTGATGTGGCCATTCGGGGGATAGAAGCACCGGAAGACTCATCGCTTGTTGCAATGCGGCTGGGGTCGCTCGATCGTATTCTGGTGGCGTCACCAGGTTATGTGGCCGAGGCAGGTGTGCCCGCCACGATCGATGATCTGCCTTCCCATCAATGCCTTATGTACAGCATGAGCTCAGATGCAAAGCGATGGGAGTTTCTGCTCTCGACTGGCTCGGGCCAGACAAAATCTGTCAGCGTCGCTGGTCCGCTGGTTGCGGACAACTCCATGATGTTAATCGAGGCGGTAAAAGAGGGGCTGGGCATCGCAATGGTGCCTCGCGACTATGTGGCCGCGGAACTTGGAGCCGGCACGCTTCAGCATTTAAAGCTTGGCGCGGAGCCGGTACCCCGCTCGATCTACGCAATGTATTCGGATCGGCGGTACCTGCCAAGGCGTGCCAAGGAGTTCATCCAGTTTCTAAGGATGTCTCTATAGTCATCTGTTTTATAACAGATCAGAACTTCCAGAACGGTGTATCCAGACGCTGTGCAACAAGCTCAGGTGGGTAACCAACGTCCTTCAGAAGACGGGGTTCCATGGTCAGGACCAGGTGGAGGAAGTTACGCTTCATTCTCCACCCTTTGTACAGTGATGCGGCTCTTTTCATTTCAATCATCCATCTATCGATAACAACAAAGGGTTAAACCGTAATCGGTTTTAAGTAGTTACCTATTTTATGGATGATTCCTGTCCGGCCCCATACTTGGAAACCACTACGAGGCCTTGTTTTGGGGCCTTTGAGCCTAGCAACTTGTACCTATGCCGCCCCGTTCGACTTCTTTACAAGCGTCTTATACAGATCATCTTTCAGTTGCAGTCGCTGTTGTTTCATCTGGTGCAACTGATCGTCTCCGATCGGGGCATCCCTGCGTTCCAGGCCTTCGATTTCCTGGTCCAGCTCTGCGTACTGCCGAAAATGGTGCTGGAACGTCGGGTCGTTCTTTCTCAGTTCGTCGATCAATTCGCCAAACTGAGGGAATTCGTTATGAAGTTCGTGGTTGGAAATGCCCATTACCTCGTCTCCTTCTTTTCGCAGAGTGGTTAGTCAGGATGCCATTCATCATCGGGAGTTGTGAACCGTTAAAACGGTATAAAGCAGCTCCCTATAAATCCGAATCAAGCCGCTCCAATCCGAGAGTAGCTTTAAACTCAAGATACTCGTCACGGTAGACAATGGCACCGAGAGCCATCGCAGCCTTGGTGGCCATGCGATCAAAGCTCTCCCGGATCAGTCGTGGGATCCTGGCTTTTGGTCTCACGCTGGCCGTTTCAATCAGCACGGCGCCCATAACGAGCAGTGCATCAATTCGACGGTTATCACGGTCGCCATCCATTATGTGACGGGCGACCGATTGCGCATCATTCAATATCACCTTCTCGTCGTCGTTCAGTGTGGCGCCGTCGAACGCCATAAAGCTCTGATAGCGACGTGCCCGCTTCAGCATGAAGGCCTCGCGCACTGCGGGGTCCGGTTTGGTGTTGAGAAGTCCATGAAGACGAAAATCCACCTCCCCTGCTTCCCGTTTCTGTTCGAAGACGTGCTTGATATCAGCTCGCGCGATATCGGATGTGGTTTCCAGGGCCTCGGCGATCACGGCATCGAACGTGGTTTTCTCGACCACATCCAGGACGCGCCGAATGGTATGGATCGACTTCATAAGCTCCGGCCACAGGCGCGGGTCCGCCTGGCCAGGTTCGTCCGGTATCCTGGTTTCGAGGGCCCGGGCACAGAAAAACGCCTTTTCCACGTCACGAATCGCAATACCCGGTTCGTTCGCAATCCATTTGACGCCGTAGTCATTGAGGTCTTCAATCAGGCTTGAGGTGAGAATAAGCAGGTAATACTTCATACCGAGGGGAAGGTCTGTCATCAGCAGCACTCCTTCACAACAAGAGTTCCTGTCTACAGGTATAGCTGATTACAGGCTGAGTACCAGCTTTTCCGGGGTATCTCCCGCTCATCTTTGACAAAACGCTAATAGCTGGGGGCGATCAATAGGGTATAGGATGATTGAAAGAATCTGAGTATTGATCCGTTCACCTGAGGAAACTAGCACATGACGTACGCGCGAATTGTCGGCACGGGCTCCTATCTGCCTGAGAATGTCATGACAAACGAAGACATGGAGAAAATCGTCGACACCAGCGACCAGTGGATTCGTGAGCGTACCGGCATTGAGCAGCGACACATCGCTGTAGAAGGTGAAACCACCGTCGATCTTGCTGAAAAAGCATCCCGCAGGGCCATTGAAGCCGCCGGCCTTCAGCCTGCCGACATTGATCTGATTGTGTTCGCCACATCCACCCCTGACAAGATCTTTCCCAGCTCGGCGTGCATTCTGCAGGCGAGACTCGATATCCATGGCTGCCCTGCTTTCGATATCCAGGCTGTTTGCAGTGGGTTTGTCTATGCGTTATCGGTTGCTGACAAGTTCATCAAAACCGGCAGCAGCAAGAAGGTTCTGGTGGTTGGCGCAGAGCTGTTCTCCCGCATTCTGGACTGGGAAGACCGAGGCACCTGTGTGCTGTTCGGTGACGGTGCCGGCGCCGTAGTGTTGGAGGCCAGCGAGGAAACCGGCATTCTCTCGACCCACATCCATGCTGACGGCAAATACGAAGACCTGCTCCACGTACCCTTTGGTATTGGCGATGGCTTCGACCAGGTTCGGGCCGGCAAAGGCCATGTTCACATGAAGGGCAATGAAGTGTTCAAGATTGCCGTGAACACCCTGGGCAGAATTGTGGACGAAACCCTTGAAGCCAACCAGATGAAGAAATCCGATGTGGACTGGCTGGTACCGCACCAGGCGAATTTGAGGATTATCGCGGCCACGGCTCGCAAGCTGAACATGTCCATGGACCAAGTGGTGGTGACCGTCAACAAGCACGGTAACACCTCTGCTGCGTCAATTCCGCTGGCGCTGGACGTTGCCGTTCGCGATGGTCGCATCCAGAAAAATGAGGTGCTTCTGCTGGAAGCCTTTGGCGGCGGGTTTACATGGGGTTCTGCGTTAATCCGGTTCTGACCATCTACCGCAAGTCGCGTCAGACGTATACTCTACCCGGTATCCGAATTCCCATAATAACGTCAAAGGGAAGATTCCGTGAACGAGAGTGTCCGCAGTACCACACCGTCTGTGATCATCATTGGCACCGGTTTTGGCGGCCTGTGCATGGCCATCCAGCTCCGGAATGCCGGAATAGAAACCTTTACCCTCCTGGAAAAGGCGTCCGGGGTTGGAGGCACCTGGCGAGATAATACCTACCCCGGTGCGGCATGTGATGTTCAGTCTCACTTGTACTCCTTCTCCTTTGAGCCCAAACACGACTGGTCAAGAAAGTTCGGATTGCAGCCGGAAATTCTTGATTATATGCAGCACTGCGTTGAGAAATATGATTTGGCGGGGCATATTCAGTTTAATAACGAAGTCGCCAGCGCGGTTTTCAACGAAGCCACCAACACCTGGACCGTCACCACTACCGACGGAGAGTCTCAGACAGCCGATATCATTGTTACCGCTACCGGCCAGTTGAATCAGCCAGCATGGCCAAATATTCCCGGCCTGGATACCTTTGCAGGCACGACGTTCCATTCCGCCCGTTGGGACCATAACTACGACCTGAGTGGCAAGAATGTTGGCGTGATTGGCACCGGTGCCAGCGCCATTCAATTCGTGCCGGAAATAGTGCCAAAGGTAAGAGCTCTCAGCCTTTTCCAGCGCTCCGCTGCCTGGGTGCTGCCGAAACCCGACCGACCGTTCTATAAATGGGAACAGGCACTGTTCCAGAAGGTTCCGGCCTGGGACCGCATCTACCGCTCTCTGATCTATTGGAAGAATGAAAGCCGCGCCCTGGCGTTCACCCGCTTTAACAGCTTGCTCGAGCTTTTTGCCTGGCAGGCAAAGCGCTTTGCCAAACACCAGGTTCGCGATCCCGAGAAGTTCAGGCATCTGATTCCGGACTACAAGATCGGCTGCAAGCGGATACTGATTTCCAACGACTGGTATTCAGCCGTTGATCAGTCTCACGTCGAGCTCGTCACCACTGGTATAGAGCGTGTCGTGGAGGAAGGCCTGATTACCACCGACGGCGCTCTGCACCGGTTGGACACGATAATCCTGGGGACCGGATTTGCGGCTTCGGATTTCCTGTCACCGATGGAGATCACCGGCCGCAACGGCGCGTCGCTCAACCAGGCTTGGGCCACTGGATCGGAGGCCTACAAGGGCATTACGGTGTCCGGGTTTCCCAACCTTTTCATGCTCTACGGGCCCAACACAAACCTCGCCCACAACAGCATTGTGTACATGCTGGAGTCCCAGGTCCGGTATGTGCTGGGTTGTATCAATACATTGAGCGCAACACCCGGCACGGCTATGGATGTAAAACCCTGTCTCTTATACACATCTGACGCTGCCGACGATCTACTCTGTGTAG
>OJAY01000703.1_pt1 | contig 10127 bp, 7 predicted proteins | sample 1590331 | NCBI WGS metagenome assembly OJAY01 (sample SAMN05416835, study PRJEB24817) | seawater metagenome | isolation source: Sea water | place: Canada:Atlantic | collected 2013-07 | reverse complement strand
CGTAGCGTCTCGTGGGCTCGGAGATGTGTATAAGAGACAGCAACCAATACCGTCAATATCAATAAGCTTTTGAATCAAATCCAGTTGCTCAACCGTTGAAAGCGTTAACGAATTGCTGATAGACAGATTACTGAGCATCTTAGCAAACGAGGCATTCGCGTTTTCGCTAACGATAATCCGCTCCATCACCAATCTACGAGCTAGCTCTAGCGAAAATAATTCACTAAACAGCTCTAATTCCTCAAATACTCGCGAGGACATCAGTTTTGCAGTATTGTGATGGCATGCTATTAAACCCCATAATTTGCCGTCAACAATCAATGAGATTGACATCGAAGCTGCAACACCCATATTTTTAAGATACTGAATGTGCACCTCGGAAACAGCGCGGGTTCTGGAAAACGAGAGGTCCAACGGCTGCTTTATATCATGGTCGCATTCGATAGGCTCAGTCACGTCGTGAACATCTGTAATAACGCGAATGAGGTTTTTTTTATACAGCTCTCGTGCCTGTTTTGGAATATCTGAAGCGGGATAACGCAGCCCTAAAAAAGGCTCCATATTGCTTTCTTTCATTTCAGCAATAACTTCACCGGCTCCGTCGTCAAGAAAACGATAAAGCATAACTCTATCAAACCCTGATGCTACTTTTATCCCCGCAACCAAAGCGGCGTAGAGTTCGTCTAAGGTATCCGGCTCTGCTATCTGACTCATCATCGCGGCCAAAACATTGTCTTGTGAGGCGCGGTGATCTCTGTTTTCAAACTCAATAATTGAGGAACTACCACTTTGGTGTACGCTTACATCGAAAAGTGTGTCTGTTGTAGGAAGTGTGAAAGCGTAAAGTCGAGTTGGTTTTTTGATTATCGAGGCTTGATGAAGTGCTCCTCGAATAGAGTGACTTGCGTCTCGTCCCACAAGCTCCCAGAAAGAGGTGCCCAACAGTGCGTTATTGTCGATACCTGGGCCAAAATCTGCGTTTCTGGAAATGTGGGTAAATATACCTTCTTTGTCAGTTGCAGCTAAAAAACCAAAAGACTGTACTCGGCCGAGCTCATGAATAGGCTCTTTGTCGCACTCGGTATCTATATCACTGTTGCTTTGCCATTGTAAATCCATTGCTGTTTACCTTGTATACAAACCTTTATTTGTATCGCAACATCAAAGCATGTCGAGCTGCTGTCTGCTTTATTCACGACTTATATAAGTAATAGACTATGAAGAAATAAAATACTATACGTAATTACTCAATCTAGACAAAAGGTGTACTTCATGTATATGCAATGTCGCAAGTGTCATTAATCTCGATAAATCAACAAGTTAAACAGTGCTATTTTGTGAAAAATAGTGCTTTAAAATTGAAAGAACGTTAACTACCTGCCGGCAAGTGCTCAAATATCACTCAAACCTTATATAAAACATCATTTAACTAAATGATAACATTATATTTACATAGATTGATTTTACGTTAAGTTAGACATCTGTCTTCGTTCGCCGATATTTATGTCAGATAACACGCAATATTGACGAACTTATTATAAAAATAAACACAACAAGAGAACGTACTATGGAAAAGTGTCCACTTTCATTTTTTAAACGAAAGCCACTTGCGCTTATGGTTGCAGCTACCCTCGGCCTGTCAGGCCATGTCGCCCACGCACAAGAATCAACTACCAACACACCGCAAGCTGAAGCACAAACCGATGACGATCTCTTTGAACAAATTCTGATAACCGCATCAAAACGACAAACAGGACTGCAAGAAACGCCTATCGCTGTTACCGTCACTACTGGAGAGGATATAGCGCAAACGCAAGTATTGGATATACAAGACTTACAGGCTTTAGTCCCTACACTTCGCGTAACGCCACTGCAACGCTCCTCTAATACAAATTTTTCAATTCGCGGATTTGGTAACGGTACAAATAATACAGGTATCGAACCCTCTGTGGGCGTTTTCATCGATGGCGTTTATCGCTCTAGAGCTGCTGCACAAATTGGTGATTTACCTCGCCTAGAACAAGTTGAAGTATTAAGCGGCCCGCAAAGCACACTGTTTGGCAAAAACGCCTCTGCGGGTGTTATTAACGTTAGAACAGCAGGCCCTTCGTTTATAGAAGCCGCCAAAGTGGAGTTAGGTGTTGGCAACTTTAATCAGCGCTTATTAAGAGGTTATTACACGAACGGAATTACCGAAGAGTTGGCGTTTAGCGTATCTGGCGGTATTAACAAGCGAGACGGCTATACCGACAGTGTTGTTGGACTTGATGATATGAATAACCGTGATAGGTGGAATGTCCGTGGTCAGGCGCTTTACGAACCAACCGAAGATACACGAATCCGATTTATTGCTGATTACAGTGAAATTGATGAACGCTGTTGCACCGTGGCCGATGTTATCAATGGCCCAACGACAGCCGCTGTGCGGGCTCTCGGTGGAACCGTTCTTGATGTAGAAGACCAGTTTGAATTTAAATCAGCGCTTAACCAAAACTCTACTAATACCGTTGAAGATGCGGTATATCTGTTCAAGTAGACGTGGATTATGACTCTTTTACCCTCACATCAATTACCGCGTTTCGAAAAAATACGAGCAGCTACGACTCTGATGTAGATTACACCTCACTGGATATTCTCACCGAAACGGGTAACACCGATATAGAAACCTTTACCCAAGAGTTTCGCTTAACCTCGACTGGCGATAACGAATTTGATTGGATGGTAGGCGGATTTTACTTCTCTGAAGAAGTGGATACAGGCGATGTACTTTACTACGGGGAAGGAACACGACCATTTTTCAACGTTCTTGGTTTACAACCGCTTTTAGAAACAGCTGAAGACTTATATGCTCAGCCTAGAAACTCCTTTTTTGCCGCTGACAATTTCCTCGCTACTGATTTCTTGCAAGAAAACGATGCTTTCAGCCTATTTGCTACCTTCGATTATGATTTAACTGAGAAACTTACGGCAACGCTTGGCATTTCTTACACCGACGATGAAAAAGACGTGTCGGTTGCTCAAGTTCACAATGAGACCTTAGCAGCCATCGATTTTGATACCGACCCTACTGTGTTCGGTGTGCCTCTTGCGTTTATTCCAGATTTACAACCGTTTGTGCCTACCTTAAAAGGTGTTCAGTTTTTGCCACCGCAGCTTATTTTTCCTAATGAAGTAGAAGCAGGCAACACGAGCGACAGTAAAACCACGTGGAATGTACGCTTGGCCTATGAAGTTAATCGAAATTTCAACGTATTTGCTTCCGCTGCAACAGGTTTTAAAGCCTCTTCGTGGAATCTATCTCGTGATACTCGCCCTTTTCCTAGCGATCAGCAGGCACTTGAAACAGCGAGTTTAACGCGCGCAAATCAAAGCTACGGCACACGCTATGCTGGGCCTGAAGAGTCTACCGTTTACGAGCTTGGTGTTAAGGCAAGATTTAAACGGGGCGCCTTTAACGTCACATTATTCGACCAAACCATTGAAGGGTTTCAATCGAGTATTTTCGTAGGCACGGGCTTTGTTTTGGCGAATGCGGGAGAACAGTCCACCAAAGGTATAGAGTTTGACTCTACGTATAACCTAACTGATGAACTGGTATTTTCATTTGGCGGAACCATTCTCGACCCGGTTTACGATTCTTTTGAAGGAGCAAACGGCGTAGACGGGCCAGTCGATCTATCAGGAACACAGCCGGCAGGCATACATGAACGCAGCTTTGTTGCGGGGCTTACCTATAACTTCGAATTAGGTAACGGCATGTATGGCTTTGTTCGTTCAGACTATCTTTTTGAAAGTGAAGCACGACTTGTAGAAAACGTTCCCGCTGAACTTACTCGTGAAGTAGGCACATTAAACGCGAGTGCGGGCTTAACTATGGATAACGGTTTAAGCTTTAAAGTGTGGGTTCGCAACTTGAACAATGATGAGTATTTCTTATCTGCCTTTCCACCACCAATTCAAGCCGGTAGTTACAATGCATACCCTAATCAGCCGCGCACATTCGGTGCAACCGTGTCTTATGAGTTTTAAGCTCTAACAAACCAAAAAGCCCGCTTTGAAGTGTTCTAACTTTCAGAAGCGGGCTTTTTTTATATTTATTAAAGAGCGCTTTAATTCAACAATGCGCTAAGCGGCACTAAGCGCAGACGCATCCCCTGCCTGTCGATTTTGCTCGGTAGAGCGCCTTATCAGCCCTATCAATCAATTCAACACAGTTCTCATCACAGTTATCTTCTTGAGTAGCAATGCCAATACTCACCGTTAACAGGCCATCATGAGGCGATGCTTCGTGCTCTATACCCAACCCCTTAACATTCTCAACAATACGATTGGCTATGTCCTTCGCTCGGTCGGTGGTTGTAGAAGGCAGGATAACAGCAAACTCCTCTCCGCCGTAGCGGGCGACTAAATCATCGGTACCCACACAACTGTCTGCTAGTGTCTGAGCGACTTTTTGAAGCACGCTGTCACCGGCAACATGACCATATTGGTCGTTGTATAGTTTGAAAAAATCCACATCAATCAGCAAAAGAGATAGTGCGTCTTGTTTTCGACAACTTTGGGCTAAGTCTTTATCTAAAGTGCTGTTAAACAGGCGTCTGTTTGCTATGCCCGTTAATCCGTCAATATTGGCTAATTTTTGTAGCTGTCTATTAGCCTCAATTAGCTCCTGCTGCATAGTATGAATGGCTTTACGATTATAAATATTTTGCAGCGTATTGCCCAGCATATCCCCAATTCGCTTTAAGTACTCAATATCTGAAGCACTCCAGGTGTGAGGGCTTCCGGTGATGTCACAACCTATAAAGCCGTGAGTTTTACCATCTGCCATAATTCGGGAGCACAAGATAGAACATATATTTTCTTTCTGAAATTCTTCACGTTCGGCAATCGCTGAGTCGGGAATATTGCTTACGTCATCCACTTTAAATAGACCATGCTCAATATGACCTATTAAATACGGCATTTCCTTTGTTGGCATATTTTGCAATTCGTCAATGTAAGGGTTAACGCCCGCGGCCACCCACTCGTGGGTGTTAGACATCAAAGCAAAATCGTCTGAGAACTCAAAAAGATAACAGCGGTCAACATCACAAAACTCACCAAAGGCAGCGAGACTTTGAGCAATAATAACGTCCAAATCTTGTGCACTGGCATTAATGAGTTTTGAGGAAAATTTGGTAAGTAACTGGTTAAATTCAATATGCCGCTGTGCACCAGCGCTATCGTTTCCGTTATTGGCGGTCACTCGATTATTCGCATCAATGTGGAACACCAGCCATTGTGTGCCATTGTCTGTAATGGTTGAGCCATTAATAAAGCAGTGTAACGAGCGCTCGGGAGTTTGAAGGCGAACCCAGGTGCTTGCTACATCGCCTTTTTCTAATGCTTGATAAGGACATTTCTCACCAGTAAGCTCATTCTTAGTGAGGGGGTCATAAAAACGAAAATCTGTGGGTTCACTGCCTTTTTTGCTATCAGGTGATATGCCGAAAAGTGAAAGAAACGCGGTATTCAAGCAATAGGTGCTATCACCTCTTTGCTTAAACATAAGCGGTGTGGGAAGCTGCTGAAGCAATTCATTCCTTTTATTACCGTGCAAACTTAACCTCTCGTTACTTTGAGACTTACAAGCTCGTCTCAACGATAAGCTTCTAAGCTGTATATTTCATCATCGCAATCTCTACCGAAATGCTAACTCCAAGCGTGCGCATCTATGTTAAAAAACATATTTATTGATAAAACAGGCATTGGTTATGTGCGAAGTATAACAACACTTACCTCCACTTGCTGTTTTTTTCAACACCCATGAATGATATATGCATCCAGTAAAAAAATTAACAATATAAACAAAAACGATTGGAAGGTTTATTTAGCTCAATCTTTAGCCGGTCTGGAAAAGGGCTGACGAAGCAGCGATAGCATGCTTGCGTTGTCTTTTGTGGGCGGCACATCACGTTGCCCTATTGGCAACTTATCGTCGCTTTCATGGGCACGGGGCTTAAAGCTATTAAATACCTTATCCCACCACGATACGCTAAAACCAAAATTGCTGTTAGATTCTTCTTTAGCTTGGCTATGATGAATGCGGTGTAATCGTTGAGTAATGATGAGAGTCGATAGTCTATCGTCCCACTTTTGAGGCAGTCGTATGTTGGCATGATTAAATAGCGCAAAACCATTTAATGCGACTTCAAAAATGACAATCGCTAATACAGGAACGCCAAACGCGACTACAGCGGCAGTTTTCACACCTAAGCTGATCACTATCTCTATTGGGTGGAAACGTAAACCTGTGGTGGTGTCTACATGGCTATCTGCGTGATGCATTTTATGAATGCGCCACAACAATGGAATGGTATGAAACAACCTGTGCTGCCAATAAATAACCACGTCCAGTAGTAATACCCCCACCACAACGAGTACTGCACTGACTAGCGTGCTATTTGATGCAAAGAGAATGTTGAATAGGCCGTAGCCTTTTTCGCTAGCCCACAACGACACCCCTACCAATGAAGCTGGCACAAGAAGCCGAGAAACCACTGCACCAAAAACAACCATAGACAGATTGCCTACCCACCGCTCTTTGCGAGATAGAGTTGATTTACGCGCAGGTAAAAACGCCTCTAGCATCGCCATGATGAAGAAAACCGAAATAAACACTGAAAGTCGGATTACTGATGTAGTGTCCATTCACCCTACTCTTCTTATAGCTGGTTTAATTACTGGTTTGATTTCTGACTACTCGCGTTAGACTGCTCTACTCGTTTAAGTGTAGCAAAGCCGCCGCTTACTCTTGTCACTATGGTAACGAGACAGGCCGCTGCAAAACAGTAAGCCATAATAGGAAAATGGTTAGGCCAGATACAAAACGCTAAAAAGACAGCTATCGTCTCGGTACCTTCAGTAAGCCCTTGCATGTAATAAAAGCTTTTATTCGCAAACTGTGGGCGGTCGATATTGAATTTCTCTGCCGCGACTGCGAATGCAAGAAAGCTGCTTCCCGTGCCAATAAAGGTGGCCAACAATACCACAGCAGGTATCCCCCATTCACTGGGGTTCGCAATGCCAAACGCTAATGGAATTGAAGCATAGAATAGAAAATCTAAGCAAATATCTAAATAACCACCAGCACTGCTACTGCTTTTTTGATATCGCGCAAGCTCGCCGTCGATACCATCACACACTCTATTGAATATGATGAAGCCAAGGGCCCCTAGCCACCAGTTAAGAATTATTAAAGGCACGGCTATCAAACCAACAATAAATCCTGCGAGTGTTACGTGATTAGGCGTTATACCGCGTTTGTCTAAGCCAACAACTATGGGTCTTAAAAGCGGTTTGATAAACGGGGTTACTTTGGCATCTAACATGATGATAGCTCAATGATTTGACCACCCGCTGACACAGCATCGGCGTTGTCATGGGTAACGAGTAGTGCAGGTATATTGCGCTCGCGCAACTGCGTGAATGTCCATTCCCGAATGTGTTGTCTAAGCGCTGTGTCTAATTTACTAAAGGGCTCATCAAGTAACACCGCCTGCGGCTCTGCAGCTAATGTACGCAATAGAGAAATACGACTTTGCTGACCACCAGACAATGTGGTTACCACTCTATGTTGCATTTCATCTAACTCAACAGCGTGAAGCAGCTTTGCCACAGCTTCTCGTTTTCTGCTCTTTGTTTGATACTTAGCACTAGGCATAGCAAACATAATGTTCTGCTCTACCGTCATGTGCTCAAACAAAAGTGCATCTTGAAACATAACGCCAACACCGCGCCGATGTGGCGGCTTACTAGCCAGATTCGTTCCATCTATTAAAATGGAACCCAAAAACGAAAAAGGCGTGTCAAGATGTCCTGCTATTGCCTGCAGCAGCGTTGACTTACCCGACCCACTTGGCCCCATTACCGTTAAAATTTCACCCTTTTCAACGGTGACATCAAGGGAAAGTAGTAAAGCGCTCCCTTTAAAAATCTTAAGATCATTGAGTGTCAGTGCCATTTACGCTCTCTTTTTGTTAGATAGATCATACGCTTCTTACACTTTTACCTGTGTTAGATTTATTTTTACTAAGTGTGTTTGTGCTAGGTTTGAAGAGTATATTCGATAGCCACCACGCCAAACCAAACCCACACAATGGCATTACAGCTTGAATAACCACATAAGCTGCACTTAACCTTGCGCTGCTTCCCGCAGCTAACGCCACTGCCTCTGTAGTAACTGTAGAAATTGCCCCGCCAGTGGTGAGTAACGTAGGAAGGTACTGGCTGAAGCTAATTGCCAGCCCTAAAGCAAAGGCAACCAGAATGGGCCCAATGAGCAGAGGAAGTTTTACTAAAAAGAACACACCCATTGGTGATTTGCCAAGGCTTAGCGCCACCATTACATAACGGTTATCAAACTTTCGGTACGCTACAGCCAGTGATAGGTACACATAAGGAATCACATAAACCATGTGCGCCACATACACATGAAACCAAACGGCATCCTTTAAAATAAACTGCTGGAACCACACTAAGCCATACAAAAAGGCTACCCCAGGCACCAGAAGAGGTAAAAATAAGGCCGTAGGAAGTAGCAGCGAAGCCCGTGTCTTTCCAGTATTCAATGGTTCGCTCTCAAGAGTAAGTAACACTAATACTAATGCACTGAAGCTTACGCTAACACCTAATAACACGGTATTCGATAAGGGCGTTAACACCGCGTCTAACACAGTGTTCCAGTGAACCATGGTGACGTCAGCCGGTATAATGTTAGGAAACGTCCACTGCTTCGCAAACGAGAACGCTACCAGTGTGTAAATAGCACTCACTACTAGCACCACGTACGCTATCAATAGTAGGTAGGCTATGGCGCTAATTGCTTTATCGGTAACGTGTCGCTTCCCGCGCTGCAGCCATTTTTTACCATAAAAGGTGAAGCCCTTCTCGACTGCCAACATCACAATAATAGCAAACACAGCGATACCCACCTGCACAACTGCTGCAGAGGAGGCCTGCAAACGCATAGATAAATCAATATGATTAAACCAATGCAGTACGGCTACGGCTAGGGTACTGAGATCATTAGGCCCAAGTATGAGCGGAATCTCTACGTTTGAAACCGCAAAAACCAATACTGCTAAAAGAGGCAGTCGTATTTGTGGAAACACTATTGGCAGCACTAATTTAAAGAAAATAGCGATAGGTGAGTATCCAAGAGCGGTACCTGCTTTAAAGTAACCGTTGATTTTCTCCCGTATTAGCGGCTGCGACATCACACTTATTGCCATAAGAAGAACGAACGGAATTTCTTTTAACACTAGCGCTAATATAATGCTGATGCCGTAACTATCGAAAAGAAAAACACCTTCATTTACAGAGGCAATGGCATTGCTATCAAACGTAAAAAGCCGGGCAAAGAGCCCCGATGGGCTCAGTAAAAACACCAAGGCTATTGCCGCACCAGCGTGTGGCAGTACCAAAAAGGGGCTTAACATTTTCTGTAATCGAGAGAGCATTTGCGAGCGATAAAATACAGACAGCAACACAAACGCAAATAGCGCAGCAATCACTGTCGCAACTACGCCTGTGAAAAGCGAAAGCCACATCATGGTGTGAATGCCTGCCACATCAAATAATGCGGCGAAAACGCGAAAATCAAATTGATTAGCGCCAATGGCCGGAAAGTAACCCATGGCAGGCAAGAAAACCCCAACAACGCCAGCCAACACCGGAATAATCAGTAAGCAAAGTAATAACCACTTCGCCCAAACGATAATGCGATTGAAAGGGCCTTGAGGCGCTATGTTAACCATCAATATCTCGCCCCGTATCGCTCTTCCCAAGCCTGTCTCAGTGCATCGGTCCAGCTTGCGTGAGGCTCTGCGTACAGAGGCGTTGACTTTGACTTATCAAGTGCTGAAGGATGAGACTGCTGGGTTTCAAACATGCTTTTTTGCGAAGGGGATAACAGGTTAGTGTCAAGTACGGTGTCGTCTCCCCATACCTGTAAACGTTGTTTTTTTGCCTGGGCCTTAGGGGACAATAGAAAATTGACTACCGTTTTTGCCGCCGCTTGATTAGGCGAATTAAAGGCTGTCTCTTATACACATCTGACGCTGCCGACGATCTACTCTGTGTAG
>OJAY01000701.1_pt1 | contig 10145 bp, 8 predicted proteins | sample 1590331 | NCBI WGS metagenome assembly OJAY01 (sample SAMN05416835, study PRJEB24817) | seawater metagenome | isolation source: Sea water | place: Canada:Atlantic | collected 2013-07 | reverse complement strand
CGAGATAGCGTAGCGTCTCGTGGGCTCGGAGATGTGTATAAGAGACAGAACATAATGCTCGCAAAAGCTTGGCTGCCCGTCGCAACGGCAAGAGGCTTAACACCCTGCAGCCAATTTTTCATCATACTGGCAGCTATTCCGTAGCAGGTGGTAGCAAGTAGCGCGGTAAGAATGGGAAAGAAGCTCACTTCGCCCTCACCAAGCTTTTGCTGACTGATAACAGCTACGCCGACAAACCCAACCAGTAAACCTACAATGGCACTTTTTGTGAGCTTATCTCCTAGCCACAGCCAGGCAACAATGGCGCCGAACATAGGCGCAGTTGCATTTAATATAGCGTTAACACCAGCTTCTAAATGCAGGCTGCTGTAGTTAAAAAGCACAAAAGGAATAGCGGTATTTACCAAGCCCACTAAAGCAATAGCAAACCAATGATGCCTAATTTGCGATAACCCACCCTTTAGCACCAGTAGCGGCAACAACACCGCCGTAGCAAGCAGCGTTCGAACGGCCACCAGTACATAAATACCAAATTCGGGGGCCGCCACTCGCATGAAGATAAACGAGCCCCCCCAAATACCGGCTAACACAACAAGTGCGATTATATCTCTTAGTCCCATAGTCCGCCTTGGGCTCCCTCTAAATTAAGCAAAAACTGCTTTCGCGCTAAACCACCCGCATACCCTGTTAGCGTTTTATTGCTGCCAATAACTCGATGACACGGTACTACAATGGCAATGGGGTTTTTCCCATTGGCAAGCCCTACTGCTCTTACCGCTTTAGGATTACCAATGTGTTTTGCAATGTCTAAGTAACTTACGGTTTGTCCGTAAGGTATACGTTGCAACGCTTTCCATACCGACGTTTGAAACTCTGTGCCTTTGACATCTATAGGCAAATCGAATTCGTGACGCGTTTTTGCAAAATAGGCCGATAGCTGTGAGCAAGCTTCTTCGGTAATGCCATTAGGTACGCCCTCTTTATCGATATATTTAGCGCTATCTTTAACGCTGCCTTTTACACTGTCTTTTAAGCTGTCCTTTACGTTAGGTTCAGGCTCACAAAACGCAATGCGGGTAACGCCTATATTACTTGCTGTCACCGTTACCACACCTTGCTCTGTGGGTATCGATTGAGAAAAAATCTCTGATGCGGTGTCTGTATTCACTGGTTTGAATCCTTTTTGACTCTGTTGGCGCTTTGTTTTCTGTCTGGCTTCGGTGCACTATTTTTATCCTGCTTTGGCGCGCCGCCTGCTTGAGGAAGCTGAGAGAGCTGCCAGAACTGCAGCGTAAGATAGCTTCGCCACGGCGCTGCATCACCTGCGCAAACGGGGTGACGCTTTGCCATTTTTTTCACAATCAGATCGCCTTCAAGATAAACATCGGGGTCTCGTTCGCCGCGCATCTTAATATAATCTACGGTCCACGGCCCAACACCTTTTACCGCCAGCATATCTTCATGGCTTGGGGAGCGACTTTGAGAGCGGTTTTGAAAGTGACTTGGGTAACGACTTGGAAAATGGCTCTCAGAACAGCCATCTGAAGAATTCGGCGAAGCGCTAGAAGACTGACTGCTAGAAAACAGCTGTGCAAAGCTTTTAATCGCATTTTTTCTGGCCTGGGGCATTCGCAAAAAAGAGAGGTCGCTACTCGCTACCGCAGATGCTGAAGGAAAACTATAGCGAAGCTCATCCTCGCAAACATCGCTTTTGCCCAAATGATGCACCAACAAAGTCAGCTGGCCAATAGCCGCTTTTACGCTAACTTGCTGACCCACAATAGCTCGGCAACCGGCCTCAAAAACGCTCCATGCACTTGGCAGTCTTAACCCTTCTACAAGCTGCGCTTTTATTAATCCTGCATTGAGTAAACCGCGCTCAATAAGCAGAGGATCCGCCTTTAAATCTAACATGGCTTTTATATTTTCAATTACCCGATAAAGCGGCGTTAGGTCGCTCAGTGTTATTGCTACTTCAAACCCACCTTTGCGATCATTGTGTGTGGCGCAAAAATGCCCTTTCACGCCGTCAAACTCAAACCAGCGCTGATAGCTGCTCTCGGTTACCACTTCCATTGCAGCGACCGCACGGCCAGCTAAAAAGTCTCTCACATAGGGCCAATCGTAAGGGGGACGATAGGAAAGAAATAGCCTGACACTTTGACCTGACTCTTGGCCTAGCTCTTGAACGTGCTCTTGGCTAGTATTTTTGGTAGTGCGCCTAAGCCCTGATGGCGATGTTTTACAGTACTGCTGAACAACTCTTTGCAGCTGACGCTGGGATGAAAAGCCACAGCTTATCGCTACATCAAGCAGAGGCAAGGTGGTTTGCTGTATAAGCTGCTTAGCAAATAGCGCCTGCTGCATTGTTTGAAATTGTTTTGGCGACAGCCCGATAGCGTCGGTAAGCAATTTATTGGCATAGCGCTCGCTTATGCCAAGACGAGATGCAATATGACTAATTGGCTGGGCTGGTATTTCAGATAATAGCGACAGTGCGCGGCGCACCGTAGTGTCTATCCCTTCCCAAGCGGGAGATTGAGGCGCACTGTCAGGCCGACACCGCAAACATGGCCTGAACCCATCAGACATGGCTTGAGCCGCAAGACTGTAATAAGCCACATTTTCTTCTTTCGGCAGCTTTGCAGGGCAAATAGGCCGGCAGAAGATTCCTGTTGTTTTCACCGCCACAAAAAAGCGACCATCAAATCGCGCATCTCTGCTGCATCTCGCTGATGAATAGGCTTGTTGTTGTGCATTGTCTATTGCCGACATTGAAACCTCTTACACATATCAATCGCGTTAAGCTTGCGTTGGCAATACTAGCCTTGGCCATACGCTTTTACTTCTTGGCTGTTTTTTAAAGCGCTTAGCCACAGATACCTTGTTCACGTTTAAAATAGTTCACGCTTCAGATAGTTTACGCGTAAAAACCGAAATTAAGGCGACAAAATCAGAACTCACTATTTTGTCATACTTTTTCTGCTCTGCGCGCTGGATTGCCTTTTTTACCGTTTCTCAGCGCTTATTAATAGTAATCGGCACTCTTTAAATACGTGCTGTTTTTACGCGCATTTGATAAATGACCAACCTATCCGCATAATATCGCCACCTTGATAACAACTGCCTATCTGTTATTGCAGAGAAGCCGGCCTAATGAGCTAACTGTATGCCAACTATTTTGCGCATTTCGATGTCGCGCTTTTTTCTAATGTGTGCATTGCCGCTGCTAGTGCTTTACTCGCACACATTATCTGCTGACTGGCTTGATAACTATGCCAACTATGTAAAAAAAGAGGCAGATAAATACAATGTACCTGGCTATGCGTTTGTTTTTTATGAGCAAGGGAAAACGCCCCGAGTTTATGTGTACGGTAAAACGCGCAAACGGGGCGGCGAAAAGGTAACAAAAGACACTGTATTTCGCTTGGCGTCTGTGTCGAAAACCTTCACAGCACTGCTTAGCGCTAAATTGGTAGAGCGAAACCAGCTATCGTGGAACACACCCATCAAAACCCTGCTTCCAGACATTCCTTTCAAGGGCAAGGGTATGGAGGCATTAGAACTTCAGCATATTATTGGGCAATCAAGCGGCTTTATGCCAAATGCCTACGATAATTTAATTGAAGCCGACTATTCATTAGAACGTGTACTAACCTCCCTAGGTGAGCTTGAGCCGCTTTGTAAACCGGGAGACTGCTACACGTATCAAAACGCCCTATTTGGCGCGTTAGAGTACTACTTCAGCGGGCAAGACACGTCTTATTCTAGCCAAATACAATCTTACCTGTTCTCTCCGCTGGGTATGACATCGTCAAGTGTTGGTAAAGGCGGGCTGCTTGCCTCAGAATCATGGGCACGCCCACACATCGCCATTGCCCGCAATAAATGGCACGAGGGTAAAGTAGAAAGCAATTACTACCGCTTTTCACCTGCCGCCGGGGTTAATGCCAGTATTTACGACATGACTATTTATTTGCAGGCATTGCTGGGAGAGTTTCCCACCGTAATCTCTAAAGAAATGGTGGAATATGTCACCACAGAACGAGTACGCACTAAGCGCGAAACATATCGCCGAGGCTGGCGAGGTATGATTAACGACGCCCACTATGGCTTGGGTTGGCGTGTTTACGACCTTGATGGCAAACAGCTAAATTATCACGGCGGATGGGTAAAAGGTTATCGTGCAGACGTGGCTTTCATGCCTGAGAAAAAGGCCGGGTATGTCATGTTGATGAATGCAGAGTCGAACATGATTAACAGCGCTACCGCAGAGCTGTGGAAACGCTTTTTAAAACAAGCCGACGACTAAGCTCGCCGGCTTGTACTAACTCAATTGCTTATCACTTTGCTGGCTACTTTGTATCTTCATATCCAGAAGAAAAGCTAGCCAAGCGCAGCGGTACCTACTTTGATTGCTTGAGGTAGGTATAACCGTTTAGACATTTTTCGTAAAAGTCTGTCCAGCGTACGCCTTCTCTAGGCTTGAGCTTACCATCCCACACATGTTTATCGATTAAGCGCTTAACGTCAGATGCCATGGCACGAGGGTTATACTGCATAACATTGAGTACATCTTCTACCGATGAGCCTTTAACGACTTCCTCGATATAGAAATCTTCTGGATCGTCGTCATAGCTGTAAATATGTACTTCGTTTAAGCGCCCAAATAGGTTGTGCATATCACCCATTACGTCTTGATAAGCCCCTGTTAAGAACAACCCTACATAGTAAGGTTCGCCCTGTTTTAACGGGTGCATCGGCAACACATCGGTAATTTCTCGACCAATAGTGAACTGGTCAATTTTGCCATCGCTGTCGCAGGTAATATCTACCAAAGAGCAGTTTACCGTTGGCTCCTCGTTCATACGCGTTAATGGCACTACTGGCAACAGCTGATCGATTGCCCATGTGTCGGCAGCCGACTGGAACACAGAGAAGTTACACAGGTACTGCGACGACAAGCTATAATCAAGCTCCTGCAGCTCTTCAGGCACGTATTCTTCGTTGCGATACCAGGTTTGCAGCCTGCCCATAATTTGCCAATACAGCGTTTCAATTTTGGCAAGTTCTTCAAGAGGAATAACGCGAAGCTTAAATGCATCTAGTGCTTGCTCTTTGTACTGCGAGGCATCGTTATATACCTCATGCATGTTTTCTTGCTCATCAAAGGTGTCTGCTAGTTCTCTAATATTTTTTAAGAAAAAGTGCTCACCTTCTTTAGCTGACGTATCCATGGTGGCGGCATTAGATTTAATTTCGCCCACAATTTCAGTCACAACGCAGCTGTGGTGCGCCGTAATTGCGCGCCCGCTCTCACTCACTAAATGAGGATGAGGTACGCCCTCTAGGTCGCACATCTCTTTCATGCCGTATACCACGTCAGCAACATATTCTTGCATGCTGTAGTTACGCGAAGATTCGTTGGTTGAATTACTACCGTCGTAATCAATACCCAGGCCGCCGCCCACATCAACATAGTCTAACTCAAAGCCCATTTTATGAAGGTCGGCATAAATACGAGCGCCTTCAGTAACCGCTTCTTTCACCGCTCTGATATCGGTAAGCTGGCTACCAATATGAAAATGCAAAAGCTTAAGGCAGTGAGCCATGCCCTGCTCTTCTAAGTAGCGAGCAGCATTGATTATCTCGGTGATAGTAAGACCAAACTTCGCTCTTTCGCCGCCTGAGCTTTCCCACTTTCCGCGACCTTTTACCGTCATTTTCGAGCGAACGCCGATAATAGGATCGATATCTAATTCTTTTGCAACTTTTACCAGCAGCAATAGCTCAGTGTATTTCTCTACAACCACGACTACGCGACGGCCAAGCTTGCGCCCTAGTAGGGCTAAGCGCATGACTTCGTCGTCTTTGTAACCATTTAAAATGGTGAGCGACTCTTCGTTTGTGTTCATGGCTAGCACAGTTAAAAGCTCGGCTTTCGACCCGGCTTCTAGCCCGTAGTTGTAAGGTTTGCCAGCATCGACAATCTCTTCAACCACTTCGCGCATTTGGTTTACTTTTACTGGGTAAACGCCTTGATATTCGCCTTTGTACTCAGCTTCAGCAATCGATTTACGAAATGCCTTATTTAACCCTGCTACTTGCGAGCGCAAGATATCGTGAAAACGAACAACAACGGGGAACTGAACACCTTCTTTACGTATATCTTCAATAACTGAATTGAAGTCTATGCGTATACTCGGATTTTCGGGCACGGGCGTAATGTGAACGTTGCCATTTTCACCAACCTGAAAATAACCGCCACCCCATTGAGAGACGCCGTAGACGCGCTCTGCTTCCTCGATACTCCAATTAGACAATATGATCACCTTTTTAAAAAGTGCGCTAGGGTTTACCTAACTTATGCGTACAAAAATGAGTCGCGTATTATAGACAAAGCCATAAATGTTGCGACGTAAAATATCGATTGTTTCGACTAATTTAATTTATCGCGGCTTTGCTGTATCTATCCATGATGTTACGTATGCCATCACGCTTGGTTCAACTCTCTTGTCAGCGTCGCTTAAAAATGTGGTTACATCGTTAGTGCGACTAAAAGTAAAAGGCTGATTTGTGAAAAACTTTTCTGCAATGTGATTAGCATCAGTCGTATCATCTTCCAGCCACAATTCACTTAATTGGTTTCTGCGGTCGAGTTGAACAGGCTCTTTAATACGCCTTGAGATGTCGGTATTTGGAATAGACCATGAGCGCATATCAACAAATAAATGGAAGGGTTTGCCTCTTCTGCTTTGTAGTGCATCTGACAGTTCACCCAAGTAACTAATATTGGTTCCCATATCCCAATGCCCACGAAGCGTCACTAAAATACAGTTCTGAAATATTTCAATATCAAATGGACGATGAGACGGGTTGCCACTCATTACAGGGTTAACACTCAGTATTCAAAAAAGGCTAATAATTCGATGTTAGAACGTATTGCAAGATTAAACAACCTTGTACTCGTTACATATTTTGTAGTTTTGGGCGATGCGATTAAGGCGGCGTCTTGGGTATGAGTTTTGGCTATATGTTGGGCCCGGCGAATTGAGTTATTGCCGGGCCCATTTTAGGCTTACCGATGAACGTGACTAGTCGTCACCAAATTCACGGATAATACTGTTGATGGTTTCTTTCGCATCACCTAGCACCATTCGCGTATTTTCTTTAAAGAAAAGTGGGTTATCCACCCCAGCAAAACCCGCATTGGCAGAGCGCTTCAATACAAATACTGTTTTGGCGCGGTATGCCTCAATAACAGGCATGCCATAAATAGGGCTACCTTTCATTTCTTTTGCGGCTGGATTAACTACATCATTGGCACCAATAACAATCACCACGTCATAATTTTCCATACGAGGGTTTACATCGTCCATTTCGTAGAGCTGATCGTAAGGAACATCGGCTTCTGCTAACAGTACGTTCATGTGCCCAGGCATACGCCCTGCCACTGCATGAATACCGTAATCTACCGTACAGCCGTTATCTTCCAGTAAAGACTGCAACTCACGCACTGCGTGCTGTGCTTGCGCGACCGCCATACCATACCCTGGCACAACGAGTACTGCTTGCGCTGCTTCTAACACGTAAAATGCATCTTGTGCGGCCAGTACCTTAATCTCGCCTTCAATTTTTTCGCCTGCCTCAACAGGTGTAGAAAATCCAGATAGCAGTACGTTCATTAGTGAGCGGTTCATGGCCTTACACATTATATTCGTCAAGATAAGCCCTGACGCGCCAACCAACAGGCCAGTAACAATAAGAATGGTGTTGCCGGTGGCCAAACCTGCAGCAGAGGCCGCTATGCCCGAATAACTGTTAAGCAAGGCAATAACCACGGGCATATCGGCACCACCAATAGAAATGGTGGCCAATAAGCCAAAGCTAAGTGCAATTGCGATAGCGCAATACAGCCACACTGCGTTTGATGGTTCGGTAGTAAACAAATAGCCAACGGCTAACATGCCCACTAAATGAAGAATACTCAGCTCGCGAAGCCCGGTAAAAACGACCGCCTTTGAACTCATCTTCCCCGACAGTTTCCCCCACGCGACTACCGAGCCTGAAAAGGTCACTCCACCAACAAGTATGGTGAAAAATAGAGTAATGAAGGTAAAGGCACCGGCAGTGTTTAGCGCGAGTACGCTCATGCTCGATAACGTCGCCCAACCAAGTAACAGCGATGCTGCGCCACCAAAACCATTAAACAGCGACACCATCTCTGGCATTGAAGTCATTTCAACGGTTTTTGCCTTCCACGCACCGTAAGCGCCGCCAATAACAAACCCTAGCAATATATAGTGGTAGCTGATGATCTGCTGATCGAGCAGAGTAACAACAACCGCTATAAACATACCAACAGCAGAAATAAAGTTACCTTTTTTCGCCGTATCTGGGTGACTCAATAATTTAAGACCAAGAATAAATAGTGCCGCAGCAACTACGTACGCAAGGTTAATCGTGGTTACAATATCATTCACCTGCGTACTCCTTACTTCGTTTTCTTTTTGAACATATTTAGCATGCGGTCGGTGACCAAATAGCCCCCCACCACATTAATACTGGCCAGTGCCACCGCAATGGTACCCAACACGGTAGTTAACAAACTGTTGTCACTACCCGATGCCACTAAGGCGCCAACTAAGGTAATACCTGAAATAGCATTTGAACCTGACATTAAGGGCGTATGAAGCGTAGCTGGCACTTTTCGGATGAGTTCAAAACCAAGAAACCCTGCCAATAACACGATAAAAAGTAAGTATATGATTTCCACAATTAAGCTCCTTTGTATGCATTAAGCAGCATGTCGTTGGTAACGCTCCCCTGATGCGCAATAACGCAGCCAGCAAGAATATCGTCGTCCAAATCAAGGTTAAACGTATTGGTTTCTGTGTCGAAGAACTCGTCCACAAGGTTATAAATATTATTGGCGTACATGTCGGTGGCAGCTCGCGCGACAAACTGACTCCAGTAGCCGTCGCCAATAACATTAACGCCATTCACCTCAACGGTTTCTCCAGCGACTGAGCCTTCAACATTACCGCCAGAGGTGGCCGCCATATCCACCACAACACTGCCAGGCTTCATTAGCGCCAGCGTGTCTTTTGAAATAAGCACAGGAGGCTTTCGGCCAAACAGCTGCGCCGTTGTAATCACAATATCTGAATCGGCAATAGCGTCGCGCTGGGCGTCTTGCTGCTTGGCTTTTTGTTCTTCGGTAAGCTCTTTGGCGTAACCGTCTTTAGTTTGGCCCGTTTCACCAATATCAATTTTAAGGAATTTTCCACCAAGAGACTCAACCTGCTCTGCAACCACTTCGCGAGTGTCGTAGGCAAGTACATTAGCGCCAAGGCGTTTTGCAGTTGCAATAGCCTGCAGGCCTGCCACGCCAGCGCCAATGATAAATACTTTGGCGGGTTTAATTGTGCCCGATGGCGTCATCATCATAGGTAAAATAGAAGGGAGCAAACTTGCAGCCTGCATCACCATTACATAGCCCGCTAAACTCGCTTGAGAGCTTAACGCATCCATCTTTTGTGCACGGGAAGAACGCGGGATCATTTCAACTGAAATAGCCGTAAGCTGCTTGTCAGCAATCGACTCAACAAGCGGTTGTTGAAAGAAAGGGTCAAGATGGCCTACCACAATGGCCCCTTTTTTCATCAACGCCAATTGAGATTCACTGGGCTTATTCACCGCCACTAACATATCTGCTGATGATATTGACTCATTCACATCGCTAATGACAGATACACCTACACCTTCGTATTCTTTATCAGAATAACCAGATAGTAAGCCAGCACCTGCCTCGAGTGTTATAGACAGCCCTTTCTTCACTAACCGCTGCGCACTTGATGGCGTTACAGCGCAACGCTTTTCCACCTTGTTCAGCGGATCAGGCGTTTTTGATTCATTTAACACGATGATTTTCACACGCTTCTCCTTATTAGTAGGCTCTTCGAGCATGACACCTTTTGTTACTGGCCAAGCTATTTTATTCACTTATGCTGATCATTTTTTGACTTAATTAAACGGTCGTTTGAATTTTTATTAACTAACCGAGCTCGACAAGGTTGTTTAATTTTTACTCTAAACCTGTCTCTTATACACATCTGACGCTGCCGACGATCTACTCTGTGTAG
>OJAY01000700.1_pt1 | contig 10156 bp, 10 predicted proteins | sample 1590331 | NCBI WGS metagenome assembly OJAY01 (sample SAMN05416835, study PRJEB24817) | seawater metagenome | isolation source: Sea water | place: Canada:Atlantic | collected 2013-07 | reverse complement strand
TCGACCGGTAGAGCTTATAACTTGCGGAAGATCCATTGTGACTTTGTGCTGCTAACGCAGTGATTCAATGACTCCAGACACCATCGTTGATGGTGTCTGATGACCAGAAAGCGACGTTCTTTTTCTCCTGATATGTGATATTCCCAGAAAACTCTAATCAGAGTCTGTCTCAGTTTAGGGGGAGTGGACATGAGCGGCCGCCCCAAAAAATTAGCATTGCACTCTCTTTGTCGAATTAGACGGGCACGCCGAGCTAACAAAAATACGCTTGATGGATGATCAGGAATACGAGCCGAAACACTGGCGCTACCGGCTCCTGCGGCGACAACCGGACCAGCAGAAAAAGTTAGATTCCACTTTCAATCAGAGTATAGCTTTGTCCAACTGACTCAAGCGTTAGCTCAGAAGGAGCCAGGGAAATGCCAAGAGCCTGGAGCAAGGGGGAAAGCAGAGAATCAACCAACTGCCCCAGAATATCTACCACAGGAACCAAGACCCCCCCCAAGAGTCCGTTTAATAGGCCTCCAAGACAGATAGGCAAACTCAAAATATCTACACACACCTCAGCACTACTTATCAGGCCAGAGAGCAAACTGTTCAATGAGGTATTAGTTCCAGAAAAATGTCTGGATTGTTTAGGCGTCATGTCATTATAAATGCCCATATCAATATTACTAAAACTGACATCAATCGCCCCAGCCAAGACACTCTGTGTATCAAAATCAACACTTGCTCCAGCGAGCACAAGATCAACATCGACATCCGCAGAAAGAGCAATTAAATCTGCCCGCCCATCAAGATCAATGTACGGGATCACGTTATTATCGCCAGAAACGCAATCAGCCGCCCTGAGCTCAACGCTTGCTTTAGCCGTTTCCAAACTCAACTCAACGTCTACCAGACCTAACGTTGTCAGTTTTATATCAACGGTAATCGCTGAGCTTGTTGCCCTTGGCCAATTACCCTCAGCATCCGTCCTTGCCGCAGCGATAAAAAAACCAGGGGATGGCGTTATACTCAAATCAACATTAATGTCAGCCAAAAGAGACAAGACCCCCCCCAAACTAGCAACTCCGTCCAAGTCACTCAAATTTAAATTGATCGTTTTAGGGAGAGCCCCATCAATATTAAGAATTACAGACTGAACAAGCGCCAAAGTTGACACTTTAGAACCGGGTGGCACTTCTGCATCGTTGACCCCTTGTATAACATCATTCACAGAAACATTATTGCCGACCGCAGCATTCACCAGCTGCTGAACCACCGAAGCGGCAGGACCAGTAATACCCTCACTGGCGTCCAGCACATCCATCAACAATGTATCAACAGGAACAGCATTCACAACTGAGGCCAAGCCTGCAGCATCAACCAAGTCGCCAACATCTGTCAGCGCATTACTCAGCTGAGTTAAACCAACACCATCCAGTGTTAAATCCTGACCTAAGACATCCCCAAAGACCAAACCAAGAAGAGCGGACTCATTAGTATCTAACGACAGCAACTCACTAGAGATGGTTGCTCCAACTACCAACTCTTTACGTACAGATGCTTCTGCGACTAGCGGTTCATCAACGGCGAAAGACAATAACCCAGTAATGGGTTTTTGCAACTTCACAGATACGCCATTGCTTTCCAATGGAGAACTCACTTCGCTGACAACGTAAGTGTGATTGCCATCACCATCCGGAACATCTATAAAAGCCAATACAGCATAAGCGACGGTCGTATCTAGTGGCGCTTCACCCACACTTATCATTGCATTTAGCTCTGCCCCCGCACTTCCAGCCACATCAATGCCATCCGCAACACCACTACAGGTTTGGCCCTCCTCTGCCAAACGGGTAGCCAAAGAGTTAGCCGCACTCTGCAATTTCTTTTGCTCGAAATATAAACGACCAGAGTCTACTACCAGTGCTGCCATTGAGAATATAAAGAACAATGATACTAGCCAAATCAAGGCTGAGCCTTGTTGTTTTTCTTTTCCGCTCGAAGTCATCATCTTTATCGCCCCAACAAACTGAGAACGTGCTCAGTTACTTTCCTTCATTGAATTAGCCTTCTCTTGCAGGCTTTCCGGGATGCTAATTTTAAAGGAATCACTGATTCTGCGCTGACTATCAACGTATAATTGCGCAGGAAGTTCGCTTTCTTTAGGAGGAGTGGAGTTACGCTGCTGCTCTAAAAGTTGTTCAGTCACAGTTTCATATCTTATATTGGAATCAGGATCAGAAAGCCCGAACTCATAGCTCTCCGGCCCCGCAAAAACCACGCCTGCTGAAGAAAAAGTCAGAAAAAACACTGTTATTTTTTTCACTATCATCTCCCTATTTGTGATGCCATTTTTTCAGCGTGAGAAAGCTCCCTGTCTGTATAGCCATATTCATTTTTCAAAAACCGCAATCCTTTTTGGTTTCCAGCCAGATAATAGGCAATTGCTAGGTTTTGACGAGATTTCCCTTTACCATTTTCTAGCTCAAGAGCTGTCCTCAAGTGCAGTTGCGCAGCTTCATCATCACCCGCCAACATCAATGCATAGCCATAATCATTCCTAATTGAGGATGACGCGGGCAATAGATTTAGCGCTCGCTCAAAATAAGGAATCGACTGGCTTAGGTCACCATTTTTCAACGCGACCATGCCAAGACCGTGATAAGCCTCTCCGTTTCCGCATTTCTCTTTCAACTCTTCGAAAATCAACCTGGCCCGATCTAAATCACCCGTTTTGGCAAGCAATTGCCCATAGCGGCGCCAATACTCTTGGCTTTCTTGCTTGTTGTCCTGCAGTGTCGCTAGGGCCGCATAATTACGCCCTCTCGCCATAAGCGTATCAACCATTTCCAGTCCCACCTGGTTCTCAGGATCAACATTCGCCGAGCAACGCACCTTAGGCTTAAACTGTGAAATATCGGATGACGAGGACGTCGATGAATGGTTCGCACAGGCTCCAAGAAAAAAAGCCAAACTGATTGCGGCTCCAGTTTTTATCCATTTCTTTTGCATACTCACGCCCATCCTAATTAGCGGGTCAAAGCTTCGACAATATTGATACCAGCTGGACCACCAACAATGATAAAAAGTGCTGGCATCATAAAAATCATCATAACCACTGTCATCTTAGCTCCAACTCTATTGACTTTTTCCTTTATAAGGCTCTGTTCAATATCTAGTGCTTCATCAATTAATTGCTCTATACTTTCTGTGATCGCACCACCTAGCGCACCACTCTGCTTCAACAATCGCGTCAACCCATAAAGAACCGGAATATCCTTCCCTTCGCCGATATCATCTAATGCTGTACCTCTATCTGCACCGCTTTCCATAAGGCGGTTAAACCGATCAAGTCGATAAGCTAGGCTGGGCATCAATGGCCGAGCCTGTAACGCCGCCACCCTGAAACCCCGTTCAACGGTAAGTCCGGCCTCTAGCAGCATTGCCAGCATTTGTGCAAGCTCAATAGCTTCTAAATTTTGCTTGTAACGCGCTTTACCAGCCAAACTGCGAATATAGCGTCTCGAGCCAATAAAACTGATCGAACCCACAAGCATCGCCCCAAGAGGGCCAGAAACGATCAAACCCAAAGCAATAAGCAGCAGAGGCAATAACCAGCAAACCAACAAATATATAATTTGAATTTTCTCTGGCGAACGGCCGGTCAGTCGCAAGGCATCAAACGCTTCCTTATAATCACTCTCAATTAACGGTGACGCCGTTAGTCGTGAATAAATCCCACCCACCACAACATCACTCGAAACCTCGTCCGTACTTACACCACGATGGTTCAGCCGATTCAAAACATGACGTTTGCGCTGCCAACGCTCCGCTTGAAATATCGCTAACCAGCAGGCAGCTGCCGCGCACAAAATAGCTAAAAAATAACTAACCACGACCCACTCCCTGCACCATCCGGAAAATAATCAACGCCCCCACGGCAATCAACGTAATTGAGACGGCCAGAAGCTTATGTCCCGCATCAGTCTCAAGGAGAACGTGGCGAAACCCTTCATTCATGGCTATGAGGGCAACACCAATACCTACCGGCAGCATAGCGAACGCTACAGCAGTAAAGCGTATCTCTGCTGTTGCTGCGATAAACTCCCTTCGCATCTCCTGCTGTGAGCGCAAAGCTTGGGATACTTTTTTCAATACTGGCCGAATTGAGCTACCAAATCGGCTCGATGTGCGTAGCGCCACAGCGACAAATACCAACGACGACACATTATACAAAGTGGCGAAATCGTCCATTAAGCCAGTGTAGTCACGGCCAGCCTCTACCGCACTACGCAGACGAAATGACAGGGGAGCAAACACAGGATCGGAATCATTAAACGAATCCACCAGCGCTTGCTCTAACGAGCGACCTGCATCAACGCCCCTAACAACATCATCAATTACATCCGGTAAACCTTCAAAAACCGCACGACGGCGGCGCTGATAACGTAGATACCAGTAACTTATCGCTAGCCCCCCTGCCATGACAGGCACAAGGGCGGCAAAAAACAAATCGAACAAAAGCCCAACCAATAAAGAGACAGCAATAACACCGGCCATCAGCAACAGCACGTCGGACTTGTCAAGATTCAATCCTGCCTTGAGCTGCCATTGTCCAAAGCGGCTACCAACCAGTTTTATCGCTTGCGCCTCTGTCTGCACATCAGCCAACTTGCTTTCCATGCGCGCACGAACATGTTTCTTATGGGCCTGACGATCCCTAATCCGCAACAACCACCATTGCCCAACCAAGAGCAGCAGTGCAAGAATGCCAATTCCTCTTGCCGCTGATAGCAGGACATTCGCATCCATTATGGACCAACCTCATCACTGCTACGGTATAAGTACTCCATGTGATATTCCCCGCTTTCTGATGATTTCAGTGCCACGACCTCACTGACTTGCCGCCGCCCATCAGGCAGTCTCACTAGCTGAATTATCATATCCAGTGCAGAACTGATGAGACGCCCAATAGCTTGCTCACTCGCCTCATACCCACTCACGGCCAACAGTGTCTCAATACGCACCAGGGCATCACGGGTGCCGTTTGCATGGATCGTGCTCATTGAACCCTCGTGACCCGTATTCATCGCTTGAAGCAATTCAATAATTTCATTAGAGCGTACCTCGCCTAAGATAATGCGATCAGGCCGCATACGTAATGAATTAATCACTAGCTCCCTTGCCGTGACACATCCTTTTCCTTCCGCGTTAGCAGGCCGCGTTTCCAGCCTAACCACATGGGGATGATTAAGAGTCAGTTCAGCGGAGTCTTCAATCGTAAGAATTCTTTGATTGCGGGCAATATATTGGCTGATCAAATTCAGCATTGTGGTCTTCCCTGTACCCGTGCCACCGCTCACAAGAATATTTCGACGACTCTGTACAGCATCAATCAGCACTTGGAGACAATTCTCAGTCATCGCTCCGCTACGAATAAGGTCTTCTGCATTAAGATGATGGCGATTAAATTTTCGAATAGAAATGGAGGGGCCATCCAGCGCTAAAGGCGGAATAATAGCATTCACCCGTGAGCCATCTGGCAAGCGGGCATCCACCATCGGGCTGGCCTCATCCAAGCGACGCCCCAAAGGGGATAAGATGCGACGAATCACGCGAATCACATGCGCATCATCGACGAAACGCGCTTGAGCTCGTTGCAATACACCTGAAATTTCTACAAATACATTTTCCGGACCATTAACTAGCACATCGTTAATTCGATCATCCCGCAACATCGGCTCCAACGGTCCAAAGCCTGTGACCTCATCAATCATATCCCGAACCAATTGGTTCAGATCTTGTGTTGAAAGTGGCGTACGGCGCTCAGCTATATGCTGGTGCACAGCACGAGTAATCGCTTCGTTTACATGGGCTCGGTTACTTTTCGCAACTTCAACGCCATCTTCATCCAACTTATCCACAACACGCTGATGTGTGTGGGCCTTTAGCTGCTGATACTCTTCATCAATTCGTCCCGCCACCATGCTCCTCGCTATGTTGGTTCCTGCAGCCTGCAGCATGAATATAGGCCCGGTCTCTCTTTGTCGCCTTAATTCCAGACCTTTTGCGACAAGACTCTACTCTAAGCCCTATGGCCATTTACGCTTCTTACTGTGCCCTTCCTGGCCAACCAAGACGTTAGCCAGTGCACGAATTTTTTTACTATAAGGACTTTTCGCCGCACTCTCCTGCATCGGCAGACCTAAATTAATTGCCTCCAGGCGATGCTTCCAATCCATCGGGAGCGCTGCTGTCACCCCCAAACCCGTACTCTCAGCAATTTCGTCCACACTCGGGGGCTGTGCTGGTTCATGGCCATCCAAGATCAAATGTACACGACAGGAAGAAGGAAGGTGTGGTCGCCAGCCACCAAGGTGCTCACGCACAGAACGCAGCTGAATCACTTCTGGGTTCGTTACAACTAGTAAATCCTTAACATGCACGCCAATAGATTTAACCCAGGCTGACTGTTGCTCACTGCCTACATTGAGAAGGATCAAATCAAACATCCCCATCAACCTAGATAGTGCAATAAATAAATCCGCCCCTCTATCGCCAAGGAAATCTGCCCCATCGCCACTCCCAAGCAACCGTAATCCAGGACGAAACTCTTCCAACGCATTATCAATAAGGGTTTGATCAAGAGTGTCCGGACTTGACAACAATTGCGACAAATCAAAACTACTCTGTCCATCAAAATGGAAAATCTGTTCATTTTGGCTAACAACATCAATCGCCAAAATCCGAGCATTTGGTTTAGCTTCTGACAAGGCCACAGAAAGGTTTTGAGCGAGAAAAGCGGTATCAACGCGGCAGTCGACACCGGCAACCAACACCAAATTACGATGCTGGGATTGCAACTCCTCATTCCAGTGCCCAGGGCGCACCAACTGATGGCGACGCAGACGATCCCTAAGCTCTGCCGCATCACTGCCAACCGCCACACAATCACGAGCACCAGCACGCATACACTGCAACAAAATGCCCTGATCTACCAACCGACACAACGCCACCACTGTTACCCAAGGGCGGGCATTACTTAGTGCCGTAATCGCAGCCATGGCCTGATTAGTGTCACGATCAGAAACTTCCACCAGCGCAACACTTGCTCCCGTTGCCTCAAGCAACCTCAAGACTCGGCCCAGATCGGTGCGGCTGACCTTCTCAATCCGCCCCGCTCCTTGCAAGGCATTATCTAACCAGACCTCGGTGCCCGAATCTTCCACTACTGCCAGCACGCTTTCCTCTGTCATGCTACCCCCTACCAGCTTAGGCCATGGCGTATGGACTGCGAGCCCGGACGCGTTTCGGTCATCATATCCAGCCATCCCGTGCTGCTATTGTGGTAACCAGCACCGGGCAAAGGGTCTCGCGGCATAGCTGCCGACTTAGGAGAGACCAAATGAGGCGTTACAACCATGACCAGCTCTTTATCTTCCCGTTCAATACGGCCAGAACGGAAGAAAGCACCCAATACAGGCAAATTACCCAAACCCGGAATCCGGTCGCTGTTGTTTACCGTGTTCCGGCTGACCAACCCACTAATAATAAAGGTTTCACCTGGCGCCATAGACACCGTGGTTTCTGATCTTCGCACCCTTAGCCCTGGCACTGAAACACCACCAGTCGTTACCCCTGCAGTAAAATCCAACTCGCTAACTTCCGGCGCTACTTTCAAAATTATCTGATTTTCATCGATCACTGTAGGCGTAAGCGCCAAACCAACCCCGAAACTTTTAAATTCAATTTGAACGCCGTTGGTGTTGCTCTGGGTCGGAACAGGAAACTCCCCGCCGGAGAGAAACGATGCCGTCTGGCCGCTTAATGCCGTAAGAGATGGTTCTGCCAACGTATAGGCAAAGCCACCGCTTTCCAAAGCGTTGATAATCGTTGTAGAGTTTCTTCCTAATCGAAACAGGCTAAAGCTATCTCCCGACGCTTGCACCGCACCACCTGGTGTCGAGACTCCCACAGTGGTATTGCCGCCATCAAAGATATTGGAATATTGAAACCCAAAACTATTAAGCTCACTACGACTAACCTCCAGGATGCGGATATCAGTCTGCACCTGTGTACCAAAAGGCAACGCATTGCCTGCCGTATCGGCAATGACCACAGTGCTTCGCAAAGGCTGCTCCATACCCTTAAGCCACACGGACACTATAGAGGAACCTTCCGCCTTCGCCGTCAACAACAGCTCCCGCGAAGCACTCACAGCCACCGCCGTCACCGCAGGATCCGAGGTTGCGACTTTCGTCATCCTCTTAGGAAACGTAAGCACTTGCTGATCACCCGGCGCCATTCGCAACACTTCATCCATAGACTCACCAGCTACCGCCAGTGACGGCAAGACAATTATGGACACAAGAAATACCAATACAGACGTCAACAAGAAACCCGAATGCAACTGCTTCCGAAAGCGATCCTCTGGCTCCGGGGCGACCTGTTTCTCCAGATTGGCCGGCATTAATTCCGTCCGTTCAGCGTACATAGGTGCTCCTTGAGGTAGACCCTTCATATACTTGCACCCTGTTCCCTCTGGGAGCAGAACGTCGTACCGGCTGCTTTTTTTGCGGGAATAAAGTGTCAAGCTTAGTTGTCATATTGCGATCGGACGCTTTGGCCGCTGTTTTCTCTTCTTTTTCTTCCCCATCCAGTGCTTCAGCGTCGCCCTGTGGGCTTAGGCTAGCCTCACCAGCCATCACTAACCGCAACTCACCATTACTGTCTGCTAACAATAAACGAGGTAAGTCTTCACGGGGAATTGCCAACACAACCGTGCTGTTGCGGTTACGATTCTGCTCTTTTTCATCCTCGGGAGGGGCATCCTGCAGCCGCCCCTTCACCGCCAACACCTCGACACCATTGAGCAACACTAGAGCAGTTGGCTCTTTGTCCTCTCCCTTTTTAAAGTGAGCCAGCACATCAACCAGATCCCCTGGCTCCAGCAAGCCTCCCACCGCAGACGTATTATCAATCGCCACAGCAAACGCCCGAAAGTCAGCCGGCACCGCTTTCGCGAGTCGATTACTGGCTTCAAGGTGGGATTCTGCAAGAATTTCGCCTTCACGGAGGTCTCGCCGCAACAATTTATTCGCTATCAGCGTATCCGTATTTACGGCCGCAGCCAGCGGCACCGAAACACCCACTTTACGGAAATCCTCTTCCGTGATGGTGTCACCGGTATTTAATTCACGGGCTGCCACCCAATAGGAATACTTCAACGCATCCTCGACTTTCTCCTCAGTGACTTGCCCCTCTACACCAGAGGCATCACTTTCGGATGGCGCAGGATCTCTGGCGAGACCAACCAACGCGAGTACGACAGCGACGACACTGAGAATCAGCGCCGGCAACATATAGAGCCAACGAGCCCCCATGGACCCCTCCTTGGAGTATAGAGCCCACCCCCATGCTTAACGGCAGGCATTAATCTTATTTATTCCGCAGTGCAGAAGTTACCGTGAGCCACTCACTCAGGCTCTGCCAGATAGATTAGAGCTTAATCTGCCCTGCGCCGAAAACTCAAAAGGCCACACTAGAACTCGCCATCAAACAGTCCGGCAACGGCGGGAAGCCATCGAAAAACCCTAATTGCTTCGGCTTATTAGCGCCGGCTACTGCCATGTTAGCCGGACACCCCCCCTCCATTGGCACACCTAGCCTACACACAATGACATCCGGGGTGCCCGCCTCAAACGAACAGACTTCGCTCGCTGGGACCGAACCTAGAAAAGACAGGTCCATCCTGCCCAACGCGGCAGTGGCCAATGCCACCGCCGCAACATCCGGTTCGGACGTAGAGCTACGGTCTAACGCCATTACAGCCCCAGTAGAACGGTCAACTGCTTGCTGCATCTGAACTTGCCAAGAGAACAGCACCCCGTAAACTCCGGCAGCGTAGATAAGGCTAACAATCAAAGGGAAAAGCAAAAGAAACTCTAATGCCACCGCCCCTCGTTTATAACGTTTCATTATCAATGACTACCCGTACTAGGGAGCAGGACCAGTTATCGCGTCTTTGATCTTTTGAAATGCATCACTAATCGTACTGTCTCCAAGCAGTGCCGCGCCGACAGAGACAGCAATAACGATCACTGCTGCCAAAACAATATATTCCAACGCACTGGCCCCACGCTGATTGCGTGCCCGGCCGGGGAGCTGA
>OJAY01000698.1_pt1 | contig 10175 bp, 15 predicted proteins | sample 1590331 | NCBI WGS metagenome assembly OJAY01 (sample SAMN05416835, study PRJEB24817) | seawater metagenome | isolation source: Sea water | place: Canada:Atlantic | collected 2013-07 | reverse complement strand
ATCTACACAGAGTAGATCGTCGGCAGCGTCAGATGTGTATAAGAGACAGTCGTTCTTCATGCTGAATCTTGGCAAGATGCACCTGCAGGATTTGCTCCCGTCCCTGTTTGTCTGGACGATCCACCAAAACCTGCCGATCAAAACGCCCAGCTCGCAACAGTGCCGGATCGAGAATTTCCGGACGGTTAGTCGCGGCGAGAATAATGACCCCTTCCGAAGGGTTAAACCCATCGAGCTCGGTCAGCAATTGATTCAGGGTCTGTTCTCGTTCATCGTGACCTCCGGACATGGGGCCTGCACCACGCGCCCGTCCCAGCGCATCGAGTTCATCGATAAAAATAATGGCGGGGGCATGCTGTTTGGCTTGCTCAAATAGGTCACGTACGCGCGCCGCACCAACACCGACAAACATCTCAATAAATTCTGAACCACTGATATAGAAAAAAGGCACGCCTGCCTCGCCGGCAACGGCTTTTGCGATAAGTGTTTTGCCTGTTCCCGGCGGCCCCACCAGTAATACACCTTTGGGCACATGCGCCCCCAACGTTGCATACCGTTCGGGCGTATTCAAAAAGTCCACCACTTCAACCAGCTCTTCCTTTGCCTCATCCACACCCGCAACATCCGCAAACGTCACACCGGTATCTTTCTCCACCAACACTTTGGCTTTGGATTTACCGATATTCATCATGCCGCCCATGCCTTGCTTATCGGCAAATTTTCGGAACAATAAAAACCACACGGCAAAAAATACTAGCGCAGGGGCTACCCATCCAATCAATGTTGAAAGCAAACCACCTTTGGGAGCGCCTGAATACTCTACTTCGTATTTTTCTAAGGTATCGACGAGCGCAGGATCCACACGCAAGGTGACAAAATGGTCTTTGCCTTCTTGAGGTTCTTTAAAGGTACCCCGAATCCTATTGTCATCGATGACAATTTCATCCAGCCAACCATTTTCTAAATACGCCTCAAATTGGCTGTAGCTGAGTTCAACTTGACTGGCGGTATGGCCGATAAACTGTTGAAAAAGTATGATCACCCAAAAAGCGACAATCACATACCCCATATTTAATTTGTGTTTTTGCTCCACACTGTCCCCCCTTTATAATATGGTGTTCGCCAATCTTGACGATGACGTCAATGACAACCGCCTTCTTTCGAAGGATGGGCTAAGTTTTCCAACTCACACTCTTCGGTGTAGTGAATCCAACCGCGTTTTACCTGTTCAATCATCGGCGAATGTATTTTTCCAAGGGTGAGTTCTATCGTTTTTTCTATATCTTCCAGCGAGACCTCCATCAGATCGTAAGTGACATAAAAAGCCTCACGATGGGCATTGAGACTTTTCACACCCATCATTACGCGCACGGCCTCCAATATTTCCGCCATACTTTGCGTTGATATCGGTTCAGAAAATAAGATTTTGTGGCGTTTTATTTGAACGCGACCTTTTTGCTTTTCCGAGGGTCCAGTTTTGGGATGCCCCGTATACAATCCAGGATGCGCAATGAAACGGTCGACACATTGCTGAGAACAAAAATAGTGTTTTATACCGAGATGCGCTCGCCATAAGGCTTCATGAACAGCCTTCATCCCACACACGGGACAAGGGCGATCTTCCTTTGCAAAAGGGCTGACCCGACTCATTTGACGTCTCCCGCCTCGGCCTCGCTGAGGATGCGATATAAGGCGCTGTCTGTTGTCAGTACCAGTGTTGTTTTCTCATCTACAACGTCTTGGTAGGTCTCCAGGGTTTTCACGAAATTGTATAGTGTGCGGGATGCTTTTGATTTGTTGTAAGCGTTAGCATAAATTTCGGTTGCCTTCGCATCTGCATCTCCCTGAATCGTTTGAATGGTTTTATAGGCTTCCGATTCGATTTCTTGCAGATCTTTTTCTTTGTTACCAATAATTTTATTGGCCTCACCCGCTCCTTCAGATCGAAATCGTTCAGCGATTTGTTGACGTTCACTGATCATACGCTGATAGATTTTTTGACGGACGCTATCGTTGTAGTTGATGCGCTTAAATCGAATATCCAACAACTCAATGCCAAATTCAGAAAGCTTGCTGGAGGCCGCAGCATAGATATCTTCCTCTACTTGGCGACGACCACGTGTAATAGGAAGTAAGGTGCTGATGTCAGCGCCTTCCAACAACGGATCGACGGCCGGTTGACGGCCTTTTGTCGTGCGTATAATTTCAATGAGTTCATGTTTGGCCACAGCATTGCGGGTTTCACTGCCTAAAATATCTTCCAGTCGGGACTGAGCGCTACGTTCATCGCGTAGGCGTAAAAAATATTGCAAGGGATCTTTTATTCGCCAGCGACCAAAGGTATCCACCGTGATATACAGCTTATCTTTGGTCGGCATGTCATTCGCGGATCCGTCCCACAACAAAATACGTTTCTCAATTCGATTCACCGTTTGGATAAAGGGCACTTTCAGTTTCAAGCCCGAGTCTGTAATGATGTCGCCCACAGGTTTACCAAATTGCGTAATGATGACTTGTTCTGTTTCGTTGACACGATAAAAGGATTGGAAACCAACTATCACAAGGGGGAAAATTAATAGCGCTAATACACTCAATATCTTGTTCATTATCGGGCTCCGGATTGTCGATCTAAATTCAGTAGAGGAAGAACATTACTGGCCTTGGCATCAAGCACGATTTTTTGATCGACCTTCGGCAAAACCGCCGCCATGGTTTCAAGGTACAAGCGACGCTCAGTTACTTCTGGGGCCTTAAGATATTCCGTGAGTAGAGCATTAAATTTTGCCGCGTCCCCTTCGGCTTGATTGACCCGCTGAATAGCGTAGCCCTCTGCCGACTGTATATTTTGGTCTGCGGTACCGCGTGCTCTCGGCACGGCTTTGTTGTATTCCCCTCGGGCCACATTGATCATGCGCTCGCGTTCTTGTTGCGCTTCATTCACCTCATCGAAAGAGGCTTGCACGGGCTTCGGTGGATTGACATTTTTCAACTGCACTTGATCGATACGTAAGCCCATTTCATACAAATTCACGACCTCCTGCATTTTCACTTGTGCGCTGGTCTCAATATCCTGGCGTCCAATGGTTAACACTTCATCCACGGTGCGATCACCCACCACCTCTCGCATCACAGATTCGGAAATGTCTCGCAAGGCCTCGCCGGGATCGCGAACCTTAAATAAAAAATCGTACGCCTCCTCAATACGGAATTGTATGACCCACTCCACCAGTGCCGTATTTAAATCACCCGTAACAATCGTGGTTTCCAAGTCCCACTGTTGCTTCGACCCAACTTGATCTTTAAACGTTGCTCCTGGCGTTCCAAAACCAAACTCCTCTTTTAGCTGACGTTTAATTGGCACTTGGGTCACCGTATCAACACCAAAAGGGACTTTAAAATGTAAACCCGGATCAACGACCTTGTGGTAGTGGCCAAAGCGCTGTAAGACACCAACGGATTCCGCTGAAACGGTGTAATAGCTGCTATAACCCACATACAGCAGGATCGCGGCGGCAATCGCGAGGCCAATGGTTTTTGGCGATAGGTTAATATCGGGTAACTCTTGTTGTGCTTGTGGCACGAGACACTCCTAACTGGTTTTATCGGTACCGATTTCCACGATACTGTTGTTGATATAATGATGAGGTGGCACGATGAGATTGGTCGGCGCGGGAACGCTCTTATACACACGACCCGCGAGATCAAATTTCGAACCATGACACGGACAAAAATACAGGCTATGAGACACATTGATCGTCCCGTTTTCGCGATACTCAGGCACACAGCCTAAATGCGTACAAATCCCAACCACCACCAAGATATCGGGGCGGATACTTCGAGCTGCATTTTTGGCGTACTCAGGTTGGTTATTCACATCCGAAGCGGGATCGCGTAACTGACTCAGATGCTCAGCAGTCGATAAGATGTCAAGAATGCCCACCGACCGGCGCAACACGAACACGGGTTTCCCCTGCCATGCCACACTCACCATTGCCCCTGGTTCAATTTTGTCGACATTGACTTGACGGGTGCACCAATGGCTTTTGCTTTAGCACTCGGCTGCCAGGAACCGATAAAAGGAACTGAGGCTCCGACCACGCCGGCGCCAGCGACAAAGCCTGTGGCAAGACTTAAAAAACGTCGTCGTTTTTCATTGGGAATGGTTTTATCCACACGATTCACCTTACTTTGTTAGAAAACGATGGGTTGCGATACTTATGGCGAAAACTCCACAATATCGTGTTTCTTAACACTTCCCTCTGTCACGTTTGCAACAGCAAAATGTTCGCCTGTTATGCGCGTAATTTTGACTTTGCCAACCGTTTCTCTGTCATAGATATCAGTACCTGAGGCATCTTGTCCCGATACAACGACCCGATAGACGTTCAGCTCATCAGATACTTCTGCGCCATCTTTTTTCCCAATGCAGACTCGAACTTGATCGTCGCTCACATTGACCACATGACCTCGCATAAAATGCTCGTGATAAAAAGGGTTCTGCGAACATGCAGCCAAAAAGAGTGAAGCGGTAACGAACACTAACAACACGATACTTTTCATCAAACCTTCCTCTATTAATTTCGTTTTTTAAACAATGTAAATCTACAAATAGGCCTCACAGACATAACGACGCATCATGCGATGACTATTAAAATAGGTACCGTTTTTCTGGATGCAGGTTTTCATCATTTGGACCCAGTCAAGCTTACGGTCGTAATACATTGGCAATACTTGCTGCTCTAGCTTTTGATATAGGCTCAATGCATCATTGCCATTTTCTGACGGGGAAACACCACCGATGGCCCACCCGGTTTTTCCTTCAACACAGCCTTCTATCCACCACCCATCGAGCACGCTCAAATTGGCTATACCGTTAATCGACGCTTTCATCCCGCTCGTTCCGGACGCCTCATAAGGCCGCAGTGGTGTGTTCAACCAAATATCGCAACCGCCGATCAATTGCCTGGCTTGAGCGATATCGTAATTTTCGAGAAATACAACAGGGAGTACGTTTTTCACGGTCTTTGCAACAATATGTAATTGTTGAATCAAATGCTTTCCTTCATGATCCTGTGGGTGGGCTTTCCCTCCCAGAACAATCTGAAAAGGATATCGCTCAGCAATCTGAACCAGTCGATCAATATCGGAAAATAGTAAGTCCGCACGTTTGTAGGATGTCATTCGGCGAGCAAACCCTAAGATCGGCAATTCCAATTGAAGTGTTGTTTTTTGTTGCTCTTGGATATGCGATATTAGGGATTTTTTCGCTAACTGATGCGCCTGCCAAAGCGCGTCATTTGGGATACCGTCAACGTTGCGTAACAGCTCAGGCTCGTGGCACCAACCCGGTAAATAGGTATCCAATACTTCCGCCAATGATGGGCTCACCCAGCGATGTGGGTGCACGCCGTTGGTAATTGCATGGATACGATAGCCTGGAAACATATCGCGTGACACGTCCGCATGTTTTTTGGCGACGCCATTGATATATTGACTTCCATTCAAAGCCAATTGCGTCATATTTAAACACTCGCTCCCAGCCAGTTTTTTTACAGTATTGAGGTCAACTTCTTCGCCCAATACCGCCTCGACCATCGCGTAGTCAAACCTATCGTGCCCGGCATCAACCGGTGTATGCGTGGTAAAACAGCACAATCTTTTTACACGTGGAATATCGGACGAATGTTCACTATTGCGCATATTCTCCGATGAAAAACGATACTGTTTCAGTAATTCAGAGATCAATAAGGCCGAATGGCCTTCGTTCATATGATAGCGAAAGATTGTAAAACCCAGCGCACGGAGCATTCGTTCACCACCAATGCCGAGCAACGCTTCCTGCTTTAAACGGTAGCGCGCATCGCCCCCATACAGGTGATGTGTCAAGGCCTGATTATCAGCCGAATTACCCTCAACAAAGGTATCCAATAAAATGATCGGGATACATCCATTCATATGCCCTTTCAATTCATAGAGCCACGCACCGATCCATACGGTTTCCCCCTGTAGTTGAATGGAGGTTTTCGCGGGCAAGCGCGTGGCATACTGTGAGGGATCCCACGTTTCGGGAGACTCCGTTTGACAGCCGTCACTATCAAGGTGCTGGCGAAAATAGCCCTCACGACTGACCAGCGTGACGCCGACCATCGGTAAATCCAAATCCGCGGCTGACAGCATCGAATCACCTGCGAGCACACCCAAGCCCCCCGAGTAGGTGGGCAAGTCTTCGTGAAAGGCGATCTCCATTGAGAGATAGGCAACACGTGGCGTGTGAGTAAAATGATCTAACATGTATTCCCCTCCCGCATCGACGCTCTATTTTTTTCGCTTCGGTGCTTGGTTCACGTTGCCATGACAGCTCCATGGTTCCGTTTTGGCGTTCTCTTTAATGTTGTCATCCACAAAGCGGTAATAGCCTTCTTTAAAGTGCGTCCACCAATCATGACTAATCTGTACCTGATATTTCTCGAGTACTTCCTCGACACAATCAATGCAAATACGTGTCGCATCATAGGCAACATTCAGCACATGTGATTTTTCATCAAAGGACACGGAATCAAGGCCGTATATTTCATCAATGTCAGCCACGGCTTTGGCAACGCTATCGTTTTCGGCCGTTTCTAATTTCAGATGACGCACAACGAGATTAACCTCGGACACACCGAGCCGATGCTCTTTATTACTCATAATGAAACTCCTCGTTTATTCATTTTGTCTCAGCCTGACATTTATAGTCTTGCTGCACATAAGATAAAATTAATTACTCAGGTCAGCTTCCCTTATGTTCGTGAGCCATGGGCGACTCGCCCATCATTTTTTCCATCATGCCCATACACGTTTGCATGTCAGCCATTTGTTCTTGCATCAATACTTCGCGTTTTTTTACGTCTTTTTCTGACTGTATTTTTTTCATCGTTAACTTCATTTTCTTCATACGCTGCTGCATCGCCACTTTCTGTTCATGACTCATCTTCTCCATCATTCCGCATTGCATAGCATGCGCTTGATTGTGTTCGTCAATTGAGCTGTCTCCATGCAAATGACCACCTTGTGCGTAGGTATAAGCGCTAACCAATAAGGCTAACGAAAAAGTTGTAATAAATTTCATGTTATCTCCTCAAGCTGTTTTAATTTTTTCGCTGTTAAATTTTGGCAGCCAAGCTGGCGTCACTTGCATGTACGCGCGATACTCATCACCAAATTCATTGAGCGCAATAGCCTCTTCGCGCTTAGCCAAGCGCACATACACCACGACAAGTATTGGGAACATGACAACCGTTGGAATCGTCGGCCACTGCAATAGAAATCCAAACATAATCATGATAAATGCGATGTATTGCGGGTGACGGCAGCGCGCGTACCAGCCGGTAGATGCCAGTGACCGCGTCTGTTGGGCTTTGTGTAAGACCGACCACGCCGAGGAAAGCAAAATGAATCCCAGGAAAATAAGCACATTGCTGGCAATATGCAGTGGATCAAAATGCGCATTCCCCTCAAATCCAAACAGTGTATGGAGAAGATGGCCGTTCTCATGCGCTAGAAAATCCACGCCAGGATAATTTTCTGCCAGCCACCCGGATAAAAAATAAATGGTCAGTGGGAATCCATACATTTCTGTGAATAACGCTACGATAAAAGCAGAAAATGCGGTAAGGCTCCGCCAGTCCGTTTTCGTTTTTGGTTTTACAAAACTAAACGCGAAAAAAATAAAAATGGCCGAGTTTAAAATGACTAAAACCCATAGGCCGTAAGAAGAGTCGCCGTGCATAACCCACCTCCTAATGTGAATGATGTTGGTTGGAATTTTTCTGGCCATCTTTTAGGCCACGCTTGTATGCTTCCGATTCATTTTCCGAATTTTCGTCATGATCCCCATGGCCACTGTGTCCGCCATGGCCATGTCCACCATGCATAAATATATGCATCAGCGGACACAACAAGATGATGAGAAACGGTAACCACTGAAAGAAGTGCTGACGATGCTCCATTAGTACAAAATAAGACACTGAGGCAATAAGCCCCATCGCAGCGAAGCCCTTAGGGCTCATCCAGAAAGATTGTTTTTGATCACTCATAAGTTGACCCTCCAAGCAAACGTTGATAAACAGTCACGATGCTCCACACCGTCACCCATGAAAAAAGTGTCCAGGCCAACAGGCCTACAACAAAAGTATCCAACGCCATATCCCAAGACCACTGAGAAAGGTCGAGATGCACCATGGCCCCCGATATCGTGCGCAACGCGTTCGGGGCAACGACAATAGCAACGGAACACAACACCCACACCGCGGCCACATAAACTGCCGTGACGGTTGCAAGTTTTACAGAGTTAATTCGCATGATTGCCCCCTAAAAAGTGGTTTTCATTGAAACTATCGAAAATCGCGACGACTTTGCATAGACTCATGATGGGCCTCCTTCCACCTTGATCGTGCCTTTGTACATTTGCATTTGACAATGAAAGGCGTATTCCCCTGTACTTAATGGTGGGATCTGGATTTTTGTTGGCTTGTTGAGCGGTAAGGTTTCGCTGATTTCTAACTCTGGAATCAAGAGTGTTTCCGCACAAGGTGAAGCATCTTTGCGTAAAAACGTTATGTCATGCGTATCGTTACCATCCATCAAAATATGAGACGGCTTATACACGCCGTTTTCGACAACAACTACCAAATCCTCATTACCCACCTGTTCTGCTTTGGGTTTGTACAACCAAAACCACCAAATAATAAGCGCAATTAAAATCACGCCGGCTATATTGATTATTAACATCTGAACGCTCCTCAGTGTTGCTGTGTATTAGTGTTCTTGGGCTTTAAATAAACGCAATCGATTGGCGTTGCTCACGACCGTGAGTGACGAGAACGCCATGGCCGCCCCAGCAATAACCGGGTTCATCAGAATGCCAAGCACGGGATAGAGAATACCGGCCGCTACCGGCACACCGGCGACGTTATAGACAAAGGCGCCGAACAAGTTTTGCTTGATGTTTCTCAGTGTGGCTTTACTCACAGCAATGGCATCCGCCAGCCCATGAAGTGAACCCCGCATCAGCGTGATATCAGCACTTTCAATGGCGACGTCAGTGCCAGTGCCGATGGCAAATCCCACATTGGCTAAGGCCAACGCTGGGGCATCATTGATACCGTCCCCCGTCATGCCCACGACTTCCCCGGCCATTTGAAGCTCTTGTACTTTCTTGGCTTTATCCTCCGGCAACACTTCGGCCACAAATTCTGTGATACCCACCTTTTTCGCTACAGCGTTGGCGGTATCGCGGTTATCCCCCGTGAGCATGATGACGCGAATACCGTTTTTCTGTAGTCGCTGAATTGCCGAGATGGAGTCTTCTTTGATGGGATCGGCGACCGCGATAATGCCAGCCAACTTGCCATCAATTGCGAAGTACATGGGCGTTTTCGCGTCAGCCGCCAACGACTGTGCCTTTTGAACAAAATCGTCTCCCGCCACATTCAACGTGACGTCTCGTTCATACATTAGCTTTTCATTACCAAATAACACACGACGACCGTCGACTTCAGCCTCGACACCTCTTGCGGTAATCGCGTTAAAGGACGACGCTTTACTTAACTCGATCGCTTTTTCTTGTGCGGTTTCCATAATGGCCAGCGCTAATGGGTGTTCCGAACCCGCTTCAACACTGGCGGCTAATTGCAGCACTTCGTGCTCCGTTCGCCCACTCACGACGACAACATCGGTTACCTTCGGTGAGCCCAGGGTAATCGTGCCGGTCTTATCGAGAATCATGGCGGTAATTTTGGAAGCGGTTTGCAAGGCTTCGCCATTACGAATTAATACTCCGGCCTCCGCCGCTTTACCTACACCGACCATCACCGACATGGGCGTCGCTAATCCCAAAGCACAAGGGCAGGCGATAATGAGTACCGTGGTTGCCGACACGATGGCAAAAGCGATGGCTGGCGTTGGGCCGAAATTGAGCCAGGCTAAGGCACTGATGACAGCAGTAATCATGACGACCGGCACAAAAAACGCTGAAATAACATCGGCTAATCGGCCAATCGGTGGCTTGGAATTTTGGGCGCGCTTCACCATATTGATGATCTGTGCCAACGCGGTGTCTTTTCCTACCCGGGTCGCCCTAAATACAATACCTGTCTCTTATACACATCTCCGAGCCCACGAGACGCTACGCTATC
>OJAY01000694.1_pt1 | contig 10237 bp, 6 predicted proteins | sample 1590331 | NCBI WGS metagenome assembly OJAY01 (sample SAMN05416835, study PRJEB24817) | seawater metagenome | isolation source: Sea water | place: Canada:Atlantic | collected 2013-07 | reverse complement strand
ACGAGATAGCGTAGCGTCTCGTGGGCTCGGAGATGTGTATAAGAGACAGATATATCGGCGTGCCGTAGGTTTCTTTTAGTGCGGTGCGCGCTAAATCAATTTCAATTTGCCCGCCTTGTAAATCTAAATACATGCTGTAGGCCACCAAAATACTGTCGGTGGGTTGCCAAGGTGATAGCGTTAACCCGGCTGCAATGTATTCGAAGGGCGGCACGGTATATTCGTCTAGCGCAGCATTTACGCCATGCGAGTAACTTACCAGCAATTGCTTTTGCGTTAATGGTAGGCTGTCGAAAACTTTTACAGCGCGTTTTGAAAACTGGTGAAAGCGGGCGTTTTTATCTATCTCTAGCGCCACATCGCCTACCCATTCTGATAAGCGGCCCGATGCACTTCTTCGTTGTAAGTCCATTTGAAAGAAGCGGTCTTGGCCGTGGGCAAAGCCTAGGGCATATGCGGCATCGAATTTATCTTGTGCATTTATTACCGCATGGCCCATATTGTCGCGGGCGAGGGTAGCGGGCGCAGTAATACGAGACGTGGCATGATTGCCGTCTAATGTAGGTAAACTTAGGTGCAACGCCATATACACGCCACCTAGTGCTAAAACGACTAATGCAATTGCACCTAAAACCAACCACTTAATCCAATTTAACACGTGTATTACTCCATTTTTTTCTCTATCCTAACCACACTATCTACAAATTTGAAGTGATGTTTTATGACACGTTTGCGAGAAACACTATGGGCCCGTTAATGCTTGATTGTCAGGCAGAGCGTTTATTGCCTGAAGAGAGAGAAAAATTAGCACATCCTGTGGTGGGCGGCGTCATACTATTTAGCCGTAATTATTACGATTGCGAGCAACTTACTCAGTTAGTAAAAGAAATTCGAGAAAGTGCCAAAAAGCCTTTATTAATAGCGGTAGATCACGAAGGGGGCAGGGTTCAACGCTTTCGTGAAGGTTTTACCAAGTTACCTGCTATGGGTAAGTTATCGGGGTTGGTACAGGCGAAAGCGGCAGGAAAAGATATTCACTGGGCTGATTTACCGGAAATAGAGCCAGAAGTAGAAGAGACAATAGTCAACGATGCCACGCTAGAACTGGCTAAAGCCTGCGGTACCATTATGGCTCATGAGCTAAAACAGATAGACATCGATTTTAGTTTTGCCCCTGTGCTTGATATCAACGGGGTATCGAAAGTGATTGGCGACAGAGCCTTCGCTGAAACCGCAGAAAAGGTGATCCCCTTAGCCTCGGCGCTAATTGAAGGTTTACAGGTTGCCAATATGCCAGCCATTGGAAAGCACTTTCCTGGGCATGGCAGTGTGGCCCCAGATTCTCACGTGGCATTACCTGTAGACGAAAGACCGCTTGAAGAAATTAAACAAACTGATATGGTTGTTTTTGAAAGATTAATTTCTAAACAGTTGCTAGATGGCGTAATGCCAGCGCACGTTATTTATTCTCAAGTTGATAGCAAGCCAGCCGGTTTTTCCGAGCACTGGTTACAAAAAATATTAAAGCAAGACTTGGGTTTTAACGGTGCAGTGTTCTCTGATGACCTGTCTATGCACGGTGCCAGTGTTGCCGGCAATTATGTCGATCGTGCCATGGCTGCATTATCGGCAGGTTGCCATATGGTATTGGCATGTAATAACCCGAAAGGGGCAGAATCTATTTTAGATGCGCTGCCTCATTCAACAGATTCTTTCGAGGCTTTAACCTCACTTTACGGGCGCAAACCAGCTGTGCATGCCAGTGCAGCTTATAAAAACGCATTAAAGGTGTTGTCGCGCTATGGAACCGGTTAAACCGAAACTAATAATAATATCCTTGGTTAGCGCAGTTGCTCTGTATGGAGTGCTGTTGTTTTCAGGCTTGTCACATATTATGGCCATTAGTGCGGCCATTACTGTGCTGGTGGCCATGTTGTGGGTAACCGAAGCGCTGCATATAGCCTTGCCCGCACTCATCCCTTTCTTCGCCTTTCCTATGGCGGGGGTTATTAGCTATCAAGAAGCCGCATCGGCATTAGGTAACCACGTTATCTTGTTGCTGATGGGGGCGTTTATGTTGTCTAAGTCGCTAGAAAAATCTGGCGTACATAAACGTTTAGCGGTGTACCTTATTCAGCTAACCGGTGCAAACAGTGCCCGCAGGCTGGTATTTGGCTTTATGTTTACCTCGGCCATATTAAGCATGTGGATTTCAAATACCGCCACCACGCTTATGCTGCTTCCTATTGCTCTTGCCATTATTCATGCATCTAATTCACCTAAACTGGGTGTAGCCGTGTTACTGGGTATTGCTTACGCTGCTAGTGTGGGCGGTGTAGGTACGCCTATTGGTACACCACCCAATATTATTTTTATGAGTGTGTATCAGCAAGCTACGGGCACAGAAATTAGTTTTATTGACTGGATGAAAACTGGTGTGCCTATTGTGTTAGTGGCATTGCCCTTGATGGCATTGTGGTTAACTCGGCATTTAAAGGGAGTGAAAACCGGAGGGCTTCCCGATGTTGGCCCTTGGCGAAGTGCAGAAGCACGGGTGCTGTTAGTCTTTACTTTAGTGGCGATGGCGTGGGTATTTAGGCCTTATTGGACAGCGTGGTTCGGTATGGACTTCGTGGGAGACAGCACCATTGCCTTAGCGGGTGTGGTACTAATGTGTGTGATTCCCAATGGCGAGCGTGAAGTTACTCCTTCTGGCAGCAAACAAGGTTACTTACTTGACTGGAATACCGCGCAGCAAATTCCTTGGGGAATGTTGTTGGTGTTTGCTGGGGGCATTTGCTTGGCCCAAGCGTTTACTGCTTCTGGCTTAAGTGAGTTGTTAGGGCAGGGCTTAACGGGCTTAGCCGTGTTACCGTTGTTTTTATTGGTGTTAGTGCTGTGCTTGGCGGTAAGCTTTATAACTGAAGTTACATCAAATACGGCCACTGCTACTTTATTAATGCCCATTTTAGCTAGCGCGGCCGTGGCTATAGATGTAGACCCGCTTATTCTCATGATGCCAGCAGCCATTAGTGCCAGCTGCGCGTTTATGATGCCAGTGGCAACGCCTGTCAACGCCATTGTGTATAGCAGTGGCGAACTTACGGTGAAAACCATGGTGCGCGAGGGCATAGTGCTGAATATTATCGTGGCGTTTGTGGTAACCGCTGGTGTGCTGTTAACGCGAACTTAGTTTACAGCGCTTAAATCGCAATGCAGCCACAACTAAACGGCGACTTCATCGAACCCTGCTTCGGCATTTAAAAAGCGGGCGAAGGTAAATAAGTAATCAGACAGCCTGTTTAAGTAAGCAGGCACTACGGCGGGTACATCGTAGTGCTTGGTTAGCACTATAACGGCTCGTTCTGCACGTCTGCACACTGCACGACATACATGGCTTTGGGCAGCCGCTTTACTGCCACCAGGCAGTACAAACGTGGTTTGCGGGCCCAAAGTGGCTGTCATTTTATCAATATCGCTTTCCAGCTTTACCACATCATCTTGCGTAAGGGTAGAGCTGGCTGAAATAGCAAAGCCTGCCTGAAACAAGTTTCGCTGAATAGTGTAAATATTTTCTTTCAAATGCACGGCTACCATTGAAGCCAATAGCCCCAAGTGGCTGTTAAGTTCATCGATATCACCGTAGCTTTGTACTACCGCATCATCTTTTTCTACTCTTACTGGCTTATCGGCATATATTTGCGTACTGCCTTTGTCGCCCGAGCGGGTATAAATTTTCATGCTGGTATTAATCCTTGTTCTTACTCTTCAGGTACGCTTGGGCGTTTGTAACGACGAATTTGTACCACCATGCCAAATAAAGGGTGATCAAAGTAATGAAGCTGGTTGCTGATTACCCGGCGCTGTTCGCTAAAGGGCAACGACACCAATTGATATTCTGGCGAAGCGTTGGCATCTTCATTGCTGCTTACGCTACTAATAGAGCTTGATGAGTTGGCTGCCGCTTGCCCTTCAACAGGAATAGGCTGGCGGTAGAAAAGCTCGCTATCGATATGCAAATAGGGCACACGGTTTATGTATTTCAAAAATACTTTTATGTTGCCGTCTACTTTCCAAATAGGCGCACGAAATGCTGCGCTTATATTACTTTCGTCAGCGTCGTCGATAACATCGGCGTTATCTAACGCCAATAAATCTTTAAACAATATAGGCGTTGGGCTAGCGAGTCGTGCATCTAAATCGTAAAAGAAGTCGCTTGTTATGGTTTCGGTGCTGGTGGCATTCAGTCCAAGTGGCTGGCTATTACCTTGGTAATCATTTAAACCGTTAGTGGCACTAATGCCGCTAACGCCACTGGTGCCACTGGTGTTAGCGTCTAGACTTTGGATTTTATCTTCTAAATTTTGATAGCTGTTTTCATCAAAGCCGTTTGAACCAGGGCTATTTGAACCAGAACTGCCAGAGATTGACGCAGTGCTGCCAAAGCGAAGTGGTGGCTGCGGCGGGCGCTGAACACCGTCTTGGTCAAACTCATCTGAAAAGTTGTTGCCAGCAAAAAGGCGAACGTTGAAAGCTTCGTCTTTACCGAATTTTACAGGTTGTCGCCACGTTACATGTAACAAGCGAGTGAGATCGCGATTCTGCCTAATTTGACGCGACAACGACGTCATTTCTTGTGCGTTCTTCGTTAATAAATGGGCGTGGCTAGCCAATGGCCAATCGCTACCTTCTGGGGTAATGGGCAATTCTTTAGGAGCCGGTAGGCGGTTATCAGGGCGATGAATATGCCACTTACTGTCGTAATAGCTTAACCAAGGCTTTTGTACTACGCAATACGGCTGGTTAGGTACCGTAACGGTTTCTGTTTCATCTAAACCTAGAAACTCTATCCAATAACCGGCTATTTCTTCTGCCGATAAGCCGTTATCTGATAAATCGTCATTTGATAACGTGTCGGTTAAAGCCTGGGTGCCCATTAATGATTGGGAGCCCAGCTCATTGGCAAAGTTGGTTTGAGTAGACTGAAGTTGATATGAATTGGTTTCTTCAGATATTACTTTTGATGTCTGATTTGTTGCTTGCGCATCCGTCTCACTTGACGCACTGGCAAAATAATCGAATTCTGGCCACTCAAGCGCATTGTTTTCACCACAAACCGCAATGCCTTGTTTTAGCATGCTAATGTCGGGGGTAATAACCGCGCCTATTACATCGGCATCGGTAGCCGGAACGGCTAATGAATCAGCTAAATCGAACTGTTCTTCAAGGGCAGACATTGCCACCTTTCTTTCAAAAACAATAACTTCAACATCGAACCACCAGTCGTCATTTGCCAACAACGGGGTAGAAGCCAATACAGCAAGTAGTGGGCTCCAACGAAAAAACCTCATGTTATCGCGACTCCTTTGCAAGGTCGGCAATGATATCGCTAATAAACGCAATACGCGCTTTTGCAGTATCAGTCTGTTTTACTAATCGTAGTTTCTGGCTGCCTTCAAATTTGAAGGTGTTTGGCTTGGTTTGTACCAGCTTAATAATATAGCCAGGGTCAACCTTGGTGGTATCTTTAAATTCTATGGTACCGCCTTGTGATGACAAGTCTACTTTAAGCACGCCTATGGCTTCTGCTTTTATTTTTATTTCCGCTACTTCTACTAAGTTTTTCGCCGGTTCTGGTAATAAACCAAAGCGGTCGATACATTCTACTTGGAATTCGTCTATGTCGTCTTGGTTTTTACAGCTGGCTAAACGCTTGTATAGCGAAAGCCTGGTGTTTACATCGGCAATATAGTCATCTGGCAGTAGGGCAGGAATGCGAAGCTCTACTTCGGTGTGGCCTGCCATGGCATCGTCTAGCGAAGGCTCTTTACCTTCTTTCAGTGATGTTACCGCTCTATCTAGCATGTCCATGTAAAGGCTAAAGCCAATGCTGGCAATTTGGCCAGATTGGTCGTCGCCCAACAATTCACCTGCACCACGAATTTCAAGGTCGTGGGTGGCTAGCGCAAAGCCAGCACCTAAATCTTCCAATTTCGATATGGCGTCTAATCGCTTCGCCGCATCTTTGGTCATGCGTTTAGGGTGCGGAGTAAGCAAGTACGCGTAAGCTTGGTGGTGCGAGCGACCCACACGGCCACGCAATTGGTGCAATTGGGCAAGGCCTAAATGATCGGCTCTGTCCATAATAATGGTATTGGCGCTTGGCACATCAATGCCGGTTTCAATAATGGTGGTACATACCAACACGTTGTAGCGCTGGTGGTAGAAGTCGCTCATCACACCTTCTAGTTCACGCTCGCGCATTTGGCCGTGGCCCATGGCAATTCGCGCTTCAGGTACAATTTCGGCAATTTCTTCAGCGGTTCTGGCAATGGTATCTACTTCGTTATGAAGGAAGTACACTTGACCACCACGTAGAATTTCCCGCATTATCGCTTCGCGAATAGTGGCCTTATTACGCTGCTGCACAAAGGTTTTAATTGATAAACGCCTTGCTGGTGCGGTTGCAATTATCGATAAATCACGCATGCCCGACATGGCCATATTCAAGGTACGAGGAATTGGCGTTGCAGTAAGGGTAAGAATATCGACGTCGGCACGCAGCGATTTTAGCTTCTCTTTTTGGCGAACCCCGAAACGGTGCTCTTCATCGATGATCAGCAAGCCTAAATCTTTGAATTTAATGTCGTTCGACAATAGCTTGTGCGTACCTACTACAATGTCTACCTTGCCTTCGCTAAGGCGCTGCATGGTTTCTTTCTGGCCCTTGGCGCTAATAAATCGGCTCATCACTTCAATTTCAAACGGCCATGCGGCAAAGCGATCTTTAAAGTTTTCGTGATGCTGTTGGGCAAGTAGGGTGGTGGGCACCAAAATAGCGACTTGTTTGCCTTGGTTTGCAGCTAAAAACGCCGCGCGCATGGCCACTTCGGTTTTACCGAAGCCTACGTCACCGCACACCAGTCTGTCCATGGCGTGAGGGCTGCCCATGTCGTGAATAACGGCAGCGATGGCTTGGGCTTGGTCTGGCGTTTCTTCAAACGGGAAGCTGTCGGCAAATTTTTGATATTCATCCCACTCAATATTGTACGCAAAGCCAGGTTTAGCGGCACGACGTGCGTATACATCAAGCAGTTCTGCGGCAACGTCGCGTACTTTTTCAGCGGCTTTTTGTTTTGCTTTGCTCCATGCATCTGAACCTAACGAGTTAAGCGGTGCATGATCGGCATCGCCGCCGGTATAACGAGAAATAAAGTGTAACGACGCTACAGGTACATACAGCTTGGCCTGTTTAGCGTATTCAATGCATAAGTATTCGGTGGTAACGCCGCCAGCGTCTAGAGTTTGCATGCCAATATAACGGCCTACACCATGATCTAAATGTACCACGGGTTGGCCGGTGGTAAGCTCGGCCAAGTTACGAATAATGGCACTTTCGTCAGTGGCTGAGCGTTTGTCTCGGCGTCTACGTTGGCTAACTTTGTGACCTAATAGCTCGGTTTCGGTGATAAATAGCAGTTCGCCACTGTCACTTCGCCAGTTAAAGCTATTTTCAACCATGCCCACGGTAATACCGATATTGTCGCTGCCACTAACAAACGTATTGAACGATTCCGCCGCTTTAGGCTTAATGCCCGCCTTTTGTAAAACGGTAAGTAGCCCTTCACGGCGGCCTTGGGTTTCAGCGCAAAACAGTACCTTGGCACCGCGCTTTTTGGCATTGTTCACCGTGGCAATCAATTGTTCTGCCGGTACTTTCTTTTGGGTGTTAATAGCAATGTCGTCAAGCTTGTCGCAGCCTAAATTCACGCTACCGGGTTTCTCTTCAATCACGTCTTTGGTTAGGGTTACCCGCGGCCACTGTTTAATTTCACCAAATAAGGTATTGATTGGTAAGAATAAATCTTCAGGGGGCAACAATGGCCTTGCTGGGTTGTATCTGTGCTGTTCATAACGCTCTTGAATGTCTGCCCAGAAAAACTCGCTGGCATCTTGTACATCGCCGTGTAACAACAACACACTTTTAGGGTGTAGGTAATCGAAGAGCGTAGCGGTTTTATCAAAAAACAACGGCAAGTAATATTCAACACCACTAGGCATGGTGCCTTTAGTAACCTGAGAAAACACCGATTCTGAGGCGTTGTTGGCATCGAACTTTTCTAAAAAACGCTGACGGAAACGGGTGATAGATTCTTTATCGGTAGGAAATTCCCGTGCTGGTAGCAGCTTTATTTTTTCAACCGCATCGCCAGAGCGCTGGGTTTCGGTATCGAAAAAGCGTATAGAGTCTACTTCGTCATCAAACAAATCAATACGAAACGGCTTGTCGCTGCCCATGGGGAATAAATCGATAATACTACCGCGCACCGAAAATTCACTGTGGCTCATCACCTGGCTAACGTGCAAATAGCCCGCTTGTTCTAGGTTGCGTCTGAATTGGTCTCTATCAAGGGTGTCTCCCTTGTTCAGCATCAATAAATATTTAGCGAGGTAGTCGGTAGGTGCCAAACGTTGCATTAACGTGTTCACCGGCACAATGAAAATGCCATTTACCTGCTGGGTGAAGCGGTATAAGGTTTCTAAACGTTGCGAGACAATATCTTGATGCGGCGAAAACGAATCGTAGGGCAGGGTTTCCCAATCGGGGAACACCGTAATAGGTACGTTGCTTTCACCGCTTTTATCACCAGAGGCGCCGCCAGGCATAAAGAACGCCAGCTCTTTTTCTAGTTTTAGCGCCGAAGGTGTGTCGGCTGTTACTAGCACAATAGGGCCGTTGTATTGGGCTTGTGCTTGAGTGATGCACAGTGCGGCGCTGCTGCCTTGTAACTGACCCCATTGCTTGTGGTCTTGCACAGAGGCGGATTTTTTCTGGGTCGGCAAAGGCAAAGATAAAAGAGTTGCTGTCATGTCGTCCTATAAACTACTTATTCGGTTTAAGTGTGTTGCTGGGCTTTTGTATACTGGCTTTGGTTTTCCGGCTTTTATTTTCTGACTTTTATTATAGCGTCAGGCTCCGGAAGCCTTGTCTTGCGCGCGCTTTTTAAGTTGCTGCGTTTGTAAATGCAAGCTGGCTCGAACAAGCAATTCTTGGTCTTGCTCTCGGATACTATTGAAAACAAAAGCTATATGGTAGTCATCCTCGACGTTCTCGCAAGTAATAACTTCCCCGTAGCAAAATATGGCGGCCGCTTCAGTATCAAGAAATAATTTGAGTTCAGCTTGGCTGCCAATTTCCATGGCAGTTGGGCTTTTAATAATAACGCCACCGCCACCGAGCTTTATTGTGCTAAAACGATGATCTGGTTCATCTTGCTGGTGCAAAATAAATGACATCATTAAATCTATCTTGCGAGCTTGGTGATTTAAATATTCAGCTAAGGATTCAGCATGGTCGCTTAAATGACGTAACGGGCGAAGTGCTTGAGCTTCAATGCTGGCCATTTCGCTAGCTACGCGAAATGCGTAGGGCATGGCTTGCTCTAAACTCGCTTCAGAAGGCGCAGTTTCACCTTCAGCAAGTGGTTTCACGTTAATGTTAACGTTGTCCTGAATAGAGAAATACTCATCGAACTGGGCTTTTTTTTCTTCTAGGCTTAGGTTTTCCATCATATCTCCCGCCACTTATCTTGTACGGCCAGTAGCTTACACGTAGTATACGCACTTTACTATTTTGAGATTGCCCCGTCATCACACCTTTGGACTAAGCGCGCATTATGTACTTTCCTCTTCCCGCTTTTATAGCTTATCGGTATGCGAAATCTGGCCCGGCGCAGTCGTCTAGCCAAAATAGCTTTGTTTCCTTTATCAATCGCTTTTCAGTAGCCGGTATTGCCCTTGGCCTGACGGCGCTTATTATTGTGCTTTCAGTAATGAACGGCTTTGAAGCACAGTTAAAACAGCGCATTTTGGGTATTGTGCCGCATATTGAAATTAATGCGCCTGTTGAAGATAGCTTTGTAATGGGCTTGCCCAATGTGGTGGCAAGCATGCCGTTTAGAGAAGCTGAAGCGGTAGTGCAATCTCGTTCCGATTTACGTGGTGTACAGTTACATGGTGTGCAAGCAGGCAGCATGGTGCAGCACACCATGGTTGCTCACGAAATGCAGCAGGGCGATTTTGCAAGCCTAACGGCAGGTAGCTATAACGCCATTATTGGCCGAGCCCTTTCTATTCAATTAAATGTGCGGGCTGGCGACAAACTTCGGGTGATGGTGGCTGGCGCTAGTGTTTACACCTGTCTCTTATACACATCTCCGAGCCCACGAGACGCTAC
>OJAY01000692.1_pt1 | contig 10259 bp, 6 predicted proteins | sample 1590331 | NCBI WGS metagenome assembly OJAY01 (sample SAMN05416835, study PRJEB24817) | seawater metagenome | isolation source: Sea water | place: Canada:Atlantic | collected 2013-07 | reverse complement strand
TAGCGTCTCGTGGGCTCGGAGATGTGTATAAGAGACAGGATTATCATTGATCCTGCCGAGCCGGAGTCGGTGGCCTACGATCGCGAATACGTTGTGGTCCTCTCCGACTGGACCTTTGATTCTCCCGACGACGTATTCCGGAATCTGAAAGTGGCGGAGGGCTACTACAACTACAACCAGCGCACCGTTGGCGACTTCTTCAAGGATGTCGAAACCATGGGCTGGGATGCCGCGTGGAGCAAAGCCGGCATGTGGGGCAGAATGCGAATGAGTCCCCGGGATATCCTGGATGTAACCGGTTCTGAATATACCTACCTGATGAACGGGTCGCCGTCCGCCGGCAACTGGACCGGGCTGTTCCGTCCCGGCGAGAAAATTCGCCTGAGATTCATCAACGCCTCGGCGATGACCTTCTTCGATGTCCGTATCCCGGGACTCCCGATGACGGTTATTTCCGCTGACGGCCAGCCAGTGCAGCCCGTAGAAACGGATGAATTTCGCATTGGCGTGGCGGAAACCTACGACGTGATCGTACAGCCAACCGACACGGCCCATACCGTGTTTGCCCAGTCACAGGATCGGTCGGGGTATGTGCGCGGAACGTTAGCTACCCGTAAGGGAATAGAGGCGCCAGTGCCGCCCATGTATCCGCGAACCGAGCGCGGTATGGCCGCCATGGGCATGGGCGCGATGAGCATGGGCGCCATGGGCAAGGACGGCGATATGAACATGGACAGCGGCATGGACATGGGTGGCAAGATGGCGATGATGTCGGGCAACAACGACAAAGCCCATGGCAAAATGATGATGGATGGCGCCGAATCGGGAATGAACAAGATGAGCTCGGACAAAGCAACGATGAATGAGGTCCCGACGGCGGGTCGGCCGATATCCCATGGCCCTGACAATCACGGTCCCGGGGCGGCCATGGTGGCTTCCAGCCCGCAGTCACGCCTGGATGACCCCGGTGTGGGCTTTGAAACAGCCAATCATCGGGTGCTGACTTATTCCCAGCTGCAGAGCATTGATGGCTGGCCTGACAAGCGCCCGGCCGAACGCGAAGTGGAACTGCACCTTACCGGCAATATGGAACGTTACATGTGGTCGTTCGACGGCAAAAAGTTCTCTGAAGTCGATGGCCCGGTCAAGTTCTACCATGGCGAGCGCCTGCGATTGATCCTCGTCAACGACTCAATGATGGATCACCCCATTCACCTGCATGGCATGTGGATGGAACTGGAAACCGGTGCGGGTGAGTATCGTCCACGCAAACACACGATTTCCGTAAAACCCGGCGAGCGTGTATCCGCGCTGATTACGGCGGATGCACCGGGTGACTGGGCTTTCCATTGCCACCTGCTGTACCACATGGACGCAGGCATGTTTCGTGTCGTGTCGGTCGTTTAACGGGATAGGGGATGAGCATTATGATGAATCGCATCAAGTGGATTGTGGGCGCCTCAGCCCTCACGATTGCCTCGGGAGCCGGCGCCGCTGGTACTGGCGTTCAGGCCGAACCGGACTGGACACTGCCAATACACGACAACCAGGTGTTTGGCCAGGTTCTGTTTGACCGGCTGGAATACCAGCGTGACGGCAACAACGAAATGGCCCTGTGGGATGCCCAGGGATGGATTGGCAAAGATCGCAATCGGCTCTGGGTCGAAACGGAAGGTGAGACCGATCTATCCAGCGAAAGCGGCGACATCGAAAATTTTGATGTGCAGTACAGCTATCGCTTCGATCGCTTCTGGGATATACAGACAGGATTGGGTGCCCAGACAACGTTTGGCCCCAGCCCTAATAAGGAACGCTATTCTGCCATCGTTGGATTGCAGGGACTTGCCCCGTACTGGTTTGAGGTAGACACCAACTTCAGAGTGACCGACGACGGTGACGTGTCATACGATCTTGAAGCCGAGTACGACTGGCTGCTGACCCAAAGGCTCATTTTGCAGGGCCGCGGCGAAACGCTCGTCGCCTTCAGCGATGTCGAGGAATGGGGCGTCGGTAGTGGCATCAACAATGTGGGCCTGGGGCTCCGCCTGAGATACCACTTTTCGAGGGAGTTTGCACCCTACGTGGGTGTTTCTTACACCCGCTTTCTCGGCAATACAAAGGACCTTCGTGAGCGCGAGGGAGAAGACGTCGAATCCTCCAGCTTCGTGGCAGGCGTCCGGTGGTGGTTTTAACACCATAAAGCCCTATAGAAAAAGCTGGCCCCGGGGTGCGGGCCAGCTGATACCCTCCTCCCAACCCGAACTGACCTTCGGATCGCCCGTTTAACAGAAATTCAACCTTTTTAGCCTGTTGACACTTTTCCCGGTCATTAACACTAATTATTGACTTAATCATGAACAATCCGTAAATTCTCATTTGCAATTGTAAATCATTGCTATTTATATCTTCAAATACGAATGATTGCGGAGAAACACATGTTTAAACCTTCCCAACTATCACTGGCTATGGCGATCAGCCTTGCCCCGGGCATGAGCTGGGCCGCCGGCGATGACCAGCCCCAGATGCTTGAACCTATGGAAATCATTGGCGATGCGTCTGCAGCCCAAACTCTGCCGGGGTCAGGCTATGTAGTTGGCGATCAGCAGTTGAAAACCGAGGTTGAGGCCGACATCAGCCAGGTATTGAAAACCGTCCCGGGCGTGTATGTACGGGAAGAGGAAGGTCAGGGCCTGCGCCCTAACATTGGCATTCGCGGTGCCACCGCCGAGCGCAGCAGCAACGTCACACTGATGGAAGATGGCGTTCTGATCGCCCCGGCGCCCTACTCCAATCCGGCCGCCTATTATTTCCCGACGTTCAAGCGCATGTCCTCGCTGGAAGTACTCAAGGGTGCCCCGCTGCTGCGCTATGGCCCGCAAACTACCGGTGGTGTCATCAACCTGATTTCCACACCCATTCCCGACGAGCAGAAGGGCTACGTCGAAGCCGTCACCAACGAGCGCGGCTCCACCGACGTTCATGCAACCTATGGCGACACGAACGGTGACTGGGGTTACCTGTTTGAAACGGTCCAGCGCTCAGCGCAAGGCTTCAAGGACATTGACCGAAGTAACCGCAACAGTGGCTTCGACATCAGTGATTACGTCGGTAAGCTACGCTGGCAGGGAGATCGCCAGAGCGTGACCGCCAAGCTGCAATACTCCGAGGAAACCTCCAACTCCAGTTACCTCGGCCTGACCGATGCGGACTTCAGCCAGGATCCCAACCGGCGCTACGGGCTGTCCAGTCCCGACCAGATGGATAACACCCACTCCGGTGTCAGCCTGACTCATCAGTTTGAGTGGAGCAACAATGTAAGCAGCACCACGACCCTCTATCGCAACGATTTCAAGCGCAACTGGTACAAGCTCAGTGGCGGCGGAAACATCATCGACGCGGCAAACACCGGAGACGCCAATGCCCAGGGTATTCTCGACGGTACCGTTGACACCAGCGGCCTGAATTACAAGAACAACGCCAGGGAGTACGTCTCCCAGGGCGTGCAGACAAACTTCGATGTAACCATTGGCAACCACGAATTCGACTTCGGCGCCCGCGCCCACGAAGATGAAATGGATCGCTTCCAGCCGGTGGATGTGTACGACCAGGTCAATGGCTCCCTGGTGTTCCAGAACAGCGTGGCCCCAACGGGCAGCAACAACCGCTTCGAGACCGGCGAAGCCCTGAGCTTCTGGGCGCTCGACAAATGGCAGGCGACGGACAAGCTCAGCATTAATCTGGCCCTGCGCTACGAGGATGTGCAGACCAGTCGCACCCAATACGCGGATCCCGGCCGCACAACCATCGACAGCACCCGCGCCAATGACAGCGCTGAACTCCTGCCCGGCGCTTCCTTTACCTACGACCTGACCCAAAGCTGGCAGGTTCTGGGCGGCGTGCACCGAGGTTTCTCCCCTCTCGGGGGTGGTGCCAGGGCAAACGAAGAACCGGAAACCAGCAAGAACTGGGAAGCTGGCGTCCGCTACTTTGGCAATGCGTTCTTCGCGGAAATGATCGGCTTCTACAGCGACTTCTCCAATAAGGCCGAAAACTGCTCGGTAGGCTCGCCGTGCAGCAATGGCGCCACCTCTGGCAGCTTTATAACCGGCGAGGCTGAAATTGCCGGTGCGGAATTCCAGCTCCAGACCGGCACCCGGGCGGGCGATTACTACCTTCCGGTCAGCCTTACCTACACCTTTACCCAGGCGGAGATCAGCAAGGACAATGCCGCCTCTGGCCTGAGAAAAGGTGAGCAGCTCAAGGACGTACCTGAAAACCAGATGAGCTTCCGCACAGGCATGGAGCACCCGAGTGGCTGGGACAACTACCTTGTGGCCACCTACGTCGATGAGATGTGCGTCAGCGCGGGATGCAACAACACCGCGACGAAACTGGACGAGACCGAGTCCCTGGTCCTGGTCGATTTCATCAGCCGCTACGCACTGACCGCCAGTGCCGATGTCTTCCTGAAAGTGGACAACCTGTTCGATGAGCAGCAAATTGTTTCACGCTTGCCTGATGGTGCCATGGCAAACCTGCCTCGCACTGCCTCACTGGGGGTAAGTGTCAATTTCTGATGAGTGAACGGAGGTTGCTGAAAATCCGGCTTCCACTCATCGGGAGCCGGTTTTTTGTGTCACTCCGGCAACCTCTTTTTCACACTCAGACGCCACATCGCCTGAGAACTTCGCGCCATTGATGAACTAGACCGCAGCGTCGCCAACCTCGGAAGAGCCAACCTGGACAACGCTAATAACCGGCTTTTCAGATCCTGATTCTTTCGTTACTGTTACAATCCATAGCGGACGAGCGAAACTTTCCCACCACGAAAAACGGCGCTTACAAATGAAAATTCTGATTGTTGAAGACAATGCTGTACTTGCCAAAAAAATATCGGACTGGCTTGCGCAGGCGCACTACACAGTAGATATCGCCAAAACCGCCAAAGAAGCCGACTCGTTGATTGAAACAAGTTCCTACCAGGCCGTTATTCTCGATATCGGACTGCCCGATGAAAATGGACTTTCTTTAATGCAAAGATGGAGAAAAAACGGGAAAAAAGAGGCCATCCTTATTCTGACCGCACGCTCCAACTGGACTGAGAGAGTAGAAGGGTTGAATGCGGGAGCTGATGATTACCTTCCCAAACCGTTTGAGTTTGATGAACTGAAAGCCCGGCTCAGTGCGATTATCCGAAGAAAGGACGGCAGAACGACAGACCAGATCAGTGTCGACGGATTCAGTCTCAACGCCAGCTACCGAACGCTTACCACGCCCGACCAGAAAGAGTTCAGACTGACAGCTACGGAATTCCGCCTTTTACAGTGTTTCCTCCGTTCACCGGACCGAGTGTTTTCCCAGGACGAACTGGTTGAATCCCTCTACAACATAGAAAGATGCCCCACCAGAAATGTCGTTCAGGTTTACATAACCCGGCTTAGAAAAATAATAGGGGTCAATAAAATAAAAACATTGCGTGGCCAGGGCTACTACTTCGAAAAAGATCCTAACCGCTGAACGCCCGAGTGAACCAACCAGGTTAAAATATGTCTGCTCCGAAAAGTATCCGCAGAACAGCCATTCAGTATGGTGCTGTTTTCAGCCTCGTATATTTTACTCTGATATTCTTTTCACACACCTACGTGATAAAGCAACTATCGGACGAGTCCAGGAAGCAACACCTGAACAAAGAGCTGGGAAACTTTCAGGCAATCATTGAGGCTGAATCCCCCACAACCGACGACCTCAGCAACATGATCAATCAGTTTGAAATGCTTCTGGGGCATGCCATCGTCATCGAAACGGCTAGCGGAAGCGTCCTGGCGAGCCCGAACTTTGACCAGAGCCAACTGCAGGGCGCTGCAGAGAAGCCCGAGGGTTTCATCCACATAGCGCAGGGTGCGAACACGCTTTTCGGGCTCAAACGCATTTTCTCCGCCAGTGAAAAACTGGCCTCAATCAGCGTTCTTGAAACCGAGGGGGCGCTCTCTGAACGACCGCTGAAGGCCCACCTGACATTGCTCGGCGCCTCGGCCGTTCTTCTCGCGATACTGCTGGCTCTGATTGGAACCACCACACATCTGACGTTAAAGCCCATCAGTAAGATAAAAGAGGATCTGAGACGGCTCCAATCCGGGAAACAAAGTCGTCTGAACCCTCACGTACCGGAAGAGTTTCGTCCGCTGATCCGCCAGCTCAATGATTTGCTTGAGCTGTCAAACCGGCGTCTGGACCGCCACCGCCGCCTGAATTCTGATCTCTCTCACCTGGTCAAAACCTCTATCTCTGCCAATCTTGCCATTTTGTCGGACATCGACACCTTGCCTCCGTCCCGGGAGGATATTGTGTTTATGACCTCTAACTTGCGGGAGCTTGACAAATCCCTGAACTACAGGATGAGCAAGGCAGACATATCAGGCAGACAGATGGGACGAACGTGCATGCCGGTTGAAATCACGGCAAGTGTCATCACCGTCATGGAAAAAATATTCCCTGATACGGTTTTCCGCCTCCACACCACCTTACCCGAAAACTTCAATTGGCCTATGGAGCGGCAGGATCTTTCAGAGCTGCTTGGCAATTTACTCGAAAATGGTGGAAAGTGGTGCCAGACAACCGTCGACGTTACAATCGTCCGCACGTCATCAGGACTCTCCATAGAAGTAACGGACGATGGCCCCGGAATTTCTCCCGAGGCGGCAGCCACTGTCATGGACAGGGGCACCAGGCTGGATGAAACGGTCGCCGGATTTGGGCTCGGATTGTCCATCGTGTCCGAGATTGTCGAAGACAACCTCGGACACCTGGAAATCGGATCCTCGAAAAACGGAGGAGCCAGGATTATGATTTTACTGCCGTTTCCGGACTAGCGAGACCACTCATCATGACACATCCGGCCTTCAGGCTCTCGGCTCTGCTCCGGAGGTTGCCCGTGAACGAGCTCACCGGACAACATGAACTCATCCACTTACAGACTCCCTGCGGCCTTCCCTATGTTCTACCGCTGAATATCACCCACCTTGGCTCTCGAAAAGCGACCGAACAGAACCGGCAAAACAAAGAGTGTCAGGAAAGTTGCGGTGATAAGGCCACCAACAATCACGCTGGCCAGTGGCTTCTGGATTTCCGCACCCACGCCCGTCGACAACAGCATCGGTATCAAACCAAGCGCCGAGGTTATTGCTGTCATCAAGACAGGACGCAAACGGGAGACGGCACCTTCAAACACCGCGGTATCCACGTTCAACCCATCCTGTATTCGCTGATTGATGCTTTCGACCATAACGACCCCGTTGAGCACCGCCACACCAAATAGAGTGATAAAGCCCACCGAACTGGGCACGGAAAGATACTGGCCGGAAATCCAGAGCGAGAAGACGCCACCAATGACAGCAAGCGGCACGTTGACCAGAATTAACAGTGCCTGACCAACCGAACTGAAAGCAAAGTACAGCAGCAGTGCAATCAGGCCCAGAGATACAGGTACCACAATGGTCAATCGCTTCTGAGCTCGCTGCTGGTTTTCAAACTGACCACCAATATCAACCGAATAGCCGGGGGGAAGGTTCACTTCTGACGCGATGGTATCCTGAATATCGGCAACCACACTGCCCATGTCACGACCCTGCACATTGGACTGAATAACCACACGGCGCTGAACGTCATCGCGACGCACCTGCGGTGGGCCGGACGCAATAGACACATCGGCCACATCACCGAGTCTCACCCAGGCTCCGGACGGCGCCTGTAACCTGAGATCGGCAATAGCATCCCGGTCTTCCCGGAAACGTTTGGCCAGACGCACATAGATATCGTACCGCTCATTTCCGTTGATGATCTGGCCTGCAGCGGCACCACCCAGTCCATCGCGGACGACACTCATCACATCAGACACGGCGAGTCCGTACCGGGAGAGTGCCTGACGATCAGGCTGAACCGCCAACTGCGCTTCACCGGCAATCTGCTCCATGGCCACATCCCGTGTTCCCTGAACTGTTCGGACCGCCGCTTCAATCTGCTGACCTTTCTCCGCCAGTACGTCGAGATCCGGGCCAAAGAGTTTGATGGCCAACTGCGCACGAACACCTGACAACAATTCATCAACCCGAGTCGCGATAGGCTGAGAAAAGTTAAACAGTAGTCCCGGGTGCTGTTCGAGCTTCTCCTCAAACAGAGCCTGCAATTCATAGCGATTACTGGCGCTGGTCCACTCCGAAGTTGGTTTTAAGCCAATATAGATCTCTATGTTGTTAACTGGCTCCGGGTCGCCGCCTATTTCTGCTCGGCCAGCCCTGGACAAAGCGTAAGTCACTTCTGGAAATTCCATCAGCATGGCCTCCAGTTTTGGCGCCACTTCAAGCGCCGTATCGAGGCTTGATGAGGGAGCCAGAGTCACCCGGAGGTTGATCGTTCCCTCTTCCAGTTCAGGCACGAACTCAGTACCGAGTCGTGGCACAATCAGCGCCGCCAGCACAACAAGAACAGCCGACGCGCCAACAACCACGCGGCTATGCTTCAGTGACCAGGCAAGCCCCATGCGATAGAGCTTTTCCAGGGGTTTTAGAATGAAGCTTTCCCGCTCCCGGATACCCTTACGGAACATGTATGACGCCAGCGCGGGTACAACCACCAGAGCGACGATCACAGCGGACACAATGGCCAGCATGATGCTGATCGCCATTGGCTGGAAAAGCTTGGCTTCCACACCTTCAAAACTGAACAGAGGCATGAAAACAACCAGAATAATCGCCGTCGCGAAAAAGATGGGGCGCGCCACTTCCCGGCCGGCTTCCTGCAGTCTAAGCGCAATGCCATGATCATCGTGTGACGCGTCCAACGGATCGGGGTCATTTTCAACCAACTCGTCCCGGTGGGCGTCATGCTCAGCATCAGGATGGGTCAGATGTTTGAACATGTTCTCGACCATAACGACAGAGCCGTCTACCAGCATGCCGATTGCCACAGCAATGCCACCCAGAGACATCAAATTGGCCGAGAGACCGAACCAGGCCATGATCATTAACGCAATACCGATGGAAATCGGTATTGAAAGCAGCACCAGCGTTGTTGCCCGCAGATTCATCAGGAACAGGGCAAGCACAATCGCAATAAACACAAAAGCCAACAAAAGCGCATTGGTCACCGTCTCTACGGCCTTGGTCACCAGATCCGCCTGGTTGTAATAGGGCTCAAAACGAACCCCACTCGGAAGCGCCTGGTTTATGCGATCAATGCGGGCCTCAATGCCGTCGATGGTGGCTTTCGTGTTGGCCCCCATTCGTTTGAGTACAATACCTGAAACCACTTCACCCAGTTGTTCCACTTGACCGCCTTCATCCTTCCGGGTCATGGTCACCGCACCCTGGCGAATCTCAGTGCCCAACGCCACCTGAGCGACGTCGCTCACGGTCACCGTGATGCCATCACTGGTTTTCACGGGTACTTGTCGGATCTGCTCCAGGCCCTCCTCGCCACTGCCCAACCAGCCCATACCACGGATAACCAGTTGCTCCTGCCCGCGGCCCATGTACCAACCACCGACATTGGAGTTGTTGTTCTCCAGGGCTTCCATGACGTCATTCTGTGATAGGTCATAGGACAGCATCCGAGCCGGATTCAGATTCACCTGGTACTGGCGAACCTCTCCGCCAAACGACAGGATTTCCGTAACCCCTTCAGCCGGTATCAGCAACAGCTTGACCAGCCAGTCGTGCAAGCTGCGCAATTCCATTGCGTCGTACCCCGAATCCGGGTCCGCTATCAGCAGGTACTGGTAGACCTGGCCGAGACCGGACGTATTCGGGCCCATTCCAGGCACCCCGACGCCATCCGGAATCAGCTCCCGCGCGGCCTGTAACCGTTCGAACACCAACTGGCGCGCGAAATAGATATCCGTGCCCTCTTTAAAGACCACGGTGACACCGGACAACCCGGTTTTGGAGATGGACCGAACCTCCTCAACATCCGGCAAGGCATACATCACCGCCTCAATGGGATAGGTGATCAGTTGCTCGACTTCCTCAGCCGCTAGTCCGGGCGCCTCAGTATTAACAGCCACCTGGACGTTTGTAACGTCAGGGAAAGCGTCAAGATTCAGTTTTGGGATCTGAAATGCGGCAGTGGTTATAAGCACCGCGAGTGCAATAAGAACCAACAGGCGGTTCTGAACCGCCCAGTCGACTACTCGGTTGAACATAATGGTTCCCTGAATCAGTGGTTGTGCGGATCAAAGCCGCCTTTGGCAATCTCAGAGGCCACAA
>OJAY01000689.1_pt1 | contig 10345 bp, 5 predicted proteins | sample 1590331 | NCBI WGS metagenome assembly OJAY01 (sample SAMN05416835, study PRJEB24817) | seawater metagenome | isolation source: Sea water | place: Canada:Atlantic | collected 2013-07 | reverse complement strand
GTATATCGTCGGCAGCGTCAGATGTGTATAAGAGACAGATTACTCACGATTACACGGCAGGCATTATTGAGCATGTTTCAGGACCAATGAACCTTCGCTCTTGTGGTGAGGGATGTCTTGAAGTTTGGATTGGACGAATTGGCGACAACTACTGGAGTGGCCGTTGTAAAGTGTTTGAACAGGCCATCACACTCAAAGTCGTGAACCCCGATGCGATTACCTCAGCCGTTCTTGAATACGCCAAATGGGATGACTACATGCAAGTGTGGCTTGGTGATCAGAAAGTCTGGTCTGGGCCGAACAATAACTTTCCACCAGAAACGGCTGGCCGCTGCGAGCTCAGTACAAGTTGGGAGCGCAATCCTAATACTGACTTAACCTCTAAGCTAAAAGCGGTAGAGCCCGGTTTAGAAGTGCCAGTAAAAATTCGCGTATCGGTAACGGGTAGTGGTGAGGGGTATGCACGTATCAAGGTGCGCTTTGATCCAACCAAGGTGGTGATGAATGATAGTTGGTCGCCACAATCCTGTATCGAACAAGCAGCGGATATCCCGACTAAGTTTTCAGACTACAGCATTCAATGCACGGATCAGCCGTCTTCAACCAACGGATGTACGGTGGTCAATGGTGTTTCAGTTTGTGAATCCTACTTTGCCCCTAGCCCTGTGGCTGGCATATCGCCTTTGTGTCGGCGTGTACAAGTCAGTGTGGATGATGAAAGCTATAAGGGGATTGAAAATCAGGCCTGCCAGGTGCTTGAAGCGAACCCTTCCTGTGGCTTCATGTCGTCAGAATGTGCCGAGACCAATGATAAAGGTGAATGCATTCGTTTTACCGATACCTATGACTGTGGATTGCAAACCAGCGATCCAAAGTGCGTGGTATCCAATCTTATGCCGAGTAGTTTTGAGGCCTGTGAGCCTACTCAGACGATTACGCCATTTACTGAAACCAAGCATGTACCGGATTACCAGGTGTGCGAAAAGATCAGCACGCTTACTCAGTGTCAGTTAGAGCGACGTGTATCTGCCGAAACACATCAACAAAGCTTGTCCATTGAGCGCGGTTGCTTTAGCTCTGAAACGCTCAGTTTTGTTCCTCAGCACAGTAACACCATGCAAACTGGAAACGCGACGCTGAGTATTTTTGATAATCAAAATACTGAGATAAAAATCACCGAGTCGCCATCCAAGGCAAATGGTTGGAAAACGACACTCTCATTGACGGGCAATAAGGAGACGGTGACTGAGACGAAACCGTCCATTAAGTACCCTGAAATGACCTGTCCAAAAGGAACCTTGGTTGGCTCATTGTGCAAGGTCGTTAATGGGTCGATTATTTCGTGGCATGAACCGCAGGAAGTCACGCGTTCCAGATGTGAGTCCGGCTGGAACAAAGTCGATTTCGATACTTGCAGCCGAGAAGTTCAGAAGTGTTTGGCTCCTGCGAAACTGAGTGCTTCCTTGACCTTCTCTGGCAAATACTTAGAGCAAGACGTTGTTCATCAATCAAGTGATCCGGGCATAGACCAATGCTTGATGCAAACGGATCAGTTCACTGCGGTGCAGTGGCAGTGTTTGGATACGGGCATAAAACGAATCGACGGGTTAACAGTTGGTAGTGGCGAGTTGGCCAATCTTGGAAGCCTTTATCCGACGGTTGTTTCGTCTCCTGCTCATTTAACCAGTCGTGGCAGCTCTGATGGACTGGGGCTCTCATGCTGGAGGGCAAAAGCGACCTACAATGCTTCGACTGCTCATCCAGAATTCAACATGGGCAGCTCAGATAGCTGGGTAGATGCCAATGGTAATACACAAACCATCGTCAATAACGGACAAAACACGACCACCAATACGTGTGCCGCGCTAGAGCAAAACCCGGCATGCCAGTATGTCAGAACCGAATGCACTGAAGGCGGGGCTGGTCATGAAGGGTTCTGTTATATCCAAAGTTTGGTGTATGACTGCGGACAAAGCGTTGAAGTGCAAAACGCTCGAATGGAAACTCAATACAACTGTGAGGGGCCAGTTCGCTGTATGGGCACAGATTGTTTAGAGCCAGAGTCAATCAAGCAGGCTAACTTTGCAGAGGCCGCCGCGATGCTTAATGCGGCGCAGTTTATGACCAATGATATGTCATGCACGGGAGCTGATGGCCAAGATAACGTCGAGTGTACGGTCTTTAAAGGTAATGCTGGCCAGTGCAAAAAAGCCGTTGGCGGTATAGTGGATTGCTGTGAAAAGCCAAGTGGCGTGTCGTTATCGGATTACATCACAATGATTGTGGCGGTCAACAAGCTTGATACGGCAGTCATGGCCATGAATCCGTCGTCGGCAATCTATGGTTCCTGGAATACGCTTAGGGAGCCAATCACGAGTACTTGGAGTGCGGTCAAAGAGCCCTTTGTGTCTGCTTGGGACTCTCTTATGGGGGCTGGGCCATCAACGGCTGCTGGCGCGGGAGCGGAGCAAGCTGCGACTGGCTTCATGCAGGTGTTAACCAACAAAACGGCTGAATGGGTAGGCACGACCTTTGGTTCGGGGGCGCAATCGGCACTGTTTAGTAACGTTGGTGGCGCAGTTGGAGCCGATGGTGTCGTTTCGGGTGGTAACTTTGCGCTGGGTGGCGCTGCGGGCGCGGTTCTGAGTACGGTTATGACGGCCTACATGATTTACTCAGTCACCATGATCCTCATTCAGCTTATCTGGAAATGTGAGCAGAGTGAGTTTGAGATGAACGCTAAGCGGGTATTGAAGAGTTGCCACTATGTGGGCTCTTACTGCAAGTCTAAGTTCTTAGGTGCCTGTGTTGAGAAACGGCAATCATATTGCTGCTTTACTTCGCCGCTTTCACGGATCATTCAGGAACAAGTGCGTCCACAACTTGGTCTTGGCTGGGGCAGTGCGAAATCTCCAAACTGTGAAGGATTGACCGCGAGTCAGTTAAACCAGGTGGATTGGAGCCAAGTCAATCTGGATGAATGGATAGGTATCTTATCGATAACAGGCAACCTACCCGAAGTACCGTCACTGGATCTGGAAAGACTCACAGGCTCAGGAAGTACGCTAAACGTTGATGGAAATCGTCAGAGTGCCGCAGACAGAGCCCTTGAACGGCTAAACGGAATGGATGCCCAGAAACTGCGTCAGGAGGCGACGGAGGAAATTTCGGGGAATAACTAGAAGAAAAAATCTTTGTCAGCTCCAGTATATTTTGGAGCTGACATCGCGCTAGATGTTGCATTATATTTAGTAAAGAGAACGTTTTTGAGGACGGTTTATGGCTTTGCAAGTTTTGAACTGAGTAGTTTAGCTAATGACTTTTTAAATGTGCGTTAAATCGGTAATAAACTGTGCTGCATATTGAAGATATTCCTGTTGTGGAGTTCGAATTACATCCCATCTTTTAGCATAGTTAAGGGGCCTGTCGCGTTGTTTAGCGTATGTAAGAACAAGCCGACGCTTGGCACGGGATACACCAACAAAGAAAGCACACAGATTAGAATCTTGATCCCCAAAAAATATTTCGTTCTCAACGGCCAAAATTATCGTTGAGTCGAACTCCAATCCTTTGCTCTTATGGATAGTCAGAATACGCACAGCCTGATCATCAGAGAAACGAGTCAAGGCTTGAGGCAAGTCGGGGGTAAGTTCAAGCAATTCTTCAATGCGCGCTTTGGTATCTCCCACAACTTCACCTAATCTGGCATGTGACTCATAGTCAGGCGAGAGAGCAACAAGAGTCTCCATTCCTATTTTCTTCAAAAATCTACACACAGAATCCCACCATCCCGAAAACGGTTCATCCAACAACTCGGCCATGGCGATGATTTTTCGCTGTTCCTTGAAGAAGCTTTGGAAATTTTGCCTGACGCTAGACTGCACCTCGTCATCGGCAAAGGGAATCAATTGATTCATCAGCCGAATCCAGGCTTTGGGCTCTCGCTGGCCATAGAGACAGGACAAATAGTCAACAACGAGCCTTGCGGCAGGTTCGACAGTAATATCCTGCATCTCCTGCTCATTCCGGTACGGTATTCCCCTAACTTCCAATGCCACCATCAGGTGATTGGCGTAAAGATCTAGTTGTTTGGACACTAATACGGCGATTTCGGATAACGGAACCTGTTCATTTCTTATCCACCCGGCAATCAAATCGGCCAAGTACTCAGCTTCACCCTGGGCATTCTCGAATTGCCACGCGAAGACCTCTCCCTCTTCACCAGCAAGTTGGTGATCTGGCATGACGGAAGCCGGATCGAGCACGCGAATTATCTCGTTCTGCATCCGAAGCAGGCGTGGTTTTGAACGAAAGTTTCGGTACATGTTTAATGGGACCGCTGAAAAATCCCTAGCGAACGTTTGGAAAATTCCGTCCAATGCACCTGCCCATCCCATGATTTTCTGCTTGGTATCACCGACAGCAGTGAGACGAATGCTCGTACCTTGGAAGGCTACCTTCACGAGTTCATACTGCTGATCCGTGCAGTCCTGGAATTCATCCAAGAAAACATCGCTGTAAGTTTGGCGTATGGCATTTCTTGCGACAGTGGAGGCCTTAAGAATTTGAATTGCTAGCGGTACAAGATCATGAAATGTAATTTGCCTTTTTGTGACTTTTCTTTCGCCAATCGAATAATCCAGATCAAGAGCATCATTACCAGTAAGCACTACTCGGAAGCGATCAATAATACGCTTTGCAAACGCATGAAATGTGTAGCTATCAAAACGGGAAGCCAATTCTTGTCCACAGCGTTGCTGGATTCGCTCCTTCAAGTTTTTGCTGGCGTCAACTTTGAAAGAGATAGCGAGTATTCTCTTCGGATAACGGCAGGTTCCGGTTCGTAGGAGGAAGTCAGCTCTTTGTGCAAGCATTTCCGTCTTGCCCGCGCCCGGCCCCGCCGTCAGTGCAAGACAGCGCGCTTGTTCCTTCGCAGCCCGCAGTGCATTGGGTTCAAGAGTTAGCCCATCCGAAGGCAGCCATGCATCTACAGCAATCACTCGGGCAGTTCCGCAAGCTTGGCGATCACGGCATCAGTGAGTCGTCCAAATGATTCAGGCATGTTCGCCAGCAAATCCTCGTCGCTTAGTTGAGCGAGAGCTTCGATATGAGCAGCGGGCTTGCTGCCCAGTTTAAAAAGCTTGTGATACGTAGAGAAAAGATTTAACTCGTCATAGCTATATTGGGATGGGTCATGATGGCTCTTGCCTAACACGGCTTTAATTGTTGAGTCATCCGGAACTTCCTGCTGAACACCGTAAGCATCTGGGAAAGCAAGGAGCATTGAAAAATCTAAATCCATTGGAAATGAGAAAAACACACCACGCATTTCCAGCTCTGCAAATACACTCTTAGTGCCGTTTTCAAAGAAGTGGTGGGTACGAACAGGTACTTTGTCATCATTCCAATCTGATAAAGAAAAAGTATTTGGCAGAACTTTTTCAGGTTGATATAAGCCAAGTTGGTTATTTACATACTTTATTCTTCCCCAGCCCGCTTGATATCTGCCCACATCTAAATCGAGAAGGGTCAAAAATGGGATTTGCAGTGCTGATAACAGGCGCCAAAAATGATTGACATGCCTACCTCCAAGCGGAGCAATCGTAACCGCTGATTCATCAACTGGCGCACCCTTTGCTTGGAAAAGGCGCGGTAGTACAATTTCTTCGCTATCCCCTTCACCCAACACAACCAAACGTGAGAAGTAAATCTCAGGGAATGCCTGGACAGCCTCGCGTACAAACTTGTGCGCTTCATCGGTTTTAGCGGGTAATTGGATTTTCGTAATTCTTGATTGCCGGGTTTCGGTAAGTCGAAGATATCGAATATGTTCCGGATCGACACGTCGTAACATTGACGGAGCATGCGTAGCGATTAGGGCCTGAGCATCCTCGTTGCTCGTCATGGAGTTCAGAGCGCTGACAATCCGCCCCAGATAGTGAGGCGAGAGGCTGTTCTCTGGTTCCTCAAGGGCAATCAAAGTAAAGACTGGCGGACGCAATTTTTCTGGGTCAAAAGAGCCGTCCTCACCGGCAAGGACAGCACGCCCAATTGCTTGAGATGAAAGAACCAATGACAGATAGAGCATCGACTTCTGGCCGTCACTGAGTCTGGAAAAATCGACAAGATGTTCATCATGTCCAGGCGAGAATGATACGGACAAATGACGAAGCAACGCCTCGATCTCAGATGCCACAAAAGTAATCTTGGGATCTGTAAAGTAGCTGCCTTTATGAAGGGTGCTCCATGTTTTCTTCAGGTGGGCACTAAAAGCATTGACCGATGGATTAGCAGCCAAACTCTCACTAATCTGGTCGGTGAACCCTTTGACTTCCTCCCGTTCATTTTCCCAGTTCACTGCCCGTAGCAAGCGGCCAAGCAGCGCGTTCGTTCCATATGCTATGTGGTCAGTCGGATCTCTTCTTGCGGGCAGATAGTGGACTTGTATGTGATTTCGTTCAGACCTTGGAACCGTTTGAGGATTTAGAGGCGAACCATCCGGGCCAGCTTCAAGCACATACACAAAAGTCTCATCAATATCCCCATCCAGGCCCATAGTGGCACTTAGGCGATATCGTACCCTAGGAATTCCGTCAGGGTCATCAAGGCGCATGTGACTGAAATGGGGAGCAACGGTCGAGTTATCTTCTTCATCCTCCAACTCGGGGAACACGAAGTCCGCCTCAATCCATAACTGCCTTTCTTCGGGCGCTTCTTGTTCATCGTGCGGGACATGGAAGTCTGAGCGCTGAATACGGCGTAATGATGGATCAAATGCAAACAGTCGGCACAAAGCCTGGAGTGCAGCAGTCTTGCCTGACCCGTTGGGGCCAATCAGATAGGTAATATTTTCCAGTGTCAGTTCTGTTGGTTCAGCACCAAAACTCTGAAAATTTGAAACCCGAATACTGTGCAGTTTCATCCTTTTTTCCTAATACATATGGCCCGAAAAATTAAATCTTCCCGTTCCATGGGTGATTTTTACAGAACAAGAATTCCCTACACTCGAGCCCGTGCACGTTCTCTAGCCTTAAGCTCTATGCGTTGTGATATTTGGCTATACAGCTGGGCTTCCTCATTCTCTCGATCAGTGACAGTCACAACCAAGGCATAGTCTTCTTGTTCGAAACTCAACGCCTCACCCCAATCTCTATCTTGTCGAGTAATTACAACAAACCACTTTTCAGAAGGCTTCGGCTGTTTAATCCGCCAAGTTGAAGATTGAACTGTACCTTTACCTCTTAATTCAGCACTTATGTCCCTATTACTTGTAGCATCATCATTTCTGGTTTTAGTTTCATCCTGAGTACTGTGATTGAAATGCCTTTGAACAGACTCAAGCGACTGATCTTTGACTAACCTAAAAGACATTTTAGTGGCCACATAGTCTATCCTAGTTGTCCTGACCGCTGGACAATAAGACAGAGTAACTCTAATTTCTCTGGAAGCACGCTGAGACCTTAAAAAATCATCGGGAAGCGGCAGTTCGAAAAAGTGATGCGAGTTGTTTTCAATTTTCTCTTCAGCCATTAAGACAACGGCATTTTGTGAAGATCTAAAAAGCTCCCCCTCATCAACAGCACCATAACCAGCTATATCTCTAAACGCATCTCGTCCATTTGCGCTCCTATAAGATTTCTTCATATCTTCAGGAAAGCTGCTTTCAATCTCCGACAGCATATTCGCATGATTAACCAGTAGTGCTCTGAGCAAATTAGCAGAAGCCTTCGGGTAGTTATTCAATAAACGACCTGCAAGATGGGTAATGTAAGGTGCCGCAAAACTTGTTCCGCTAATTTCGCTAAACAATGTGTTCCCAACGAATCGACTATTACAGGTCAGTACCCCCATGCCTCGCATAACTGCATTGAGTTCGTTGCCTGTTCTTATTGGAGAAGCCAAGTTTCCACCCATAGCTACCAGCTCGGGTTTAATTGCACCTTTAATAGTGGGACCGTGACGTGTAAATGGGGATGGTTGATTTTCTGTGGCTGGAGCCAATTGCCCAATTTCAGGATACCGTTGAGCATCGAAAGTCGCATTATGTCGAGCCAAGCTTCCCACCGTTAGAACGTTTAGTGCCGGAGCTGGATCTATGATAATACTTTCGTCAGCTAGAAGGTATTCTGGAAACTCGTCTCTCCAGCTATGTCTTGGCACATCTGGATCGATAGAGCCTGAGAAGTTCCCAGCAGAAACGACAAATAAGATATTGAAGTCCCTAGCCAATTTATCCAAGACATACGCAATTCCTCGAATATGACGATTATCGTAAGGTGCATTGGAATTCCCTAACGACAAATTGAAAATCCGACATTGGTGTTCTTCGACAAAATAGGTTACAGCTTCAATGAGAGTTTTTTCGATAGAACTGGAGTCAAATTCTGCATTCTCATCAAGAATTCTACCATTGAAAATCCAAAGTTCAGGGTGCCAATAATTTGTTGAGTTACACGCTTCCAAGTCACCATACAGAGCTACACCGTAAGCGATCATTTTAGACCGTCTTCAAACAAAATTTAAATCCCATATTCTGTTCATCAACGTAAATAACCACGAGATGATGAATATGAAAAAAGTCCTAACTCAACGCACAGCTGCTGATTGGCAGCAACTATTTGAACTTCAACAAACATCAGGCATGGCAATAACCAAATTTTGCGAGCAACATCAGCTAACCGTTTCCAATTTTTATCACTGGCGTCAAAAATTAAATACCAGTGAAGTTAAAGCGCAACCAGCTAAAGCTGAAACAGACAGCGAATGGCAGCCAGTTACAATTGCCATGCCGGACACAACAGCTCAAAACTGGAGCATTGAGCTCAAATTACCAGGCGGTGTGGTATTAAACATGAGCACACTAGCATGATAGGTATTTCACCTTCTGTCGCCATTTGGCTATACAATCAACCTGTTGATATGCGCAAACAGTTTGACGGTCTAGCTGCACTCACTCAATCCAAACTGAACTGTCGTGCCAATAATGGCGAGCTGTTTGTTTTTATTAACCGAAAACGCACACACATTAAGTTACTCTATTACCATCAAGGGGGTTATTGTATTTGGTCAAAACGATTAGAAAAAGGCACTTTCCACACTGTTTCAGGTGACAACAAAATCACCTTAGATTGGACACAACTTCAGTGTTTAATTGGTGGAATTAAATGGCAAGAAAAGCCAATAAACACGCGCCTTACAAGGTGAAGTAGGGTATAATTATCCCCTATGAAAAAACATAAAATCAGTCACTTACCTGCATCTGAAATTGATGCTCAATATGCCAAACAAGTTGCACAAATTGCATCGCTTGAGCATCAACTCGACTGGTTAAAACGCCAAGTGTTTGGGCGTAAGTCTGAACAATTGCTATCCGACTCAAATGAGCAAACTGAGCTATTTGTTAAAGATAACTCAGCTACATCCAAACCCGATTCAATCGAAATTAAATCTCACCGCCGCAAATCGAATAAACAATTAAGCGGCGATGAAGTCAATGATACGGGTTTACGTTTTGATGATTCAGTGCCACAAAAAATCATTGAAGTCGACGCACCAGAGCTTAATGGCGATAACGCAGACCAATACGAAATTATCGATTATAAAGAGCAGGCGCGTTTAGCGCAGCAACCGGGTAGTTACGTTGTTTTAATTTACCGTAAACCCGTTGTGCGTCATAAAACCAAAGAAACCGTTCGCACTGAGCCCACACCCAATACGGTATTAGAAGGCTGTTATGCTGACGTATCCGTACTTGCAGGTATCATGGTCGATAAAGCGGTTTATCACTTACCTTTATACCGCCAACACCAAAGAATGTCGGATGCGGGCATTCAATTAAGCCGCGCCACCCTCACCCATTGGATACAAAAAGCCATTGCGCTGTTATACCCCATCTATCAAGCGCAGCTTGAGCATATCTTGCAAAGTAAAATACTGGCCATGGATGAAGTGCCGATAAAAGTGGGCCGAAAAAGTAAAGGTAAAATGAAACAAACCTATTACTGGCCCATTTATGGTGAACAAGACGAAATTGCTTTTACTTGGTCGCAAAACCGAGGCTTTTTGCATGCCAAAAATCAACTGACTGGCTTTAATGGTACATTATTAACCGATGGTTACACGGCGTATACCAAAACAGTCAATCAATTGAACGAGCAAAACCAAAACGTAACCCATGCATCTTGCTGGGCGCACTGCCGACGTTACTTTGAAAAGTCACTTAAGATGGAGCCTGAGCTTGCAAAATATGCACTGCTAAAAATTGCAAATTTATATCAAGTTGAACAGCATATTCGCGATGAAAACTTAGATGAACAAAGTGCACTCGATCTGTCTCTTATACACA
>OJAY01000683.1_pt1 | contig 10389 bp, 10 predicted proteins | sample 1590331 | NCBI WGS metagenome assembly OJAY01 (sample SAMN05416835, study PRJEB24817) | seawater metagenome | isolation source: Sea water | place: Canada:Atlantic | collected 2013-07 | reverse complement strand
AGCGTCAGATGTGTATAAGAGACAGCTCGATAACAGCCCGGTGCGCTAAATGTCCGCGAAGGTACGCTTTAGAAATAAGAATGGTGATATTCTTATAACCTTCATTGTTCATCGCCAAAAGCGTAAGCCTAAACGGCTCATCACCAAACGCTTCATTGGTAACCCAAAAGTCGGTACCAATGATGGGCTTTATTCCCAGATTATGTGCTTCGGAATAGAACTTAACCAAACCGCACATATTCATTTGATCGGTAATGGCCACCGCTGGCATCTCTAGCTCGGCAACCTTACTCAAAATAGGCTTAACCTTATTAAGCCCATCCATCATTGAATAGTCGCTGTGTACACGTAAATGAATAAATGGCGAAGACATGATTTTTTCTCTTTTATTTTGCGGCGCTTTATCTGTTTTACGAAACTAACTATTACCCGTAAGCATTGCCTTGACCGGCTTAAAGCTCTTACGATAACAATCTAACACACCAAATTCGGCTAACGCCGCAAAATGTGCTTTTGTAGGATAGCCTTTATGACCTGCAAAGTTATATTGAGGATAAGCTTCGTGAAGCGCCTGCATATCATTATCGCGCTCCACTTTCGCAATGATGGATGCAGCCGATATTTCTTGATGTAGGCCATCACCTTTTACAATCGCTTCTGATGAGTAGTTCCAATCAGGCAAGCGATTACCGTCCACTCGAACAAAATCAGGAGTAACTTGCAGTCCGTCTACTGCGCGAACCATAGCCAGCATAGTGGCGTGTAGAATATTAAGGTTGTCAATTTCAGCGGGGCTAGCTCGGCCAATATTCCAGTAAAGCGCTTTCTCTCGAATTTCTTGTGCTAGAGCAACGCGCTTTTTTTCACTTAGTTTTTTAGAATCGTTCAGGCCCTCAATAGGATTTGAAGGGTCAAGGATAACGGCTGCGGTGACAACATCACCCACCAGCGGACCGCGGCCTACCTCATCTACACCGGCTATTAATTTATCCAACTAACTCCTCCACTACCGCTTTTGCTGCTGTCTTATCAGCGTCACATTTTAGCGTATGGTGGAGTTCGGTGAAACGGGAAATAAGCGCTGAATTATCACTTTCGAAAAATTCAAGAAGCTGGCTGCACATATTCTCAGCATTTACCTGCTCTTGAAGAAGTTCAGGCACGATTTCATCGTTAGCCAATAGATTAGGTAAAGCAAAGTAAGGTGCTTTGTAAAGACGCTGCATTATTTTATGTGTAAGCGGGGCGAGTTTATAAGCAACCACCATAGGGCGTTTACACAGCATTGCCTCTAAGGTGGCTGTACCCGAAGCCAACAATATTACGTCGCTGGCAATCATGGCATTTCGTGACGTTGTGTTCGTAATATGGATAGGTAATCGCGCTAATGCATCATTAGTCTGTGATAAAAACGTTTCGATTTGCTCAAAGCGATGATCATTTGCTGCGGGTATCACAAATTGGATATTGGGGCGCTTTTTGTGGATAGCTTCAATCGTTTCTAGAAATACTGGAAGAAGCGTTTCTACCTCACCTCTTCGCGAGCCTGGCAACACAGCTAACACGGGTTTATCAAGCTCAAGATCCAGCGCTATTCTTGACTCTTTTTGGTTTGGCTCTATGGCAATGGAATCTGCCATTGTATGGCCTACAAAGGTATAAGGTACCTTATACTTGTCATACACTTTCTGTTCAAAAGGGAACAGTCCGAGAACGCGATTAGCAGCTTTTGCTATTTTGTGGATACGCTTTTCTCGCCATGCCCATACTGTAGGACTGACATAGTGAAGTGTTTTTACACCTCGAGCTTTCAACGCTTTTTCAACACGCAAATTAAAGTCTGGGGCATCTATCCCGACAAAAATATCCGGTGGGTATTGTTCAAAATGCGCAAGCAGCTGCTTTTTAACTTTTAGGATTGCGGGAAGGTGAGAAATAACTTCGACAAGCCCCATTACCGACAGGGTTTCCATGTCAAATAATGTCTTAAAGCCCTGGGCCTGCATATTTGGCCCGCCAATTCCCTCAATGATGGCATCAGGGTATTGGCGTTTCAGTTCAGCCACCATTCCGGCAGCGAGTACATCGCCAGAGGGCTCTCCGGCCACCATGCCGATACGTAATGGCTTGGTCATAATTATCGAATAATGCCCCGCTCGGCATGACGAAGAAAGTCAGCCATACGGGCTACGCTTTCGTGGTCTTTCGCTGGAGATTCAAGTGCCTCTATGGCTTCTTCGATAGTATTGCCTGCACGATAAATGACCTTATACGCACGTTTTATCGCCAGCACTTCATCTTTTTCAAAGCCTCTACGCTTGAGGCCTTCGGAGTTAATGCCCTGAGGAATGTTTTTGTGCCCACTCACCATCACAAAAGGAGGGACATCTCTTAAAATGATACCTCCAGCGCCTAGGAAAGCGTGAGCACCTATTTTGCAGAATTGATGAATACCCACTGCACCACCAACAATAACAAAATCGTCAATGTGCACATGACCTGCGATTGCACAATTGTTGGCAACAATAATATCGTCGCCTAACACACAATCGTGTGCGATATGGGCATTTACCATAAATAGGCCTCTAGAGCCTATTTTTGTAATACCTTCATCTTGAACCGTGCCGCGGTGAACAGTCACGCCCTCGCGAAACTCATTATTATCACCAATGATAAGTTCCGTGGGTTCGCCGGCATATTTTTTGTCTTGGCAATCTTCGCCAATAGACGAAAATTGGAAAAACTTATTGTTTTTGCCTATTCGCGTTTTACCGCGAACAACTACGTGTGATTTCAATATGCAACCATCACCAATGGTTACGTTATCGTCTACCACACAAAACGGGCCAATAGTGACATTTTCACCAATGGTTGCGCTATCTGAAATTACCGCAGTTGGATGGATCACGTTATGCTATCTCTCTCATCGCACACATAAATTCTGCACTGCAAACTAAGTCTCCCTCGACAGTTGCAGTACCTTTAAACTTCCAGATCCCTCTTCTTTCCTTCACTAATGCCACGTCAAACTCAAGCTTATCACCAGGCACAACAGGACGCTTAAAACGCGCATTATCTATTCCCGCGTATAAATACAAACTATCATTTTTCCCCATGGTTTTAAAACCGAGAACGCCAGCCGCTTGGGCCATTGCTTCTAAAATAAGTACGCCTGGAAAAATAGGCTGGCCAGGAAAATGCCCCGTAAAGCAAGGTTCATTTATTGTGATATTTTTATACGCTTTTATTGATTCACCGAGTACATAGTCGGTGACACGATCGACTAACAGAAAAGGATAACGATGAGGCAAAAGTGCCATTATTTCCTGTATTTCGATGGTATTAAGTGAATTGGCCAAAAACTTTCTCCTGTATTCAAGCATGACCTAGCAACTGATTTATGGTCAAACTCGCCGTAAAAACTAAATTCGGCGGCAACCATACGCTGTTAAACGCAAAAAACAAATCAGACCAACACCTTTCGGTTGTTGGTCTGATAAATTGTTGCACACTACCAGCCTTGGCAATGTTTTTAGTTAGCTTTGCTAACCTGTTCTAATACTTGCTCAGACAGGTCGTGGTCTTCTTTAGCAAAGGCTACCGCACCAGCGTTAAGTACAAGGTCATAACCTTGCTTCGCCGCTACTGTATCGATTGCTTGTTTGATAAGACCTAGCAGCTTGTTACGCTCTTCGTTGCTACGACGCTGAATGTTTTGCTGAAGTGGCTGACCTTTTTGAGACAACTCTTCACGAACAGATAAGATCTTTTGTTCTAGTTCTTTTTTCTCTGAGTCGCTCATTGTTGCTGCATCGCGCTGAAGGCGTTCTGCGTAGAACTGACCGTCACGTTGAAGCTGATTAACTTCTTCAATTTGATCTTTAAACTCTAATTGAATTGCGTTTTGCAACTCTGCAGCCTGAGGCATAGCTTGGAAAATACCTTGCACGTCTACTACGGCCATCTTCTGCTCTGCCATTACTGACGTACTGACTAGTGCACTACTTAGCATTGCACCTGCAACGATATGTTTAACCAACTGTTTCAAAGGGAACTCCTTTTTGTATCTTCTTGTTTGGGACACACGAAGTGCGAGCCCGCTTTTCTAATTAAAAACGTATCTAAAAAGTTTGACCAATGTTGAAAGTGAAGAATCTCGCATCATCACCATCACGCTCTTGGATCATTCTAGAGAAGCTGAATACCATTGGTCCCATGGGAGAAACCCACTGAACCGATAAACCTGCCGAACTACGATACAGAGTCCAGTCTGAATAGTCCAATAGCTCACCCTGTTGATTCGGGTTAACGTTCAACTGTCTGAATCTTTCGTAATCGAATTCAGTATCCCATACGTTACCCACATCCACAAACAAACTTGTTCTTACCGAGTTGTCCATGTCAGCTTCGACAAACGGTGTTGGAACGATAAGCTCAATACCACCGAGTGCCATTGCGTTCCCACCTAGACTTTGTCTAGACCAAGAAATAACCGCGTCAGCAGGATCCGTTGGGAACGCTTCGCCATCTGGGCCTATTATATTACCAGGTGACGATACCAGTAAACCTCTAGGGCCAACGGTGTTGTTTTCAAACCCACGTAGTGAGTCTGCACCACCCGCGGTGAAGTTTTCTGTGAACGGAAGAATTTGTTCATTGCCGTTAATGTCGCCATAACCGTTTCCGTACCCTAAGCGAACTCGGGCTAAGAAAGACCAACGTTGATTGCGCGACAGTGGAAAATACCACTTACCATCAAACACAGTTTTAAAATAGGTTACATCAGAGTTAGGCGTCGTTGCACTAAATGAGGCTCGCTGCGATGAACCTGCTGTTGGGAACAAGCCACGGTTTAAGGTAACTCTGCTCCAACTCACGCTCGCCAAGTAGCTGTCATATTTTACCGCTGCATCTGGATCGTTTCCGTCTGGGAACTGATTGTAGAAGCGTTCGGTTTGCTCGTAGAAACCACGGTTAAATAGTTCAACATTGCTATAGGTTAGACCGAAGTTAATACGGTTTACTTCGTTTATCGGGTAACCGATATTTGCACCAACAGACCAGCGCTTCGAGTTGTACTGGATAACGTTAAAGTCTGAACCATCAAATTCGCTGTAACCAATACTTCCACCTAAACTGATACCGTCGATGGTGAAGTAAGGGTCGTTGTAGGTTATTTGCGCTGACTTCTGGTAAGAAACCGTGCTTAGGTTAAGACCTACGCGTTTACCAGTACCTAGGAAGTTATCCTGCTGAATACCCGCTTGCAGACTCAATTTCGTTCTGTCGCCGTAACCGATACCCGCGTTAAATGAACCAGAGGGCTGCTCTTTAACGTTGAAGTTAACGTCTACTTTATCTTCTGAGCCAGGAATTCGTACTGTTTCAAACTCTACATTTTCCATGTAGGTAAGACGAGATAGCTGGCTTTTTGACACCTCAAGCTGGCTATTTGACAACCACGTGCCTTCCATCTGACTTACATTTTGGCGCAGTACGTCATCGGCGGTAACTACGTTTCCGTTAAATTTAATACGGTTAACGTAGATGCGCTTACCCGGGTCGACAGACAATGTCAGTTTTACCGTTTTGTCTTCATCATTGATATCAGGCACGGTGGTTACCGTTGGATAGGCATAGCCAAATCGACCAAGATACTTGCTGATGAATTCTTCTGTGTATGTCACTTCAGCTTGGTTATAAAGCTCACCAGGTGTTAACGGCAGTACACGTTCAATATATTCTTCGTGTCCGAGAACATCACCCACAAGCTCTACTTCTGAAATGGTGTATTGCTCACCTTCAGACACGTTCATGGCTACGTAGATACCGCTTTTCTCTGGTGTCATGGACACCTGCGTTGAATCTACATTGAAGCGCAGGTAACCACGGTCGAGGTAGTGGTTGCGCAACGATTCCATATCGCCTTGCAGTGTTTGCTGCTGATAACGCGTTTCAGATAAGAAATCCCACCAAGGGGTGTCGTATTGAAGTTCAAACGACTCCATCAACTCTTCATCTGAAAACAACTCGTTTCCAACAATGTTAATTTGTTCTATTTCCGCTGCGTCCCCTTCTTCGAAAAGAAGTTTTAGATCCACACGATTACGCGGTAGAGGCGTAATAATGGCGGTAACGTCAGCGTTATATTTACCGATACTGTAGAAGAAATCCTTAAGACCATTCTCAATAGAGGTTAATACGGTTTTGTCTAGGGGTTCACCAATCCTTACGCCATTTCCATCTAAGCTTTCTTGCAGCTGCTCATCTTTGATATCGTCATTGTCTTCAAAAATGATATTACTGATGGTTGGACGTTCAGACACGCGCACAACGAGTGTGTTGCCATCCCTCAATATCTCAACGTTTTCAAAGTGAGTTGAAGAATATAACGAACGGATAAGCTGAGTTACACGGAATGTATTTAGCTCATCACCTACTTGCACAGGCAAGTAAGTTAACGCCGCACCAAGTGCTACACGTTGTAAACCTTCAACACGAATGTCTTGTACTACGAATTCACTGTTTTGCGCCGCAGCATTGGCAAAGCTAGCACTGGAAAGAATAACTCCGGCTGCTACTAACTGTTTTAACTTCATCTACTTTTCTTTTCCTGGCCGCGTTTCATATTTGCTGTTTTGTACTTCCTGATATTCATCAGGTTATGCGAGCAATATCGTTAAAAATAGCGATACCCATAATCATAAACAGAAGCACGCCACCTATTCGGTAACCCCATTCCTGTACCGCTTCAGGCACAGGCTTGCCGGTGATCCATTCCACGATGAAAAACATCAAATGACCACCATCGAGCATAGGCAGGGGTAATAAATTTATAATGCCTAAATTTACGCTTATTAAGGCTAGAAAACTCAAGAAGTATGCAAGCCCATAACCAGCGCTTGTACCTGCTCCTTGAGCAATTGAGATAGGCCCACTCAAATTTTTAACTGACACATCGCCAGTGAGTAATTTGCCTATCATTTCGACACTTAGTGTCATTAAGCGCCATGTTTTATCTAGCGCTGTCCCAATAGCCTCTATAATGCCATATTGATGCGTAAACACATACCCCTCTGGCCAAGACTCAAACGTTGGGCTCACGCCAAGATACCCACTTTGCCCTTGTGGTGTATCGCGGCGCGCTATCGTGGCACGTAGTGTCTGTTGTTGTCCATCCCGTTCAATAGCAAGAGAAATAACCTCTCCAGGGCTTTCAACAACTTCATCAACTAACGCATTCCACGATGCAAGCTTATTACCATTAAGTGCAACGATTTTATCACCAGGCAAAAGCCCCGCTTCCTTCGCTGCACTATCATCGCCTACAAAACCAACGGTTAAAGTTGGATTTGGGCGAAATGGCGTCAATCCTAAGCTGCTTAAAGGAGACTCGATATCTGGGTCAAAGTTCCAAGTATCCAGTGTAAATGTGAGTTCTTTTTCTGTATTCGATGAATTTCTAACGGTAACTACGGTATTGTCACCGCCAATATTTGACACTAATTCTAAGTTAACGGCTTCCCAGTCTGGCGTGTTTCGCCCATCAATATTGATAATTTCATCACCAGGTTGCACACCTGCCACGTGGGCAATACTGTCAGGCTCTACCGCTTTAACTATTGGCTTAACCGTCTCTAGACCTACTATGTACATTAACCAGAGCGCAAAAAACGCAAATATAAAGTTAACGCCTGGGCCCGCAGCAATTATGGCCATACGTTGCAATACGGTTTTGTTGTTAAAGGCTTTATTCTCGAGTTCAGGTGGAACATCGTCAATTCGCCCATCAAGCATTCGCACGTATCCGCCAAGTGGGATCATGGCAATCACATATTCTGTACCTGACTTACTCAGCTTGCGCCAAATCGGCTTGCCAAAGCCTATGGAAAAACGCTCTACCTGCACTCCACATTTTCGTGCCACATAAAAGTGACCCCATTCGTGAACGGCAACAAGAATACCGAGGGCAAGAATGAATGCACCTAGACTCCAAAAAAATGCTAGCACTGAAATTTACCTCGAATTAATTCGTTCGCTTTGGTTCTAGCCAATGCGTCTTGCTCCAATATCTGCTGAATAGACGTCATCTCCACCATAGACAGTGCATTTAAGGTCGCCTCGTTGACTTTTGCAATATCACAAAAAGCAATTAGCCCCTTTAGGAAGTGCGCTACTGCAACTTCATTGGCTGCATTTAAGCTGGTGGTTGCACACTGCCCGTTTTGACAAGCGTCTATTGCCAACTTCAAATTTGGATATCGTTCAAAGCACGGAGTGTGGAAGCTGAAGTCGGCTAAGCTTTTGAAATCTAGCGGCTTGACGCCAGCGTCGATTCGCTCGGGATGTGCTAAGCCATAAGCAATGGGCGTGCGCATATCCGGATTCCCCATTTGGGCAATCACCGAACCATCAACGTACTGCACCATTGAGTGAATAATGCTTTGCGGGTGAATAACAACATCGATATCACTGGCATTGACACCGAATAGCCAACATACCTCAATAAACTCAAGCCCCTTATTCATCATGGTGGCTGAATCGATAGTAATCTTTCTGCCCATGGACCAATTAGGGTGAGTTGCAGCCTCATCGATAGTAATGCTGTTAAAGGAATCTAATGCTCGTTCTCTAAACGGTCCGCCAGAACCAGTAAGCAATATTTTTGCAATACCGGAGCCCGCTAAATCACCGTAGGTATAATCATGGGGTAGGCATTGGAAAATAGCGTTGTGTTCACTATCAATAGGCAGAATTTGCGCGCCGCTTTTATTCGCCGCGTCGATAAAGAGCGCACCGGACATAACCAATGCTTCTTTATTGGCAAGCAATACACGCTTTCCCGCTTTTACTGCGGCCATGGTGGGTAATAAACCTGCAGCGCCGACAATTGCCGCCATCACAGCATCTACTTCTGGTGCGCTTGAAACATCTTCTAAAGCCTGCTGGCCGCATAGAATTTCTGCTTCGACATTATGTTGCTTAGCAAGCTGTAAAGCATCGTCGTAATTTTTAGGGTCAGCAATGACCACGTAACGGGGCGAGCATTTATTTGCCTGCTCCATAAGCAAAGGTAACTGCGTGTTGCCGGTGATAGCAAAAACGCGATATTTGTCTGGGTGGCGGTTAATAACATCAAGTGTATTGCAACCAATGGAGCCTGTGGCCCCTAATACCGTTACCGTCTCCATTACGCCATCCAAGTAACATAGCAAAACGCGAAAACAGGAAACGCAGCAGTTAAGCTGTCAATACGGTCTAAGACCCCACCATGCCCGGGTAAAATCTTGCCACTGTCTTTAATGCCTGCACAACGCTTTAGCATGCTCTCGTTGAGATCGCCTAGCGCTGATACTGCCACCGTAATTCCGCCGATTGCAAGATGGAGCCAAATACGCGACGGTTCAACTTGGTAATGCAGTGCGGCAAAGGCGATAATTGCAAACGACGCAGCAATACCACCTAATAAGCCTTCTAAGCTTTTACCCGGTGATACATTAGGACGCAGCTTATGGCGGCCAAACTTAACGCCCACAAAAAACGCGCCAATGTCAGCGGCCCACACAATACCCAATACATAAAAGATAAGTGAGGCGCCATAGAAAGGGTCTACATCGTGCAAGCTTGTGCGAAGCGCAATAACCGCAACCCATGTAGGAATGAGAGTAAGTAAACCAAATACCGTTCGCACCACCCTGCTGTCGCGCCAAAATTTAGAATACTTTGGATAGGCAAGCACCATTGCCAATGACGCAATCCACCATACAACAGCTACGCTGAGAATACCCGTATATAGGCCGTGTAGCTGGCCTTGATACCAGATAACACTGGCATCAACAATAAACGAAAGCGCTATACAAATAGCGAATGCACCTGCCATAAAGAGCAGTTTTTTAGGTCTTTCACAGACACCCGCCATGGCTGCCCACTCGTAAGCGCCGATACCTACAACGCCAGCTATAGCAATCTCAAACCAGAATATTGGTAAAAATAGAATGGCGTACAGTGCAAGTGGCGCAAGAATTAATGCGGTTATTATTCGTTGTTTTAGCATAATTTGCCCTTGGCTTTTATATTCAGGACGAGTCCGATAATCGCCTGAATAAACCTAATCATTGGAAACGATAACCTGCTCACCGGTGAGACCGAAACGACGTTGACGTACATTAAAGTCGTCTACAGCGAGCTGAAATACATCTTCGTTGAAGTCTGGCCACAATACGTCGGTGAAATAAAGCTCAGCGTAAGCGCATTGCCATAATAGGAAATTACTTATGCGGTGCTCGCCACCAGTCCTGATAAGGAGGTCTAATTCGGGTAGGTTTGCGGTAGAGGTATGTGCCTGTCTCTTATACACATCTGACGCTGCCGACGATCTACTCTGTGTAG
>OJAY01000679.1_pt1 | contig 10430 bp, 13 predicted proteins | sample 1590331 | NCBI WGS metagenome assembly OJAY01 (sample SAMN05416835, study PRJEB24817) | seawater metagenome | isolation source: Sea water | place: Canada:Atlantic | collected 2013-07 | reverse complement strand
GCGTCGTTCGCAGCGTGCAAATCGAACCGTCGAAGCTTAAGAAGAAATAACTCGCAAAGCTCCAACCAGTGGCTTGCCTTCTGAGCAAGCCACTACAGCTTGTTCTCGAAAACTGAAGGTCGCCTTATTTGGGCATGGCATCAAACTCTGGCACCTGATCGCAGTTATCCTCCCAAGTCGCCCGGCTTGCCATAAAGATCCGCGCCGTTGGTTTCAACGTTATCTGAGTATCTAAACTGCCCACCGGGACCAGCAGCACTCCTGGCACTTCATAGGTCGGTAATGATGAACCACAGTGTTTACAGAAGCTTTTACAATGACGAGTCTCTGGCAGATGGTATGTCGTAATATCATTCTCGCCGGATACCCACGTTAATATTGCTTCCCGCGAAAATAGGTTCGCGGCGTGTGCAGTGCCAGTGTCTTTCTGACAATAAGTGCAATGGCAAAGGTAAAAGCTGTCGAACTCACCCTCCACTGTGTACTTCACAGCACCACAGAGGCAAGAGCCTTTATAATCAGTCATACACCCTATCCTTACTTAAAAACCAATAAGTACTACTCATCCTTACGATGTTAAAGCCTTCATCTTGAGACGGCTCAGAAAAGTAACGGTTAACCAGAGGCTTCATCAGATTAGCGTACTTAACGAAGCCCTCTACGCTTCGGATCTGATCCGGACAGAGGTCACTCAGCCGTGTAACCTCAGAGAAGAGCACCGCAGAGCGTGATGAGGTGTTTACTTTTCATGGGTAACTCGGAGTGTTAACGCCCCGCTAGAATGCGAGCGAAGAGAGTCCTAGTGAAGGCCACGCTTTTTGTGGCCGTAGCGCATCTCAGTGGTCTGTTAAATTTAGGCTTCATCCGAGATCTCCTCCCAGATTTGGCTATATCCACTTTCTGACATCAAGGCATCTAATTCATAAGAAACATCAGGCAACATTGACGTATTATCCCTCCCGCCTAGAACCTCAACACCGTTTTCTCTATCTTCAGCCATCCTATCGACCATCTTCCAAATGAAATAGCTAAAGTGCTTTGCTTCATCTTCAGATTTCAATCCGAATTCAAGTATGTCTAGAACTCTTTGATCAGATAGTTTATTTGCATAATAAAAAACGAGATCACGAACATGAGAATATCTAACAGTCAAAATCACAACGCACCTCCCGCATCTTTAATAACGGACATCCTATCGGCTATCCACTTGAGTTTTTCTACGAGAGAACTAATTTTCATCCTCTCATTTACTGTTAATAAATAATGGCCTTTTGCAGATTTTGAGGCCCGTTGATCTTGTTGAAATGACATGCCTGATGGAATATCAGCACGAGACAACACCCAAAACACATCAACATCCTTACCAGCACCACGAGAGACCATTTTATGTGCACTCTTAAGATGCTGCCAGCTTGAAGAAAAAGACAACCCCATCTGATCGTCAGGAAGAACCCATTGCCCATCTTCAGATAATGTATAGTCACAGACACGAATGCCGCACACTGTGCGATATCGCCCGTCTGAAACTTCAGGATACAGGGTTGGATGCTGCCCTCGGACGGTGGGCCTTGCATAAAACCCATCCAACTCACTGATGATTTCTCTCAAATCCGTTAGGCATTTGAATTGCTTGATCTCTTCCATGTAATCGAGGTCCAAAATTGAAAAATTTAACGCCCCGCTAGAAGGCAAGCGAAGCGAGTCCTAGTGAAGGCCACGCTTTTTGTGGCCGTAACGAATTTCAGCGGTTTGTTAGGAGTCTGATATTCAGTATCTGTTCGTACCATGAATCTTATCCACTGATGCACAATGAAAACCACCATCAGGAACTCTGACTCTTGTTTTTCCAGATTCAGAACCTCCTGCGATATCTACATCGACTATGTAGTAATCAGCTCCTGCTTCAGTCATATTTGCATACTTTGCATCACAAGCTTTCTTCATTAGATGAACTCTTACGCTCGTTATCACGTACTCGGAAGGCTGAGAGAAGCTAAAATGCAGCTCACCATTCTGCACACTCCAGCTCCAAGGATCTAATTTCACAGAATAATTGGTGACTTCTTTAACCTGGGGAAAGTCTCTATCACAAGACTTTTGAGCATAATATCGAATTTCGCGAGTATTACTTTCACCCTTAAGCTTCTCTAGAACGCAGTCGTCGTAGTTATCCGGACCAAACAGATCCCAAGCGAAAACCTGCATAGGCATATTAAAGATAAGAATTATTAGTCCTCTCATCACAGCTCCCTATTCAAAAATCCTGCTAACGCCTGCCAGCAAAGGCGAGTTTACGAGTCCAGCCAGCTTGCTGGCGAATTGGCTGGCTTTATTATTCGGTTTTTAAATTAAAGCGTTTCCATAAAGCTGATTTTGAACCTTACAAGTCCATTTGCATCATATTCAGCTGTCACAGCTGTTGTTGCATCACTATAGAAATACTCACATGTTGGTGGACGAGTGCTCTTCGACCAGCGCAACTGCTCGGCTATTTCCTCATGACTTAGTTTATTTTGATACTGAAAAATAATCTCTCCTTCTGCGTCACTAACACCTAAGGATTTAGATACAAACTCCTTTGTAGAGCCAATTTTAATCCCTGATTTTGTAACGAACTTATCTGCAGTTATGCTTGTTTGGATACAATGCTTTGGAAGATTATTTTCTTTAACCTTTAGTATTTCAAACGCATTTAGATCCCATGCCGTATATTTATAAAATATTAGTGCGGACGATTTGTCTTCTGATAGATAGCATGCGTAATCAGAGCAAGACGCACAACTCGGACGATCGTCAGATATCACTGGCTTTGGAAATGGTGCCTCAATATCTGCCATGCTATTTGCAGGAATATTAAGATTCATTATGGTCAAGTTTGAGGAGTCAACTTTACCATTTGGCGATTGCGAATAGCGTGAGATCTTAGTCTGTGGCTCATTGCTGCAGTCTGGAGCAGGCCATTGCTTTAATTCTGAGGAAAAAGCAGGAAAGGCGAATAAGAGTAAACATATAATTCTTAGCATTTAGGTTCTTCTAATTTATTCCGAATAACGCCCCGCTAAACGGCGAGCGGTAGCGAGTCCGGTGGAGGACACGTCTTTTGTGGCCGGAACGAATTTGAGCGGCTTGTTACATGTTTTAATTAAACCGGACATGTCTAGCTACCCTTGTCTTTAAGAGCCTTATTAACTCTGGTTGCATACGATCATAGTTGTCTGGTATATCCAAGCAAACCAACCTTTTACCTTTAAGTAGGTCTTTAAACTTTTTAGAAACTTTGTTTCTGTGACTCTTTTCCATAACAAAGATGACATCAGCCCATTCAATGAGATCACCACTAACGGTGGTTTCCGCGTCTGAATTTGTGCCTGCACCGATGGAATTTACGCCAGGATATTTAGAGAATACTTCCTCTCCAGTAGGGCTTCTTAATCTATTTTCACTGCAAACGAATAGTAGATTCATCAAATTCCTTGTGACATGTAATGCCTCAATTTGCGGCGAGCGTTAGCGAGTCCAGCAACATTGAATTGTTAGCCGTGACCAGCTCGATATCTGGTAAATTATCTGCGACTTCTTGATACGTAGTACTGTTAGCAAGGATGTCCGTAACGACTGGTAATGGTTCAGCCCATATTTCGGGTAAATCAGCTTCACCTGGTGTCACTATGGGAAATGCCAATTTCTCAACTGGCGGACAAAACTCTGCCGAAACTCCTTGTTTGTTGCCCCTAGCGTCTATGCGATACCAGCCATAGCGGTCTAGATACACGGCGTTTAGGCCATGGAGGCAAAAAGGTGGAATATCTGTAATAGTTAAACGTTGATAGCATAAGCCCGCTTGAATTCCATTAGCACGCAGCAATGCCGCCAGTAGATGGCTTTTGGCATAACAATAGCCAGTACCATGTTTAAGAACATCTGATGCTTTGCAAGTTACGGGGTTTTGCTCGTAATCCCAGCTATGCTTTATCTCGTCGCGCACAAATTCAAAGCACCTACGCGTAACTTCCTCTGGCTCAGAAATCTCACTTGCAAGAGCCTTTGCCTGTGCGAATACATCTGGATTTTTCCAGTCTATAAATTCTGATGATGCTAAATATTTGTTCATAATCTCGAACTCGAAAGACGGCTAACGCCGCGTTCACCTGCGGATTGTAAGTGGCGCGTTGCGATAAACTTAGCGTAGCGATATTGCATAAGCGCTACTTACAATTCGTCAGGTGCAATGCATTGTTAGATGACTGACTTTTTATTAGTGAGCACTTGCTTTGGAAAACAAGTTTAAAACTACTACACCACTAACTATGAGCCCCATACCTACAAAGCCCCATGCATCAAGCTTTTGCCCATAAAGCAGCCAGGCAATGGCTGTAATTATGACGACGCCGAGTCCCGACCATACTGCATAAGCAACACCTACAGGGATGGATTTCAGAACCAGAGAAAGAAAATAAAATGCGATGCCATAACCGATTATGACAACGGCGGATGGGGCAAGCTTAGTAAAGCCCTCGCTAGATTTTAATGCGGATGTTGCGATTACTTCGCCAACTATTGCGATAGCAAGAAAAAGCCAGCCTTTCATGATATATCTCCCAATTTGTGCAGGGCTTATTATGCACGCTTAAAAATAATAAAAGCAGACTTGACCTAATAGTTTGGCTGTGAGCAATTATGTGCTTAGTGCATCTAACAGCTTATTAGTGTGCGTGCGCATTTATCCTGGACGACTCTTTCGAGGTATCCCGGATAACTTATTGACTCAGTTGAAGAATCCTCCATAACTCAAAACTCCCTTCTAGAAAAACGCGCACGCCTGTTATCTCGGTGCGGGCTGGCACTTAAACTTGTAAACCAAGCATGTAAGCCTCTGATTCGTTTGAGGTTTACCGTACTACCCTCCGACAAAACGCGCAAGCACGAAAACAAAGCGTGCTTGATTTGCTCGAAAAGTCCAAATCATACTGTATGGATACACACATCGTCTTTACATTCAGGTTTGCTGTCATGGCTGTGCGTCTTTGATGCCTGCGGTCATCCCACTGTCAGCTTTGATCATTGCCCTTGTGTTCGTCGTTTGCCATGATTCTGTCTCTTTAAGGTCTTTCTCTCAGGGTTTCTTATGTATCAGGATATCGAATACCAAGTCAGCGATCGCATTGCGGTAGTTACGATCAATCGTCCAAAAGTACTGAATGCTATTCGTGTACAAACCTACAAAGACATTATTGCTGCGCTTCAATCTGCCGAAGCGGATCGTGATGTGTCTGTCATCGTGATGACCGGCGCTGAAGGTAAGTTCACTGCCGGTAACGACTTACGTGACCTTTTGCCTGAAGGTGACCTAGAGGGTGTTCGTGATGGCGTAGCGGGTATTTTTGATACACTAGCCAGTATGAAGAAACCAATGATCATGGCTCAGGAAGGTGTTGCTGTGGGCATTGGCGCTAACTTATTGTTGCATGCTGATTTGGCATACGCGGGTAAGAGTATTCGTTACAGCTTACCGTTTGCTAAAATTGGTGTGGCTTCTGAAGGTGGCTCTTCTGTTATGTTGGCAGAAACGATTGGCCCTAAAAATGCGGCAGATGTATTGTTAACTGGACGTTTCTTTAGTGCTGCTGAAGCTGAAAAATGGGGTTTATTAAACGCTGCAGTTGAAGATGGCAAAGCCCTTGAGACTGCAATGGCTGTGGCTACTGACCTGCTTAAAAATCATCAAGGTTCGATTAAAGCCATTAAAGCCTTGAGTCGTGGTGAAGGTCATCGCGCTCGCGTAAATAAAGCGGTGTTAGCTGAAATGGATGCTTTTGTTGGGTTATTGGCTACACCTGAAACACAAATGCGTATTCAGCATGTGTTGAAGGGCGGGAAGTAATTTACGCGGCTTTCAACTAGGTGCTAGTTTGAGTTTTTAACTTTCGATATTTAAAAGCCCCCGTAGACAAATCTACGGGGGCTTTTTATTACAAGCGATTTTAATTATGCATTTGCTTGCTTGTATGCTGCTTTTTCTTCTTGGGTTGGGCGGCTGTATTTAAATATGCGTTCAAGTACCGTTTTGTACTGACTCCACATTGAACCTGTGTTGTACGGAATATTGTGCTTACGGCAAACCTCACGAACTTTTAGTGACACTTCGTTGTAGCGGTATGACGGCATATCCGGGAACAGGTGGTGCTCTACCTGACGGCTCAAGTGCCCTGTCATAATATGTAATACCTTTGAACCTTCGAAGTTAGACGATCCTAATATTTGGCGGTAATACCATTGCCCGCGAGTTTCGTTCTTGCAGTCTTCTTCACTAAAGGTGTGTACGTCGCCTGTGAAGTGACCACAGAATATGACAGTGGATGTCCAAATGTTGCGAATTAAGTTAGCCCCTATATTGGCCAGCAGTACACCAACAAACATTGGCCAGCCTAATACGATGCCTACCACGGCTGGATAAAATACGTAATCACGAAAGACGCTTTTACGAATTTTTGAGAAAAAGTCTTTTGCTAACTGCTTTTTAGAAATGCCAGCTTCGCGCTCTACTTTCTTTTTACCGAAGAATACGCGCTCGCCAATCAGTTCGTGATAAGCAACGCCCCACTGGAAAAAGAAGGTTAACCCTAGGTACCAAAAAAATTGATTTTTAAAGCGAACTCTCCACGGGGTATCGTCACTTAAACGCAGTAAGTCATAACCAAAGTCGCGGTCTTTACCAATGATGTTGGTGTAGGTGTGATGCTCAAAATTATGCGTACGACGCCATGACTGTCCGTCACAGACGTTATCCCACTCATAGGAAGTGCCATTGAGATGTGGATCATTCATGAAGTCATAGCCTCCATGCATGACATTATGACCAATCTCCATGTTGTCGAGAATCTTGGCGATGCCCAGCATTACGGCACCAATCACAAAGGCTATCCAATGATAAAAACCCGCCACCATAATCAGTCGCCCGCCCAAATCTAAAAAGCGATGCACACGGACCACTTTCCTTATGTAGTTGGCGTCTTCCTGACCCACCTTAGCCATAGTCTCATCTCGAATCTGGTCTAGGTCTTGTCTGAATGCTTCTAATCTTTCTGCACTTGGGATAGGTGTTGTCACGGTTATAACTCCTGAAGTTAGTTTCTCATGAAATTGCACATAATGTGCCACGAGTGACTATTTCGACAGTGTCATTGAGACTGACCTAAGTGTCGACTATACGTTGTCTTTCCAAAAATTCACCAATCATAAAAATTTAGGACAAAAAGCTAATGATAATTCACCTATTAATATTTTTACCTTAAAAATCAATAAGTTATAAATTTCCATTTTCAAGAAATAAAACACTGGATCAGCGCCACTGCTTTATTCTTTTGATTCACAAGATCCATGAATTAAAATCAATAGTAATTTTTGATCAAAAAAAACGACATCTTCCGGAAAGAAGATGCCGCTTTTATTAGACAACCGTCAAACATTAGGCGTTTGCAAAACCATCCTGTTTTTTTGGCGGTTTGCTGTATTTAAATACACGGTACACAACCGTCGAGTATTGACCCCACAGTGTGCCAGTGTTGTAAGGGATATTATGCTTACGACACACATTACGCACTTTCTCTGCTACTTCGTTATAACGATATGACGGCATATCCGGGAAAAGGTGATGCTCTACCTGACGGCTAAGGTGGCCACTCATTATGTGCAGCAATTTCGACCCTTCTAGGTTTGAAGAACCTAAAATTTGACGGTAATAAAACTGTCCACGTGATTCATTTTCACATTCTTCTTCGCTGAAGGTGTGAACATCTTCAGTAAAGTGACCACAGAAAATAATAGTACTTGCCCACATATTACGAATCATATTGGCAAAAAAGTTACCCAGCACAATTGCGCCAAACATTGGCCAGCCTAAAAATAAACCCACGATAGCCGGGTAAAACAGGTAGTCGCGGAATACGCCTTTGCGAATTTTAGCAAAGAAGTCTTTGATCAACTGCGCATGTGAGATAGGTAACTTACCTTCGGGGCGACGCTTTCCAACAAAAATACGTTCGCCAAATAACTCGTGATACGCCACAGCCCACTCGAACATCAGCGTCAGTATTAACATACGTAGCGGCTGCCAGCGGTAGTGATTCTTCCATTTCACATCATCACTTAAACGCATGGTGTCGTAGCCAAAATCACGGTCTTTACCAATGATATTAGTGTAGGTGTGGTGCTCAAAGTTGTGAGTTCGACGCCATGATTCACCATCACAAATGCCATCCCAATCGAAATCACGGGAGTTCAAGTGTGGGTCATTCATGAAGTCGTATTGGCCGTGCATGACGTTATGACCAACTTCCATATTGTTGATGATTTTCGCCAAGCCAAGCATGACGACACCCACAACCCACCAAATCCAGTGGTAAAAGCCTGCGATCATAACCAAACGGCCACCCATTTCCATGGCGCGCTGAATACGCACAATTTTGCGAATGTGGTTGGCATCTTCCTGACCAACTTTCGCCATGGTTTCATCACGAATTTGGTCGATCTCTTGACGAAAAGACTCAAGAGTTTCTGTGCTAGGGATATGTGTTGTTGTCATTATTATAATCCTCGTTATATATCCAAGACGACGTCATTGACGGCGACGGTGACACAAAGCTGAACTTCTTCTTCGCCAGTGTCTGAATATTGACCAGTGAGAGTGTTGTAAACTACACCGCTTTTTTTCGTGCATTTGCACTGATGGCAAACACCAATGCGGCAACCAAATTGAGGTTTGAGACCTTGTGATTCCGCCAGTTCAAGCAGGCTCTCAGGCTTGTCCGCATTCGAAAATGCTGAAACGCCACCGCGCTCAAAACTCACGTATGAATCTTTCACATTGCTGCGATCTAGTTCGATCGGCGCTGCACCAAAGTATTCGAACATGATGTCATCATTTGCAACGCCTTCGCTGCTGACTACGTCACGAACCAGTTGAATCATTGGAGTAGGACCACAGATCATGATCTTATGTTCCATAAACTCTGGGCAATGTGTTTTAAGGTGCTCGCTACTGAACGGACCCACTTCAGCGCCATTCATGTAGGTAACTTTAATATTTGAATGCTGTGCTGCTATTGCTTCAAACTCTTCGCGGAATAGCGCATTGGCTTCATCACGAACATAAAAAAGCAGGTGTACCGGGCGAGAATCTCCCGTCGCTGCCATTTCATTAAGCATTGAACGAAATGGGGTAATACCACTACCGCCAGCAACCATCAGCACTGGCTTATTCGTCGATGGCATGGTGAAGTCACCCTGAGCTTCACTCAGTAAACAAATGCCACCGGAGGCAAAGGCTTCACGTAACCACGGAGTTACTTTCCCGTCTTGTTGCACTCGAATGCTCATTTCAATCAAACCCGTGCGTTTAAAGTACGCTGGAGAGCTAGACACTGAAAAGAAACGCGTTTGACGTGTACCGTTTTGCTCCGCACTGATCTGTAAATGCTGGCCTGCTTTAAATCCTTTCCAGCTCTTACCTGGGCGAATCACTAAGGTGTACACGTCTGCGGTCTCTGAACGCACCTGAATGACTTTCGATCGAGTACCATCAGTTGACCAACCCGGAGCAACCATTTGAATCAGGGGCTCAAAATACGCGGAAATCTGATTTTCCTGGGTCAAGCTCTGCGCTAACCATTTGTGCGTACGAGCTAAAGTGGATGTTGACTGGCCACGGGGGTTTGATTGACTCATGTTTAATCTACTTTTTTGTTATGCGAAGACTTAATACAACGCTTCAATTTATCGGTGAAGTGTTAACGAACTGTTACTCAATGTCTATTGACGACGGAGGCCAGTTTGTACGCTTCGGTATTATCCAACTACAAGGTCACATATTGATAAAACGGTAAGTTAGATCAAAAAAACCTTATGAATCAGTACCTTAAATTAAAATAAAACGCCTCACATTGCTTAGAATCAAGATAATGTGCGGGTATTAGTGCCTTATAGGAATTAATGTTTTTATTATTGTTCTCATAATAGAAACATACTTCACAAGGTCTAAGAAGATGTTACTACTTTGATGTCAGGATAATAACGTAACTTGAGCCACATTGGTAGGAATAGGCCAAATATGGACAATAATGTATCGGCTTGCATGAGGTTCTCGTCCGACTCTAGAACCACTAAATCATTCGTTGTTTGTAGACTTGTACCGCCTAGTCTACAACTTCAGTACTGACCGTCGAATTGATTTCACGTTATGTCGGGTGGCGCTGGTGCTTAACCGAGCTACCTGGCTGCAAATCGCAGGCACAAAAAAGGCGACCCGAAGGTCTCCTCTTTCTAGAACAGACTAATCAGTTCATCTAAAACAAGCTTAGATGTTGTTTCTCTTGTGAGGACTGGGGTTAGAAGTGTTGACCGCCAAGGATGGCGGAAATGCCGAAAACGCAGGA
>OJAY01000676.1_pt1 | contig 10484 bp, 6 predicted proteins | sample 1590331 | NCBI WGS metagenome assembly OJAY01 (sample SAMN05416835, study PRJEB24817) | seawater metagenome | isolation source: Sea water | place: Canada:Atlantic | collected 2013-07 | reverse complement strand
GTAGCGTCTCGTGGGCTCGGAGATGTGTATAAGAGACAGATCTTGAGCAGAGTGTTGGCCAAGCACTCTTTATTCGAACTCGACGAGAACTAAAACTGACTGAATATGGCAGGGAGTTTCTTAAGCGTTGCACCGCATTGAATAACCAACACCGTCAATTGCAGCAGTGGGTGCGATCAACGGAGTTCGAAGTTTCAGGTGAGATCCGTATTCTAACGCAAGCAAATGAAGTCATTACAGAGAATTTCACCCCATGGATAGGCGAGTTTTTACGACAATTTCCTCTTCTCAATGTCGTGTTTGATGTGAAGGAATCCTTGGTTGATATTGCACAGGATGAATATGATGTTTACTGGGGGGTTGGTTCATATTTAGGAGATCGCTTCACTGGATTGAAACGACGGTCTTTGTACAATGAACGCTATGGGATTTTTGCTTCTCCTGATTATCTTAATACCAAAGGGATCCCAAATACGCCAGATGATCTGGACACACACGATGTGATTGGTTATCTCTACAATGAGCCAAGCAACGTTCTGGTGTTACAAGCTCTTACAGGAGAAGTCATACATAAAACGTTAAATTCTCGGGTAAAAGCGGTGGCAGGAATGATCGAGTGTGCACAATCAGGTCTAGGGCTGATAAATGCATTACCTAAGGCAAAACAAATAGAAGACGCCATTGCAGATGGCTCACTTGTGCCAGTAATGGAGGACTATTGGTGGGATCGTGCCGAAGCCTTCATTTACTATCACCAAACAGTTGTTGTCGAGCCAAAAGTGCGGGCTTTTATCGATTTCTTTCTCAATAGACGACCACAGTGGTAGTAAAATCTAAACTTCCGAAATAGCTTTTTTGGAGCGTGGTTAATTTTCAGCTCAGCGGAAATACTCTTTATTTCGTCAGCTACTTCAGCAAAGTATTTATTTTAATAATTGAATTCATAATGTGTATTCAGCATCTACGCTTTTTCGGCGCATTAATAAACCAATAGCCGAAAATTCATTCCAGCTAGGAGTGGGTAAGCATTGCAAAACACTTAAATTCACAAGGGCCGCTTCTTGCCTATTTTCGATATAATTATTTTGCCACAAAGAATTGCTGTTAGTGATCTTAAGCAGCTGCCGGATTTGTTTCAGCCGTAACGGCAGAAAACATAAGTCTTAGCCCCGCCATTCTTTAATTCAGAACTATGTGAAGACAAATGGCATTAGCTGCAACCGAATACTCCGCTTGCGGACAGGGTGTAAAAACTCCCACTGCTTCACTTACATGCAATGTATTCAGTTTTACTCAATTGCGTTCAGTTCAATTCATTTAATTTCCAGAGTGATTCACTTTGCTTCACTTAAGTGTTAGGTGTGTTTATTAGGCAATTTATTCTGTGTCATTGTGTTAATTCGTCGTTAGTCAATTTCAGAGGCAGCAAAAAAACATATTCCACCTTGTGAATAAATACACGCGGTCACGCACGTTGTATAGCGGAACCACTCTATCGAACATGTAAAGGAAAGATCATGGATACTAGAATCGTTACGTACAATCAGCGAGAGCCTGATGTTCAGTCTGGGCATTCATCTGCCCCCCGTTTTTTTCGAAAATTGCAGCGTGACTGCTGGAAGCGCTATTGGTTGATGCTGTGCAGCATATTCATACTGGGTGCAAATCAAGTTCAGGCTGCAGATTTGATTAACGGCGGTTCAGTCTCAGGCACTATTTCGGTAGCGGGTGAGGAAGATACCTGGACCTTTAGCGCCACCGCGGGAGAGCGGATCAATCTTCAAGTGGTGGATTTAGAGCGAAACGATTTAATTCCTTATGTCACGCTATATGCTCCGGATGGCACAGCAGTAACGTCGGCTAGTAATTATACAGTAGCGAATATTTATAATGCTGACGCTTCACAAAGTGGTATCTATTCCGTTGTAGTTCGAGACGGCACAAGTCGAGGCGAACAACTAGGCGATTATGAGATTCACTTTGTTAAATCACTGGGTGCTAATGAAAATGGCTCGTTGATTAATGGTAGCTCTGTCAATGGAGATATCACCTTAGGTGACTTAGATACCTGGACATTTGAAGCCACCGAAGGGGAGTTGTTAAATATTCAGCTAGTAGATTTGGACGACGGGGGATTCTTCCCGCTGATGGCGCTTTACGCACCAGATGGCAGCCGAGTGGGGCATGTTAGCAATTATACGGTGGCGAATTTTTATAACACTTCTGCTTCGCAAACAGGCACGTATACCTTGATGGTGCAAGATGGAACAAGCCGACGGGAGCAGGTGGGTAATTATGAGATTCACTTTGCCAAATCACTGGGTGCTAATGAACATGGTTCGCTGATAAATGGTGGCTCCGTCAGCGGTGATATCACCTTAGGTGACTTAGATACCTGGACATTTAGCGCGAGTGCAGGTGAACGTTTACATATCCAATTGTCGGATGTGGATCGGAATAACTATTTTCCATGGATGGTGCTTTATTCACCTGAAGGGGAGAGACTGAGTCAGTCTGGTAATTACTCTGTGGCGAGTATAAGAAATCTTCTCGCTACGCAGACCGGCACTTACACATTATTAGTACAAGATGGAACAAGTCGACGTGATCAAACCGCTGATTATGAAATTTACTTTGCTAAATCACTCGGTGCGAATGAACATGGGAAGTTGAGTGGTGCTGGCTCCTATTTTGAAACGGTGACGCAAGGTGACTTGGATACGTTCACCTTTGATGGGGCTGTGGGAGATGAAGTAACGTTAGTCATGCGTGAAATTGACGCCATAAACTTATACCCCTTTATGACTGTACATAGTCCCGATGGAAGTTACCTTACGAACGCAGGCGACTATTCCAGCGCTGGACTCTATAATTTAAGCCTGCCAATGGATGGCACGTATACACTGGTGCTAAGTGATGGGACATCAGGCAAAGATCAGATTGGCGACTACGTCCTAGAGTTTAATTTGCCTACCGCGGCCCCTGATCCGCAAAAACCTATTGCGTCAGCGTCTTCTGCGCCAACGGTATATAAAGATCAGGTTATTCAACTCAATGGTTCGGGTTCGTTTGACCCCGACGACGCACCAGAGCCACTCTCGTACAGCTGGACATTGGTCTCTACCCCTGATGTCAGCGGTTTGACACAAGCTGATATCACCAATGCACAAAGCTCAAATGCCACGGTTCAGCCAGACGTATATGGAGAGTATAGATTTGAGCTTGAAGTGAACGACGGCTTACTTACAGACAGCGCTATTGTTACGGTGACAGTGGTGAACCGTGCACCCACCGCCCATGCCGGTGCAGATCAAAACGCTGAGCTAAACGCGCTTACACAACTTGATGGCAGTGCATCTAGTGATCCTGACGGGGATTTACTCACTTACGTTTGGACCATTAGTGCCGTTCCAGCAGGCAGTAACCTTGAACAATTGCAAAATGCTTCAAGTGTAAACCCAAGCTTTAAGCCTGATGTGGCGGGTGACTATGTATTCAGCCTTGTAGTAGATGATGGCGAAAATAGCAGTACAGGTGATTCAGTCGTTGTACGGGTCGCTGAAGCAAATGTAGCGCCGCAAGCCGATGTGCAAGTAAGCGGTGAAATGCTAACCGGTACGCAAGTCACCCTTGATGGCAGTGCCAGTGTTGATAACGACAATGGGCCTCAGGCATTGTCCTACAGTTGGCAAGTGCTCAGTGTGCCAACAGGTAGTGCAGTTTCCAGTCAGAGTTTGGTTAACCAAGGAACCCCCAACACGAGTTTTACCGCCGATGTGGCGGGCAGCTATAGCATACAATTGTCGGTTTCAGACGGCGAACTAACAGATGTCATGGCAGTCACTGTGGTTATCAATGAAGTCGTAATAAACCAGCCGCCCGTCGCTAACGCCGGGAATGATCAGCAAATCGAAATAGGCGACAGCATCCAGGTTGATGCCTCTGCCAGCTTTGACCCAGACGAGGGCCCAGCCCCATTGTCGTTCGAATGGGTGTTTGTGTCGGTGCCACAAGGTAGCTTACTAAATAGCGAGAGTATTCAAACCACCTCAACCGGATCAGCGATGTTTGTGCCAGATGTATCGGGGGCTTATACGCTAATGGTTTCAGTGAGCGATGGTGAATTGAGCGATTCTGATTCAGTTGTGGTTACCGTCAGTGAAAACCAAATACCGGTAGCAAATGCAGGAGAGGATCAAACAGTTGATGCTGGTGAAAGTGTGGTGCTGGATGGCTCACTGAGTTTTGATCCTGATTCAGGCCCTCAATCACTGTCTTACTTATGGGAAATTGCTTCACGTCCCCAGAATAGTGTGGCCACTATCGTTAATCAAAATAATGTGGTTGCCTTTATCGACCCCGACTTAGCTGGTTTGTATACCTTACGCTTAGTGGTTAGCGATGGGCAGGCGAGTGACTTCGACGAGGTACTCATTGATGTCATAGCGCAGGTCGAACCTAAGATGTGTGATGTTGATGGCAATGACTTTGTTGATAGCTTGGACATTCGCGCTATTGCTAGGCGTCGTAATGCAACAGCAGAACAAAATGATGTTGCAGATTGGGACCAAAATGGCGTGATTAATGTGCTCGACGCCAGAGGATGTGCACTGGAGTGTGACCAACCGCGTTGCTTGTCGAGACCCGATTAATACCAGCGAGATAAGCACAAGGATGTGCTGCTTTATCTCATATGATTATCTCGATCATGACAGTGACACAAGCGTTAGAAATTACTGCAAATTCAATATATAAATAAGGAATATTCATGTTGATCAAAACCAATATCGCTCATACGCTAAAACGCATAGTTCTTGCAGCAACTTTGCTTCTTGGGGTTAATCAAACGGCAAGTGCATTGCCAATACTATCGTTTAACAACGCGCAAAGTAGCGTAAACGAAACCGTTAATATCGGCGATACAGTGACATTTGAATTATGGTTTTCCGGGTTAGAAACCGACGATGTAGGCGGGTTTGAATTTTTGCTTGGGTTCAATAACGTTGTGAGCTCTATAAATTCAGCGGTGGGCAATATCGCGTTAGATGAATTTGATATTTTTGACGTATTCGCAAACGTTAATAATATCGACGTATATGCCGTCTCTTTTGTTGACGATTTATCTGCTCAAGCTGATGAGTTCATGTTTGCTACGCTGACGTTTATGGCGAGTAATGTAGGTGTTAGTCAGCTTAGTTTTAGCAATCTTATTGTGTCTGATGCGAATGCGATCGCGTTGGATATCAGTGTATTTGACGCACAAATTACAGTGCTTGACGATACAAGCAATATGCCTGTGCCTACTCCTGCGTCCTGGGGAGTATTCTTACTCGGTTTGCTAGGGCTAGCCTGCAGATATAAAGGTGTTAAACCGAGCTAATACTTATGCTTATACCGACGCTTACACCGAAGAAAATACCTATGCTTAACCATGGGCGCGTTGCATTTGTCCATTGTTAGCTAGGGTTTACGTTTAGCGCGGCTGAGTTTAACGCCTTAAAGTCTGGTGATGCGGCAAAACCAGGGCAAATAGCGCTGAGTTTATCCCGGTACTCACTGGCTTTACGCGTGTCACCAAGGTGCAGCCAGCTCAATGCGAGTTGATGCAATGACACAGGATCAGCCGCGTTACTAAGGGCTTCAGCCTGCTCTTGCAGCGATGCTAACAGTTGAGAGGTTTGCAACTCAGGTGAAAGCTCAGTAACTAAAATATACATAGCCAAACGAGATGCTTTTTGCATCACGTTTGCTTCCCCTTGGCTAACCTCACGGTCAAGTTCAGACATGGCATTACGATATGCTTGAAGTGCCTTTTTGGTGTGACCTTGCGTGCGGTATACGTCTGCTACATTCGACCAGAGTTGGTATAGCCCAGGGCCGCCTTCTTCGGTGATGCGCTTGATTTGCGGCTCAAAAATATCCAACGCTTGTTGGTTCTCTCCGAGGTAAAAATGCAGCACTGCAATATTCGACAACAATACGGTGTGCTTTGGTTTAAGGGTTAAAGCTTGCTGATAATGTGCTTTAGCATTTTGCAAGTCACCAACACAAAACTCCAACGCCCCTAGATTGTTTAGCGTTTGGTAGTTAACAGACAACTCTGCTGCTTGGCTGAAATAATTGATAGCGCCGATTTGATCCCCTTTAAAGTAATGGGCGCGGCCTTGGGTGTAAGGGATTTTCCAATTATTCGGTTCAAGCTCAGCTGCTTGCTCAAGGGCTGCTAGAATGCGCGTGAAAAGCTCAGGATCGCGGTTTTTAAGAAACATACGCATCTGGCTTTCAGCCATCTTTTGCAGGGCAGTAGTATCATTTTGATCGGCACCGAGCGCCTTGGCAAAATGTTGATTGGCGATTTCATAATCTCCCTTAACTCTGGCGAGATTGCCCAGTGCGTTTTGAATAAACACAGAGTCAGGCTTTATGGCTACCCCTTTGTTGCAATAGGTGCTGGCGTCTTCTAGGTAATTTTTGTCACTGGTTTCTAAATTTTGCTCCACTAGGGCTGCGCACATTCCTGCATAGCCATGCACTAGCTCTGGTGCACTATTGATGACGCGCTGAAAGTCAGCCATTGCGCGTAAAATAACTTGTTCTGAACGCTCACCTTCAAAATTCTGCATACCATGTAAAAAGCGTTGCAAGCTGTACCAGTCAGCAATATTAGCGATCGGACGTTTGGTGAGTAACGTGTTCAAACCCTCTTTCAGTTGTGATTCGATGTATTGTTCAGAAGAAGACTTGCTGAAAACCCCAGACCAAACTTGCTGCATATTTTCATCACGAGATAAAAATAAACGCACCGCGATGTAGCGACCAATTTCAATTAATTCGCCGCTTATGACCAGATCGGCTTTTTTGCTACGCAATAATTCTTGTGGGCTTTGTACACTCGCATGCAAAGCAGAACTACCAACAATAAGCTGGGTTGGGCCAGCCAGTAACTGCTCAATACTGCGCGTTATATCGCTACCTCTTGGGCCTGTAATTGGCATGACAGCAACCACTTTATTGTCAATATCGACAATGCCTGCCAGCGCAGTGCTGGCGACACTGTTGTCATCGAATGGCCAAAATCGGTCTACGAGCAATACGCAAAGTAAAACAACTAGCGTGACCAGCAACAAAGGCATGCGCTTGTTTGTCTGTTTTTGACGCTCAACGTCTTCAGCTTTGTGTATATCAGGTGTGTTGCCAGATGTATTGTCAGATGTGTTATCAGGAGAACCTTGCTGATGTGAATCTAACGAAGGGTTAAGCACTGCTGGGAGCGGGCTTTCAGCATGTTCCGCCGCTAATGGGGGAGCGTCATTGTCGTGCTGAGGTACATGTAAATGCTCATTATTTTCTGGGACCTTTTCAGGCTCAGTGTGAGCTAGTGCTTGCTGATTAACCGCGGACGCACCGTCATGATTAGCTGTATTTTGGGTCGAGACATCGACTTCACCAGAGTCTAAATAGAGCACCCAAGCTTCTACATTTAATGCTTTTGCTACTCTTTCGATGCTCAAGGGATCGACAGGATCTCCTCGAAACACCCTACTTACCAAAGAGCGAGGTGCTTTTTCTAAGCCTTCAAGGCTTTGTATTTTATCAACTACTTCTGCCTGAGATTTAAACCCTGCGGCTAATTGTACACTACGTAGTTTTTGTTTGGACGCTCGAATTCCTCGAGAGCGCGCTTTATTATGAGAGGTCTCTGTGGATTGTCCTTTTGTCACAGTTGCCATCCATTATTGTTATCGTCGTTTAAGGGATCTAACGGGATCATTATTAAACTAATAGACCGGAAAGTTAATCGATTTTTGAGTATTTTTTGATCAATTATTAAGCTTGTCTACGGCGAGTTGACGACTTCGTTAAATAGCATATCTTGTTTTTTCTCGTTTTGAGGGATTAACCATTGCCAAATATCAAACAAACGAATCTATAAAACTGCTTTCACTTCAATATGTTGTGGCATTTGCTAAAGTAAACGAAATTTGTTTGCTGAGAGGGCTAAATGAGCGCCTACTTAATAATTCAAGCCACAGTTCATGACTGGCAGAAATTTGCTAAATACACTGAAGTTGTACCGCCTTTGGTTGAAAAGTTTGGTGGCCAGTATATTGCCATGGGTCAGCCCGAGCTCATTGAAGGGCAAGATGCTCCGAAAAGCGTGGTGATATCTCAGTGGCCCGATTGCCAAGCGGCGCACAACTTTTGGCAGTCACCTGAATATGTACAAGCCAAGAAGCATCGTGAAGGTACAGGGCAATTTAGTGTTTTGCTAATCGACGGTTTGTCACAAACAACATTGGAGTAACTCATGTCTTTAGCGTATACCGCAGTTGCATTACAAACGCGATGCTTTGCTATTAATAAGTTAAACGTTGCCGATGCTAGGCAAAAAATGATCAAAAATATACGCACAGTGGCTGGGCAAGTACAAGGAACTAAGGGGTTTGTTGGGCCCAGTGTTAAATTAGTCGTATTACCTGAGTATTTTTTAACTAGTTTTCCATTAGGAGAATCCCTTAGCGAGTGGAAAGAAAAAGGTGCTATTGCCCAAGACGGTAAAGAGTACGATTTGCTCAGTGAAATAGCCCAGAAAAATAATATTTACCTTTCTGGCAATGTGTATGAGCTTGATCCCCATTTTCGCGATTTGTATTTTCAAACCTCATTTATTCTCGGGCCAAATGGCGACTGTGTTTTGCGCTATCGTCGTTTGGTCTCGATGTTTGCACCTACGCCCCATGATGTGCTGGACAAATACTTAGATGTATACGGTCAAGACGCCTTGTTTCCGGTGGCGAAAACCGAGCTGGGCAATTTAGCCTGCGTCGCCTCAGAAGAGATTCTATACCCTGAGATCAGCCGTTGTTTAACGATGAATGGCGCAGAAGTATTGTTGCACAGTAGCTCAGAAGTTGGCTCTGTTGAACTAACGCCTAAAGATATCGCCAAGCGCGCCCGCGCGGTTGAGAATTTAGCCTACGTTGTGTCGGCGAATTCCGCAGGCATTGCGGATATTGATTTTCCTGCTGAGTCTACCGATGGTATGTCTAAATTAGTGGATTTTAAGGGCAGGGTTATGGCTGAGGCAGGAATGGGGGAGAGCATGGTGGCAAATGCTGAGCTTGATATCACTGCTTTACGCCGCTATCGAAACAAACCCGGTATGGGCAATATTTTGTCTCGCCAGCGAAATGAACTGTTTAGTGCGCATTACAATCAAGCTGTGTATCCGGCGAATACCATGCTCAATGCTGGTCAGCAGGTTAACGTGCCCGAACGCAGCCACTTCATTCAAACACAGCTTAATAGTATTCAAGCTTTGAAAAAAGCCGGGGTCATTTTGCCGGAGCAGTCAGATGAATAACGACATGCAAACAATGGTTGTGATCAACCCTCGCACAGGCAAAGAAGATTTTAATTTACCCTTGTTCAGTGCACAAAACGTCGTGGATATTGCTCAGCAATTAAAGCAACAACAAATACAGTGGTGGGCACTCGGTTTGAGCGGTCGCATACAGGCCCTAGAGAATTTAGCCGATGCAATGGCTGAACATAAGCCCAAGCTGGTTGCAGCCCTAGTAAACGACACCGGACGAGCAAGTGAATCGGAATTAGAAGTGGATGTGACCATAAGTGGTATACATCGTTGGTGCAAGCAAGCCCCAGGATTACTGGCCAAGTCAGAGCCTTGGGCGGCTGAAATTCCGTTTATTGAATTACAGCAAGACTATTTGCCTTACCCATTAGTGGGGGTCATCAGCCCGTGGAATTTCCCTTTGCTGCTGTCGTTAGTCGATGCGATCCCCGCCTTGCTTGCTGGCAGTGCAGTGTTAATTAAACCCAGTGAAGTGACTTCGCGATTTGTTACGCCATTTAATGAGCTGCTTTCAAACGTACCGGCCTTACACAAGGTGCTTAATATCGTGACAGGCGGTGGCGCAACCGGCCAAGGGGTTATTGAAAACGTTGATTCGCTGTGTTTTACCGGCAGCGTTGCGACTGGTCGTCAGGTTGGTAAGGCATGTGCTGAGCGTTTTATTCCAGCATTTTTAGAGTTAGGAGGTAAAGATCCTGCGTTGGTATGTCATGACGCAGACCCAGAGCTTGCCGCAAAAGCCTTATGTTGGGGCAGTATGGTCAACGCTGGGCAATCTTGTATGTCGTTAGAACGGGCTTATGTTCACAAAGATGTCGCCAAAGTATTTCTGACCAAATTGGTAGAAAAAGTCGATGCCCTCGCGCACAACTACCCAGACATTCACCAAGGGCAGATTGGCCCAATCATCAGTTCGAAACAAGTGGCCATTGTAGAAGCGCAATTGCAAGACGCTAAAGACAAAGGAGCGACCATTCTATGTGGCGGTGAGGTTCGTAATCTTGGCGGAGGACGCTATTGTGCCCCGACAGTGCTGACGGATGTCACACCGGACATGCGCTGTCTCTTATACACATCTCCGAGCCCACGAGACGCTACGCTATCTCGT
>OJAY01000672.1_pt1 | contig 10555 bp, 10 predicted proteins | sample 1590331 | NCBI WGS metagenome assembly OJAY01 (sample SAMN05416835, study PRJEB24817) | seawater metagenome | isolation source: Sea water | place: Canada:Atlantic | collected 2013-07 | reverse complement strand
TCTACACAGAGTAGATCGTCGGCAGCGTCAGATGTGTATAAGAGACAGGTCTTACCTTGAATTTAAAGTCAGAAGACGGGCGCAAGGTGTTTGAAGAGCTGGTTAAAACCGCCGATGCCGTGACCAACAATTTACGTGGCGACCAACCGCAAAAGTTGGGCATTACCTATGAACAATTAAAACAGGTGAACCCTAAAATTGTGTGTGGCCATTTATCTGCCTATGGGCGTGATAATGACCGTGCCAGTTGGCCGGGTTATGATTACTTGATGCAGGCCGAAGCAGGCTTGATGTCGCTTACAGGTGAGCCCGACCAAGCGCCCACGCGTTTTGGGGTTTCCATGGTTGATTTCATGACCGGAGCTGTGGCGTCGTTAGGGCTAACCGCTGGCATACTTGGCGCCCATCGCACAGGTCAAGGCAGGGATGTTGACGTCTCATTATTTGATGTGGCATTGCACCAATTGTCTTACCCTGCAACTTGGTATCTGAATGAGCAGCATGTTGTGCAGCGGGTGGCGCGCTCAGCCCACCCGGCGACGGTGCCTTGTCAATTGTACAAAACTCAAGACAGCTTTGTATTTTTGATGGCCATGACAGATAAGTTCTGGGATGTGTTAGTCGATATTTTAGATGATGAAGTGTTAAAAGAAGACCGTTTTGCGCAAGTGGCCGGGCGGCGCGAAAATCGCGATGTTTTGACCACAGAAATCGATCGCGTTTTAGCTACTCATCCCACCGCACATTGGTTGGAAGTGCTAAAAGGGCGTATTCCTTGTGCGCCGGTTTACGATGTACCAGAAGCGTTGAATAACCAGTACATTCGAGACATTGGCATGGTGCAGTCTGTTCCTCATCCGCACAACCAAGATATGGAAATTCTAGCTAACCCTATCAAGCTTGACGGACAACGCCTATCAGGCAAAGCGGCGGTCGCTATGGGTAATGATACTGAGGTTTTGCTAAAAGAGCTGGGTTACAGCGAGCAGGAAATAACCCATCTTAACCAGAACAACGTGGTCTAATCCCTCAGCAAACTTCAGGAGCACAGCAAAGTGAAATTACAGGGTATTCGCGTATTAGATTTATCCCTCTTTTTGCCCGGCCCACACTTCACCATGATGATGGCCGATCACGGGGCAGAGGTCATCAGCCTTGAACCGCCAACAGGCGAACCGGTGCGAAACATTGGCCTGAAGCAAAACGGCCAGTCTGTGTGGTTTAGAAACGTATTTCGTGGCAAGAAAAGCATCAACTTGAATTTAAAAAGTGACGCAGGAAAACAGGCGTTTTATAAGCTGTGCAAAACCGTTGATGTGGTGGTTGAAGCATTTCGCCCCGGCGTGGTTGAGCGACTAGGGATTGACTTCGATACCATCGCAAAGATTAACCCTAAGTTAGTTTACTGTTCTATTTCGGCCTATGGGCAAACCGGTCCTAAATGATTGAATCCGGCCCATGACCTGAGTATTCAGGCAGATTCTGGCGCCGTGCAAATTAACCAAGGGCAAGATGCTAAACCAGCGCAGCCCGGTATGCCAGTGGCTGATATGGCTGGCAGTCTAATGGCCTTTTCTGGAGTGTTGATGGCGCTGTTGCGCTGTCAGCAAACAGGTAAAGGTGACTACCTTGATATCTCTATGCAGGACTCTTTGGTTGCTTGGTATGCCAATGTCATGGGGCCGCCATTCGCCGAAAACCGTTCACCTGAGCCCAAACAGGAACGCAGCTGGGGTGGTGCCGCGATGTACAACATATATCAAACCGCAGATGACAAATATTTAACCCTAGGGGGAAGCGAACTTAAATTTGCTAAAAACCTGCTTACTGCGCTTGGCAGAGAAGACTTAATTAATTTGTGCCAGCTGCCACCGGGGCCAGATCAAGCACCAGTGACAGCCTTTCTTCAGTCTACCTTTTTAGAAAAGACACTTGACCAGTGGCAGGCATTTTTAGCGAACATTGATGTGTGTTGGTCGCCGGTTCGCAGTTTAAATGAGGCCGTACGTGACGAACATTTGGTGCAACGCGATATGTTGCTCAATGACGAGCAGGGCAACTTGCACCTAGGTGTACCCGTTAAGTTTCGCCATGAACCGGCTCAGCCGAATCTTACCTTGCCGTCTTTTAGTCAAGACACCCAAGCGCTGTTAGCAGAGCTGGGCTATAGCGAACAAGATATAGCTAATATGCGCAGTGAAAATGCGTTCATTTAACCAAGTAGGGAAAGTTATGAAACAGATCATCGCTGCACTTTGTGTGGCTGCTAGTTTAGTCGGTTGTGCGAGCCAAAAGAGCGCCACTCAAGAACGAGCCTCATCGACCCAAGCCCAGGTACAGGCCAAAGACACTATTCAAGAAGCGCTTTTTCATCAGTGGTTTGCCGCTGAGTTTGATAACCACGAACAGCACTGGCAAGACAATATCAATAAGGAAAAAGAGCCTGATTTACAGGTCCATGAGCATATCCATCATGTCTTTGCGCCACTGGCAACGCCAGCACTTGAAGGCACCACTTACTTTGTAAAGCAATACATGGACGGTGATCCGAGTAAGGTGTATCGCCAGCGGTTGTACCAATTTCTGCCCAACGAAGATAAGGGCGCTTTGCAGCTCAATATCTTTCGTTTCAAGGACGAAGCTAAGTATGCTGATGCGCATTTACACCCCGAACTTTATGAAAAATTAAGCCGAGATGAAATTGTGACTTACCCAGGGTGTGAAGTGTACTGGCGATTTAACGGTAAGTACTTTGACGGCACCATGGGGCAGAACACCTGTAGTATTGTGTCTAAACGTAGCGGTAAAAAAATCTTTTTTAACGATACCTTGCGTCTAACAGACAACGAAATTTGGATCGCGGATAAAGCCGCAGATGAAGACGGTAATTATGTTTTCGGCAACAAAGCGGGTATTCCCCATAAAAATCGCAAAGTGACTTACTTTACTGGCTGGGGCGGCGCTCGAGTTGGCGGAAAAGAGGCCTCGGAAGATGCAAGATGGATTTTTAATCGTGACTTGTTACTGCACAACGAAGGGCAAATTGTTGCCTTGCAAGATGCGAAAACAGGGGAAAAAACGGGTTACTCGATTCAACTGGCGTTGTTGACCTATCAGAATACCTCTGACCCCATTTTTAAATTTGGTCTGATTGATGATGTCACTGGCAAAACCATTACCTATATTTGGAGCGACCGTAGCAACCCAACAACGGGAATGAATTTACGATGGATGCAAGCGGGCGTAAAAGTTAAACAAATCCGGCCCCATTTTAGCTTCTAAGCGCGCCGTTTCGGCGATACGTAAATAAGGCGGGCAATTAATGTCCCGCCTTTTTTTTTGTATCACTGACAAGGAGTTACCTATACTCAAATAGGTAGATTTATCGCGTCTTTATAACTTTTTTACAGCTTCTTTATAACAGTGGTTAACTTTGACATTTGTCAAACGAAATTGATTGATAAATGTCAATCGAGGAATTTTTCAACGAATTTGTCCGTGCAAATTTGGCTAGAGTGATATCTGCCAACTAGAGACATTGTCGGTTTCGGGTTGCACATAACGCCAAATTATTACAATAAAGTTAGAGGACCACCCATGAACATGCATTTTAGCCGCAGTAAAGTAGCGCAAATGATCAAGCTAGCCTTAATGGCTCCGCTTGTAAGTATGCCTCTTGGAGCAATGGCTCAAGAAACAGCACCTGATACAGAAACGGTGTTCGATCAAGAAGTGATTGAGCAAATTGAAGTTACGTCTCGTTATCGTAAAGAAACATTAAATAAAATCCCGATTTCAGTGACGACCTTTAGTGCGGACGATATCGAAGAAGCTGGTTTGAGGAATATCAACGATATCGCGGTGAGTGCCGTGGGTATGTCGATGGAGCGTACATTCGGACGCCAATCTGATATTCCTGTCATCCGCGGTGTGTCATGGATCCCGGGCTTTGGCTCTCAAAAAGCCTCGTATTTTATTGATGGTGTATACTTTGGAGGCTCGATTCAAAGTTTACCGCTGGATTTGATTGAGCGAGTAGAAATTGTAAAAGGTCCGCAAAGTGCTCAGTACGGCCGTCGTACTTTCTCTGGGGCAATTAACTTTATTACCAGTCGTCCGAGTGACGAGTTATCAGGTTACGTTAACCTCACGTTAGGGCAAAACGGAAACCAGAAATTAGCCGCCGGGGTATCGAGCAAGCTATCCGATATGTTTGCCTTTCGAGCGTCTATTTCAGCAGATAGTTATGATGGTGACTGGGAAAACACCAAGGAAGATGGCCCAGATGTTGGCGGAGAGAAAACCAAATCAGGCATGTTAGGTTTCTATTTTACACCGAGTAAGAATACTGATATTTCCGTTAACTACATATATAACGAAAATGATGATGAGGCGCAGCCTTTTGGTTATCAAGGGGCGGGTGAAAATAACTGCTTTTTGGATACTAGGCCATATTATTGCGGAGAAGCGCTCAGAAATCAGCCCATTAGTATCGGTGGTGGCGGTTTCCTTGATAATGACGATTATGGTTTACGCGTTACCAGTGAGCATATTAGCTTTAAAATTAACCACCATTTTGATTTTGGTACTCTTTCTTGGATCAGCGGCTGGAACTCGCGTGATGGGGAAACCGGTTTAGACCAAACTTACAATGGCTACGAAGAATCCTTTAGCTTTGGTTTTTTCAGCGGTGGCCCTTACTTAACGCCAGCTGATGCATGGTACACCTTGGATTCATCAGGTACGGATGAGTACAGCCACGAAATACGCTTCAACTCTAGTGCTTTCGATGATCGTTTGTATTGGTCAGTGGGCGCATATTTATGGCATTCAGAAGCTGAACCAAATGCAGTGGATAGTTTTGCCGAAGAACTAGAAAACCAAGCATTAATGGCCATGGCGACCTACGAATTTACCGATGATTTTCGTTTGTCAGCTGAAATTCGTCGCTCCAGTGATGAAGTTAATACGCAGGCCTATGATGAGTTAATTCAAAACGCGGAATTTGCTAATGTCAGTAACGAGTTTGATAGCACCACCACGCGCTTTATCGCTGAGTATGATGTGAGTGACGACACGCTAATGTACTTAACGCGCTCTGAAGGCAACAGCCCTGGAGGGTTTAATACAAGTACTTTGCTGCCCAATGATTTGGTCGTTATAGACGAAGAAGACATGGTGATGTATGAACTTGGGGTGAAATCGACCTTGTTCGATGGAAGCTTGTACGTGTCAGCAGCTGCTTACACCATGGATTGGACCAAACAGCAGCTAACCGATAGCTTTGATGAAGTAGAAGGCCCGCCAGTTTCATATACATCTAATGCCGGCTCGACAGAAATCAAAGGGCTTGAGATTGAAGGTACTTGGCTTATCAATGAGAATTTTAGTTTAGAATTTGGCTTATCACGCACCGATGCGCAATTTGAAGAATTGTTTGATAGTAATCAGTGCCGCTTCTTTGCGCCGGGGGGAGCATCAAGCTTCTGTGTGGGGGATAACCTACGTGAATTTGGTGATCTAAAAGGCAATTCACCGCCTCAAGTACCGAAGAACGAAGCCACATTAGCACTGAGCTATTCCACGCAAGTAAAAGAAGGGGTAGAAGTCTTTAGTCGTATGGACTTTTCATATGATTCAAGCCGTTATGCCCACGTACACAACTTAATTGAGACAGGATCACGTCAGTTAGTTAATTTAAAAGCTGGGGTACAACTGGAAAATGTACGCTTAACCGCATGGGTAAATAATGTGACGGATAATGACACCCCAACCTATGTATTTAGGTATGTTGATGTGCAGAGTTTTGCGTATGGCTCACGTGCATTCCCTGTTGCGCCGAGCCGAGGTCGAGAAGTGGGCATAACCGCATCTTATAAATTTTAAGACGTTAGCCTAGCTAAAAATATAGCGGGCCAAGGGCTCGCTTCATTGCCAACCTTTAAAAGCGAGTTATCTCGCTTTTTTATTGACTACTATTCAGTGTTAGTTTCAACAGAGGTAAATCATGCATCGTAGGCAAATCATTAAAGGCTTAGGGGCTAGCTCATTAATGTTGGGCGCAGGTGGCATTACTGCGCCGTTGTGGGCTAGTGGTAGTCATCGCGCAGATGTCATTATTATCGGTGCCGGATTAGCCGGCTTAACCAGTGCCCGTTATTTAAAAGCGCAGGGGCTCAAGGTGTTACTGCTAGAAGCGCGCAAGCGCGTTGGCGGGCGAATTCAAACCATTAATACACATGGCATACATGCTGAGGTTGGAGGGCTGCAAATCGGTCAGGGGTACGGTTTAATGCGTACCTTTGCCCAGCAACTTGATTTACCTCTTGTGTCGTTGGGGCAATATGCTGAACAAAACACCTTTGTGATAAACGGACAACGTATAAGCGCCGATGAGTGGCCAACTCACCCGCAAAATTCGCTAGCAGCATCTGAAAAAAACACTCTGCCTTCACGTTTGTATTATCAGATGTTAAGCAAAGGCCCAGAATATGCTCTGCCTTGGGATTGGACATCAGAAAAATACGCACCGTTAGACATATCATTAGAGGCCTATTTTAAACAGCAAAACATATCCCCAGAAGCGCTGCGCTTAATGGATGCCAATATTAATGCTTTGAGCTTAAAAGAGTTGTCAGCCGCAGATGCGTTCTACCGTTTGAGTCTAGCCCGCATCGGCGGAAGAGGTGCGCAAAAAATCAAAGGTGGAAATAGCCGTTTTATTCAGGCTCTGGCTGATGATCTCACAGAGGAATTGCTCACGGCGAAAATCGTAACGAGTATAAGTCAAAGCAGCGATAAAGTGGCAGTGCGCTGTGAAGATGGCAGCCAGTATATTGGCAAGCGCTGTATTATCACCAGCCCATTTTCCGCATTAAAAGATGTTGATATTAAGGCCGATATCAGCCCGCAAAAACGCCATGCGATTCAGCATGCGCAGTATACACCCGTTACCCAAGTACATTTTGCAGTGAAAAATCAAGCGGATGTTTCTATGGTGCAGGCCACAAACTTGTGGACAGATAACGCTCTTGGCCGCGTGTTTAGTCAAGTCGATGATGCCGGTGAGTTGCGCTACTTAACCAGTTGGATAAACGGCCAGCAAGCTAAAGTGTTAGATAGACTTAGCACGAGCGAAGCGGTAAACATCGTCAAAAAAGCCCTAGATAAGCATTACCCAGGGCTAAAAGGTAAAACCGAGGTCGTTCATCATCAATCGTGGGCTAACGAGCGGTTCTCAAAGGGGGCATATATTCAATTCGCGCCTGGACAAGTACAAACATTAGTACCGCATATGGCCAGTATTGAGGGAAAGTTACATTTTGCGGGTGAGCATACAGAGTTTATGTACTCGGGTATGGAGTCTGCGATAGTATCGGGGCAACGGGCAGCGCAAGAAGTCAGCGAGCGGCTCTAATACCAATCCGCATTAATAAGTGACCGTCTCAGAATGCGTCCAGCGGTTTTTGATTAAGCCCTTCCTATTATGGTTTTGCTGTGATGCTGCGCTGTTGTTCATTCGATTATGTTAGGGAAACCAAGATGAAGCCACACATTAAAGCTCATTTGCCAAAATCGTTACTCATATCATTTGTGATCGTTAGTATGCAGGCATGTAGCCCACAAGCGAGCATCGAAGATAAAAAACGCCAGGAGGCAGAAGATGCAAAGCAGTACACTCAGGTGATTTTTGAATGTGAGCGCAATGACCCTGTTACCGTGCGTTTTTACCAAGACAGTGAACGCGCGGTCATGACCCGTAACAACGAAGACATAGAGCTTACGCAGCAGCCCACAGCGTCAGGGTTTTCATACTCCAATGGACCGAACAGCATTCGCGGTAAAGGCGATGATTTAACGGTGCACATAGGCCGTATGGCAGCAATCCATTGCCGAGCGATGTAACCGCCTGAGGGCTTATTGTCCGCCTGAGGCCAATACCCGCCTGAGGCCAATAACCGCCAGGGGTCCGTTAAGGACGCAGTTATCGCGCGCCGCCGATGTAGTGCTGGGTTTTATCCAAATTCGTTACTGATCGTAAAAATAGCAATAAAGCACTGGCACAGTCACCGAGCTTAATACATACTTGAACAGTCGTTCATATTGGTGCGCAAACCGCTGCTTTGTTGGTTAAGTACCAATACTTATTATTACCTTAGTAGGACAAATTAAATGATTAAAGTCAGTGTGTTATACCCAAACCGTGAAAACGCCACCTTTGATATGGATTATTACCGTGCTACGCACCTGCCGCTTGTAGCCGAGTTAGTCGGTAAGGCGCTTGTGTCGGCTCATGCTGATTTAGGCCTAGCGGGTGGTGCTCCGGGACAAAGCGCTACGTACATCGCTATGGGGCATTTGGTGTTTGAATCGGTGGAATCGTTCCAGCAGGCATTCGGCCCTCACCAAGAAGTGATTTTGGCGGATTTAGTTAACTTCACCAATACGCAACCCAGCGTGCAAATCAGTGAAATTAAGCAGTAAAGCCATAAAGTAATAAAGCAATAAAGCAACAATTCACCTCTTTCGCGGCACGTATTAGAAGCAAGAATTCGAGGCGTATTAATAAGCTTATACCAGAACAAAGTGAGCGTGCCCGTGCTCACTTTAATTTAAGTAAATTTAATCTAGGTAAAATCTAAGCGATGCAATTGGGAGTAGAATGCCCTGTGGGATGCGGTGTTCTCGCGTTTTTTGCTTTTCTGCTTTTAGGTTTATGTTTCGCGCACTTATTTCTATCGATATCTCTCTAAAGGGTTACTAACCTTTCGTTTATCGGTCGTTATAGTGCGTAGTCGTTTCAATAGTCTCTTCATTGGTCGCTTCAATACAGCATTGTATTCTTAGCTGTTGTCGTGTGCTTGATTCTGGCGTTAAAAAAACATTAACGGCAGTGCAGGACAAAATAAGTTTTCTGTTTGATTATAACCACTCATCATTAGATGAAATTATTCATGATCCTCCGAATCAATAATAATCGCTCTTGCGCAGTACGTGACACGGTCAGTTATCAGCTGATAACACAGGCCGTTATTTTGTGACGATTAATTCTATGACGAGTAATTTTATGATGAGTAAAGAGCAAGCCATTGAAAAGATAAATCAACATGCCCCTAAGTTCATAAGTTTACTCGGAGGAAAATTGGTCGATTTTGACGTCGACAAAGACGCTTGTCGATTTGAATTCGATATAGGCAAAGACTATTGCCACTCCATAGACATAGTACAGGGCGGCTTCGTCACTGCCATGCTTGATACCGCAATGAGCCACGCGGTAATGGCGCTAAGCAGAGATATTACCACTATTTCGTCATTGGAAATAAAAACTACCTACTTGGAGCCCACCCGCGCAGGAAAGTTACGGGTCGAAGGTTGGGCGGTGAAGAAAGGTTATAAAGTGGCCTTTATTGAAGGCCATATTTACAACGACAAAAACGTACTGACTGCTACTGCAAGCTCGGTGGCCAAGCTATCTAGAAGAGCCGAATAATATTTCGCGTACTATCTATTAGGCCTATTTGCCTGAACACGCAACCAGCGTTTAATGTGTTAATAGGCACTTTTTAAGGTTAATCGCTACGGACTTTACCCTAAATTCGGAAATGCTAATGTCGCAAAATCGCCCTAAAAATTATGCTGTACGACTACACGATGGTCACAAAAACAGCACTACCTTGAATGTTTACGAATGGCAGGGCAGTGGTCCGCCGTTGTTACTGGTGCATGCTGCCGGGTTTCACGCGCGCGTGTGGGATAAAGTTATAGCGCAATTGGGTGACAGGCATGTGTACGCAGTTGATTTACGTAATCATGGCTTAAGTGATAATTCAGCACCACCTTACAGTTTTCAGTTATTTGGCGATGATCTTGTCGCGTTAATCGAAGCACTAGATTTGAGCGACATTACCGCATGTGGTCACTCAATGGGCGGGCATGTCGTTTTACATGCAGCAGCAAAACTACCCAATCGCTTTAAGCGAATCTTACTTTTAGATCCTGTTATTTTTACCCCAGATTCTCCGGACCCAATACAAACCGATCCGGCAAAAAGCCCCATCGCCGCTAGGCGCAACGAATGGGCGAGTGCAGTTGAAATGTTTACTCGCTTTTGCAGCCGTTCGCCTTTTAGCGAGTGGGATCCACAAGTGCTGCGAGACTATTGCGAATATGGCCTTTTGCCAAAAAGCGAAAGTGGACTGTTTGAATTAGCTTGCCCGCCTTTGTGCGAGGCGGCGATTTACCAAAGTTCTGGCAATGGTTTGCTGCTCGAGCAGTTATCCTCAATCACCGCAACGGTCAAAATATTGCGGGTAAAAGAACGCACAAAAGACGACGCGCCTTTTGATTTTCGCCCCTCAGCTACATTCAAAGGCTTAGTTGGGCTCATTCCAGGGGCAACCGAAAACTACTTACCGCAACATACGCATTTTATCCCAATGGAAGATCCAAACTTGGTAGCCAAAGAAATTGATACCATGCCACGTTAATTAATAAGTGAGCACTTATACCATTCCACGTTAATAAGTGATGACTCAGCGAGAGTTTAAAAGGGCTT
>OJAY01000660.1_pt1 | contig 10678 bp, 10 predicted proteins | sample 1590331 | NCBI WGS metagenome assembly OJAY01 (sample SAMN05416835, study PRJEB24817) | seawater metagenome | isolation source: Sea water | place: Canada:Atlantic | collected 2013-07 | reverse complement strand
GTAGATCGTCGGCAGCGTCAGATGTGTATAAGAGACAGGTACAGATATTAAAACTATTCCAAGGGAGCATGCGTTTTGTAATCGCGTAGTCGACTCAGGCGAAGCATTAGTCGTATCTGATGCTAATGAGGATGAGCGCTTTGCCCGCAATCCCATTCTAATTAACGACAATAAAGTCGTCTTCTATGCGGGTACTCCTATTGATGTTGATGGTGAGACCATTGGTGCGGTGTGTTTAATTGACAACCAACCTAGAAAGATTGAGAACGAGAACCTTACTTTATTAAAAAGGATAGGCGCTTTAGTTAGCAAACACATTGCTTTGTCCCGAGAGCATGAGATGCTTAAACGCGAGCATGGGCTTATTGAAAAGTCGCCTATTGTGCTGGCCACATGGAATTTTGCTAATTCTTTAAAGCTTGTATACATCTCTAAAAATGCCCGCGCCGTGTTAGGTGCAGAGGCGGCCGACCTGTTAAACGGGAATATCGAGCTAATTGATTTAATGTGCGATCAGTCTGATGCTGATTTCACGTTTGCGATGCAGGCACACATGGAAGGGGTAGAAAGCCATGTGTGCAGGCTGAAGGTGTCTGCTCCCACCCGCACCATATGGGTGAGTATGATTTCTACTGCCAGCTTTAACGACGATGGTAGTTTGGTTTCAGTACAGGCATTTTTATTCGACACTAGCGATCAGAAATATGTAGAAGACAAGCTAAACGAAACCAACCAGCGTATGCGCTTGCTGCTAGAAGCCTCGGAGTTAGGCACATGGGATTGGAACCTGAAAGCGAATGTTAATCAGGTAAACAAGCGTTGGTGCGAAATTATTGGTATTGATTATGAGTACTACGACAGTAGCTACAGGTACACAAGACAGCTCATCCACCCCGCCGACCTGATGCAATTTGAACAGCATCTTGAAGACCATATTGCAGGAAAAAGCCAAGTTTTTAATACTTCATTTCGAATGCAACATGCCAATGGCAGTTGGGTTTGGGTCGAGTCTTACGGAAAAATAGTAGAGCGCGACACAAATGGAAAGCCCATCCGCATAGCGGGTATCCACCGCGACATTACGCGGAGAATGGAAAGTGAGATTTTTGAGCGGAAAAAAACTCAGCTGCTGCAGTTTATCAACAAAACTCGCGCGTCATACTTGGAAAGCAATGATTTAACATTAGCGTGTCAGACAGTACTGCCCGAGCTTATAGATTTATCTGATAGTCAGTTTGCTTTTATTGCACAAATGCAAGACCAAGATACTGAGCCTAAGCTGTTTATACACGCTATTTCTGAAATTGTTTGGGACAGCGAAAGTTTTTCTCAATATTCGGAGTATAAAAACAGAAATCTATATTTCACTAGTTTCGACAACTTATTTGGGAAAGTTATTGTTTCAGGTGAGGTGATTATTGCTAATTCGCCCATAAACCACCCTGCATCAAGAGGAACGCCAAAAGGTCATCCTCGAATAAACCGATTTCTAGGGCTACCGATTAAGATAAAAGATAGAGTTGTCGGTATGATAGGTTTAGCGAATAAGTTTGAGAGTTACAAACCCTCTGATGCCGAATTTTTCCAGCCATTTGTAGATGCCTGAGCTGGCCTTTTCTATGCCGTTGATTTAGAGCGAGCGAGAGCTGATGCTGAAGAAAGACTGCGCAAGCTGGCAATGACAGACCCCCTTACGGGGCTTCTCAACAGGCGCTCTTTTTTAGATGAGTGCAATAGAATTGCTCAAACACACAAGCAGACTGCTGTGGCGATAGTGGATATAGATTACTTCAAAAGCATTAACGATACCTACGGACATGATGCCGGCGATTACGCCTTAAAAGAGATCGCAAACATTACTCAATCCATCTGCAACGAGCATGGCGTTGTGGCAAGGTTAGGCGGTGAAGAGTTCGCTATTGTATTGGTAGACAAAACCCCAAAAGACGCTGATTTGATTTTTGAAAGACTGCGGGATGCAATTAATTCAGCTCAGTTTAATTATAAAGCGGACCGTATTAGTCTAACAATCAGTACTGGTGTGAGTTATACGATGGATTCTTTCGAGGTTGACTTTAGTGCTTACCTATCTGTTGCAGATCAGGCACTTTATGAAGCTAAGTCCATTGGGCGTAATCAGGTATGCTGGCAACCTGGAATACGTTAAATGGTCGGTATTAAATCCGATTTTTTGTCTGTAGCGCCCGTCAGCGCTTGTTATTTGAATTTAGGTGTATATACTTACAGGAACTGTATGGACAGACAGGTATTTTATGCGCCCACTCACAGCTCGACAAACAGAAGTTTTAGAACTTATTAAATCTAATATGCAAGCAACGGGAATGCCACCCACGCGTGCAGAAATAGCCCGTCACTTAGGTTTTAAATCGGCAAATGCCGCTGAAGAACATTTAAAAGCGTTGGCCCGTAAAGGCGTCATCGAAATACTTCCAGGCACTTCTCGTGGTATTAAGTTGAATATTCCTCTTGAAGATGAAACCCCTGAAGAAGAAGGTCTACCTCTTATTGGTCGCGTGGCTGCGGGCGAGCCGATTCTAGCGCAAGAGCATATAGAGTCTCATTATAAGGTCGACCCTGCCCTGTTTCAGCCTCACGCCGACTTCTTACTTCGTGTAAGCGGTATGAGTATGAAAGACATTGGTATACTGGATGGTGACTTGTTAGCCGTGCACCGCACGACGGACGTCCATAATGGGCAGGTGGTAGTAGCACGTGTCGATGAAGACGTTACTGTTAAACGCCTTGAAAAGCGTGGTCGCGAAGTATTACTTCACGCTGAAAATGATGAATTTTCACCGATTAAAGTCGACTTAGCGTCAGAGCCTTTTTCCATTGAAGGAATTGCCGTTGGTGTTATTCGAAATGCTGATTGGATGTAACCTTTTAGCTATTTAGTAAAGAAAGCGGCTTATAGGCCGCTTTTTTGTATGTTTACCATACCTTGCTTACACAATAATCGTAGTTAAGCCTAAGAAATTCCTCAAAAGCCACCAAATACCGCTCCCACATATTTTATCCTATTTATGTCACCTTTTTTAGTGCTAACTCGCGCTATTTTAGTTATCTGTTTTGTTTGAAAAGCAATCATAAGTGCGTAACTAGCTTTTGATAATAAGCAACTTATTGGCTGCTTCTATTTGCCCATCTCGTTCAAAATGAGCGTTTCAAACAGGCTCGCTAAATACCGGTGTAACGTCCATACGCTGTGACGTCATTCACTTCTCTGTCATACCACGTTGATTAAAAATTAAACGCTGCAATTGTTTTTTCTTAGAAAAGACTAGACTTGTGCGTTTTATTGAGCAATTCTTATACTGTTTTTAACAAAATAATAACAATAGCTGTAACTTTGTTTTACAACTAATGCTGGGCAGTTAAGTTAAGAGTTGGATTTCGGGTATCAGTTGCCAGAAGCGCAGCGCATCTATTGCGTTAATGCTTCTGTTATAACGGAGGTGTTGAGTGAAACGAGTAACGACACAAGCGGCGACACAAGCGACAAAGTGGCTTTACGGGCTTCCACTTTTGCTTACTTCGCCACTACTGTTTGCTGATGCAGCAACGGGCGAAGGCTCTTCCATTAATTTGCGGCGAGGCGCAACAGACATAAGTGGTCAAGTATACGACCTGCATATGTTGATGTTCTTTATCTGTATCGCAATCGCTGTTGCGGTTTTCGGGGTTATGTTTGCCTCAATGTACTTGCACCGTAAATCCAGAGGCGCTAAGCCCGCTCACTTCCATGAAAATGTAAAAGTGGAAATTGCATGGACAGTAGTGCCTTTCATCATTCTTATTCTTATGGCTATTCCTGCCGCTAAAACCCTTATAGCGATGGAAGATACCAGCGAACCCGATCTTACCGTTGTCGTTACTGGTTCCCAGTGGAAGTGGCATTACCGGTATATGGACAGAGACGTTGAGTTCTATTCGTTAATGGCGACGCAGCGAGAGCAAATTGAAAACAAATTCGAAAAAGGCGCGAACTATCTGTTGGAAGTCGACCGCCCGTTGGTGATCCCCACAGGGCAAAAAGTGCGCTTTCTTATTACCTCTGATGACGTTATTCACTCGTGGTGGGTACCGGACTTTGCAGTGAAAAAAGATGCTAACCCTGGGTTTATTAACGAGTCTTGGGCAAAGGTAAATGAGCCTGGTGTTTATCGTGGACAGTGTGCCGAGCTTTGCGGAAAAGATCATGGCTTTATGCCGGTTGTGGTCATTGCTAAAGAGCCTGCTGAATTTGATGCTTGGATAAACGAACAAGAAGAAGCCGCTCGCCAAGCGAAAGAAGAAGAGCAGCGTTTACTGTCGATGAATATGTCGATGGATGAACTTATGGATGAAGGCAAGCGGGTTTATAACGCCACTTGTGCGGCTTGTCATATGCCTAACGGTGAGGGGCTACCCGGCGTTTTCCCTGCGCTTAAAGGCAGTGAGATGGTACTTGAAGACCAAACTGCACATATTGATATTGTGTTGAACGGTAAAACCGGCACAGCCATGCAGGCGTTCGGAAAAATGCTAAGCCTGAAAGACATTGCGGCTGTGGTGACCTACGAACGAAATGCGTGGGGCAATAACACGGGTGATATGGTGCAGGCTAAAGATGTTAACGCCGTCGTTAATGGGAACTAGGAGTGCGTAATGAGTAAAGCAACTGATGTCATTGCGCCGGATACCTCGGCGCATCACGAAGATCATGACTATCATAGTCATATTCCAAAAGGAATAACCCGATGGCTGTTTACCACTAACCACAAAGATATAGGCACCTTGTATTTATGGTTCGCCTTTATCATGTTTTTGATTGGTGGTGCCATGGCCATGGTGATCCGTGCTGAGCTATTTCAGCCTGGATTACAAATTGTTGAGCCAAACTTCTTTAATCAAATGACGACTGTGCACGGCCTTATCATGGTATTTGGTGCGGTAATGCCAGCCTTTACGGGGCTTGCAAACTGGCTAATTCCTATGATGATAGGTGCACCAGACATGGCTCTGCCGCGAATGAATAACTGGAGCTTTTGGATATTACCTGGCGCCTTTCTTATTCTGCTTAGCTCGCTATTTTTAGAGGGCGGCGGTCCGGCATTTGGTTGGACCTTCTATGCCCCGCTTTCCACCACCTACAGTGGTGACTCAACCGCATTGTTTGTGTTCTCGGTACATATCATGGGTATCTCCTCCATTATGGGGGCTATTAACGTCATTGTGACCATATTCAACATGCGAGCTCCTGGCATGACGTGGATGAAAATGCCTTTATTCGTGTGGACTTGGCTTATCACTGCTTTCTTGCTTATTGCAGTAATGCCAGTGTTAGCCGGGGCGGTCACCATGGTGCTGACAGATAAGTTCTTTGGCACCAGCTTCTTTGATGCAGCAGGTGGTGGTGACCCCGTTATGTTCCAGCATATCTTTTGGTTCTTTGGGCACCCTGAGGTGTACATCATGATATTGCCGGCCTTTGGTATTATCTCTCAAATTGTCCCTACGTTTTCCCGTAAAAAACTGTTTGGCTACGCATCAATGGTGTACGCCACCGGCTCTATTGCGCTGTTGTCCTTTGTGGTATGGGCTCACCATATGTTTACCACCGGCATGCCGGTGTATATGGAAATGTTCTTCATGTTTGCCACTATGCTTATCTCGGTGCCTACAGGCGTGAAGGTCTTTAACTGGGTGGCGACTATGTGGCGGGGCTCTCTAACCTTTGAAATGCCCATGATGTTTGCCATTGCGTTTATCGTATTGTTTACCATTGGGGGCTTGTCAGGATTAATGCTGGCCATCGTGCCGGTGGACTTCCAATACCACGATACCTATTTCGTGGTCGCACATTTCCACTACGTACTGGTCACCGGCGCCATCTTCTCGATTATGGCTGCGGTATATTATTGGTTACCCAAGTGGACAGGGAAAATGTACGACACGGCGCTAGCAAAATGGCATTTCTGGTGCTCACTTGTGTCGGTGAACGTGCTTTTCTTCCCGATGCATTTTGTAGGGCTGGCTGGTATGCCACGTCGTATTCCTGACTACGCCTTACAGTTTGCCGACTTTAATAAGTGGATAAGCCTTGGCGGCTTTGCCTTTGGGCTGTCGCAGTTAATCTTCTTAGCACTGTTGATTAAAGCCTGTAAGAAGCAGGGTGAGCCAGTATCTGCCCAAGTGTGGGAAGGTGCTGAGGGACTAGAGTGGGAAATTCCCTCTCCTGCGCCCTATCACACCTTTGAAACGCCGCCGGTTGTTAAGTAGGAAATAAGACAAGCAGCACAGGTAATGAAAGCAAAGCAGGCATTGTAGTCGCTAAATTGTGGTGATGTATCAGCACAAAAAGTAGGCACGGGAGGTAACCATGACACAAGCAAATGCAAACAACAAAATGGTGATAAAACTCGTCGTTATTGTGTTTGGCATGTTTGGTTTTGGGTTCGCTCTAGTGCCACTTTACGACGTATTTTGCGATGTTACCGGTATTAACGGTAAAACCGAGAATACGGCTGCTGTATATGAGTCTATCGAAATAGATGAAAGCCGTGAGGTAACGGTGGAATTTATCACCCGAACTAATACCGGTATGCCGTGGGAATTTCGTGCGCAAACTAGTCGTATGAAAGTGCACCCTGGGGAGCTTAATACGGTGTCGTTTTACGTAAGAAATCCTGCATCTAACAATATGATGGCCCAAGCCATACCGTCGGTGTCGCCGGGTATGGCAGCACTCTATCTGAATAAAACGGAATGCTTCTGTTTTAATCAACAGCCGCTGGCGGCCGGTGCCGAGGCTTACATGCCTATGCAGTTTTATGTCGACCCACAGCTTCCAGAAGATATTAGCTATTTTACTGTGCAATACACACTGTTTGATGTGACAGCGCGAGCTGAAAATATCAAAACAAAACCGAATCCCTACATGGTCCCTCAACCTGAAAGTGGTAAATAACACAGGTATTGGGATAAGGAGAGAGTAATGCAGCAAGAATATGAAAAGTACTATGTACCAGCACAAAGCCCGTGGCCTATTGTAGGCGCGGTGGCGCTATTTTTGATAGCGGTTGGCGCAGGTAATTTTGTTATTGAAGCCACGAGAGGTGAATCGGGTTACGGAGGTTATATCCTCCTCGCCGGGTTTGTGGTGTTAATGGTAATGCTCGTGGGTTGGTTCAAAAACCAAATTGATGAGTCTATGGCTGGGCTATATAGCGACCAATTAGGCCGTTCCTACCGTCAGGGCATGAGTTGGTTTATATTCTCTGAGGTGATGTTTTTTGCTGCCTTTTTTGGGGCACTCTATTACGCGCGTTTCATTTCAGTCCCTTGGTTGGGAGGAGCGTCGAATAACGCAATGACTAACGAAGTATTATGGCCGGCCTTTGAAGCTATGTGGCCTTTGCTATCTACCCCTGGGGGGATCTCTACTCAAGAAATGAGTGCTCTTGGTCTACCCACCATTAATACGATTATTCTACTTATTTCCTCGGTAACCTTGCACTTCGCCCATGTTGGCTTAGAGCAGAATAAGCGCAAGCAACTCACCGTTATGTTAGGCGTCACTATCTTGTTGGGAATTGGATTCTTATTCTTGCAGGTGGAAGAGTATGTGCACGCTTATCGTGATCTAGGCTTAACACTACAATCTGGTATCTATGGAAATACCTTTTTCATGCTGACGGGCTTTCACGGTATGCACGTCACACTAGGCACCATTATTCTAATCGTGATGTTCTTTAGAGTACTTAAAGGACACTTTACACCACATAATCATTTTGCGTTTCAAGCCGGCAGTTGGTACTGGCATTTCGTCGACGTAGTGTGGGTTATGCTCTACTTATTTGTTTATGTTTTATAGTAATTACTGTGACTATCGCCAAGCCCTAATAAGGTCGGGGGTTTGGCGTTATTAAACCAGTGCCAATAGCCACTAATATTAGCACTACGATAACAACAGAAGTGAGTACCCTGCGACCAATATATTTACTCATTGGACCGTCTTTTGGGTCGTTTTTCATCATCACTCTCATTGCCATAAATAGGTTAGCGATCATGAAAATTACCAAAGCAATCAAAATTATTTTTATCAACATATAAACCTCAATAGTAGTGCGCAGGTTGGCCAAATGAATCACGTTCGAGCATCTAGATTAATTGCGATCATTATTACCAGCTTATGCGTAGTAGCAATGTGTGGCTTGGGTTTTTGGCAACTGGATCGCATGGAGCAAAAGCAACAACGCATTGTTAGCATAACCGAAAAACAGGGGAAAGGAAGCTTGTCGCTGATAGACGCACTTTCAACAACCGACCCTACAGATCGGGCGGTTACTTTCAAAGGTACGCCTGATGGCGACAAAGTATTGCTACTCGATAATCAAATACATGAGCAACGAGTTGGCTATGATGTGCTTGCGCCAGTGCAAACCAATGCGGGCTGGGTATTGGTCAACTATGGTTGGTTACCTGCTCCGGATTTTTCGCGTACGTTACCTTCGGTAAGTATTAGTCATGACGCGCAGCATTTTGAAGGAGTCGTGAGTCAGCCCAGTCATAACCCGTTAGTAAAAGAAACGCTTACATCAGCATCACGCTTTCCGGCACGTATTCAGCAAATTTCAATCAGTACCGCCAGTGAATTGCTATCACTTAACTTATTACCCTATGTAGTAGTACTTACCGCAAAGAATGACCTTTTTGTTAGGCGTTATAACAGTGTTGTTATGCCTCCTGAAAAGCACTTGGGTTATGCCATTCAATGGTTTGGTCTTGCTATCGCAGCCGCCTTGATTGGCGGTTTCGCAATTATGAAAAAAGGACGTCAATATGAGTAATCCGGCCTCGAAGAAAACCTTAATTATTATGGTCGCCGTGTTTGTGCTACCCGTGATTTTAGCTAAGCTTGCGTTAGAGAATGATTGGTTCAACCAAGGTGCTACCAATAAAGGTGCGTTGCTACAACCTACCATTGATGTTTCATCGCTTTTAGACGGCACAGAGCCGAAATGGCGCTTGTTGTATGTCTTGCCCGAAAATTGTGATGCCATATGTGAAAATGCATTGTTTAGTATTAATCAAGTGTGGCTGGCACTTGGAAAAGAATCTGATCGAGCCGAAGCCTTAGTTTTATTCAATGAACAAAGCGATGTAGCGGCCCTTGAACAGCTATCTGAGTACGCCAATGTGCATACATTAAGTGTGAGCCGTGCGCCTATAACAAACCTAGAGCAAAAGAGCGTTTATATTGTAGATACCTTAAATAACGCCATGCTGTATTACCAAATAGACGGCGATAGAAACAAAGCCGTAATGGAGAGTCGAAGCATGCTGGCAGATATTAAAAAACTTCTAAAACTGTCCCGTATTGGATAGGAGTTGCTATGAAAAAACTCGTGCTTTTTAGCCTTTTTCTTGCTGCGGTAGTCATCATTTTAGGGGCATATACACGCCTTACTGATGCAGGTCTAGGTTGCCCTGATTGGCCAGGTTGCTATGGCAATCTTACAGTACCATCAGGAGATGAAAATGTAGAAGCGGCCAATACCGCTTATCCTGACCGGCCTGTTGAAGCACATAAAGCATGGAATGAAATGATTCACCGGTATTTTGCAGGTGCGCTAGGGCTTTGTATCCTTGCCATCGCTATTATGGCAGTAAAACAGCGGCGCAAAGGCACACCTGTTAAGCTTCCTTTGCTGTTACTCGGCCTTGTCATTTTTCAAGCGGCGTTAGGTATGTGGACAGTTACTCTTAGCTTATTGCCGGTAGTAGTGATGGGGCATTTGTTAGGAGGCTTCACGGTTTTGGCGTGCTTATTTTTACTCTACCTTCGTCTACGAAATCATCATCTTTTTGGCATAAGTGAACTAGGCTCCAATCCTAGCGCTGAGCCTAGCTCGCACAAGAGCAACAAAATGGCCACGCTGGCATTTGTTGGTATTGCCATTTTAGTAGGTCAAATAGCGTTAGGAGGTTGGACTTCGGCGAACTACGCCGCACTCGCCTGTACCGATATGCCAATTTGTGAGCCGGGCTGGCAGCAAAGATTAGATTTTTCAGGGGCTTATAGTGTACCAGAGGCCGAAAATTATGAATTTGGAGCCCATGATTATGGTGAACGAGCCACCATGCATATCGTGCATAGGTTTGGTGCTCTTATTACCTTCGTCTATCTTACGGTGTTGGCATTTAGCTGGCTGCGAAGTAGTGCCTTATCATCTGCAGTGAAAAAGGGATGTGTACTAATGGTTGCAGTTTTGTGCGCGCAGGTGGCGCTAGGACTCAGTAATGTTTTATTTAGTTTACCCTTGTTTATAGCGGTGTCTCACAACGCAGTTGCCGCCATACTGTTACTCACAATGATTTGGCTGACATGGTCGGTCACTCACCCAACGTCTTCTCTCTCCTACTCACATGGAGGTCATCATGGCTAAATCTTTCTCTTTAAATACCGCTGTCGCTGGTAAGCATTCATCCACAAATAAGCATGGAAGGGCTAGCTGGCGAGATTACTACGAAATGACCAAGCCTAACGTAGTGATGTTACTTTTACTCACCGCAGTAGTGGGAATGTGCTTAGCTTCACCTGGATGGGTAGACGCCACTGCCTTAATTTGCGGATTACTGGGGCTGTCTCTTATACACATCTCCGAGCCCACGA
>OJAY01000651.1_pt1 | contig 10862 bp, 9 predicted proteins | sample 1590331 | NCBI WGS metagenome assembly OJAY01 (sample SAMN05416835, study PRJEB24817) | seawater metagenome | isolation source: Sea water | place: Canada:Atlantic | collected 2013-07 | reverse complement strand
TACGAGATAGCGTAGCGTCTCGTGGGCTCGGAGATGTGTATAAGAGACAGTAGTTTGTCTTTACGCAAGCTTGCAGAAGATGCAGGCGTGTCTCGTACTGCGCCCTATCATCATTTTAAAGATAAAAGCGCACTGCTTAGCGCTATTGCCGCAAAGGGCTTTAGCGATTGGCACTCAACAGCAAAACGCATATTCGAACAAGAAGATAAAACACCCAGTGCACGCTTTAGAGAATTCGTTTGTGAATATGTAGGCTATGCGGCAGCTAACCCTGAAATGTATGAGCTTATGTTTGGCCGCACCATTTGGCAAAACAACGCGGCCACCGGCGACTTAAAAGACGTGGCCTTTCCCTGTTTTCAGTTTCAGGTAACCATGACTAAGTTTTGGCAAAACAAAGGATTGTTGCCGGACAATCAAGACGCATTGCGGTTAGCACAAGTGACTTGGGGCACCCTTCATGGTATAGCACGCCTGTTAATAGATGGTATTTATGCAGACAGCAGCCACATTCAAGAAATGTGTGACTGTGCCGCAGATTTATTTATGCAGGCGTCGAACAAAGCCTAGAGCGCAGACGCGCTTTACTACACCGAACCCTATACCTAACCTTACGCAGACGCAGTTTGAATGGGTATTGGCTGCCCTTCATGAGCGGCCTTGATAAAATCAGCCGCTCGCTCTGCAATCATTACCGTTGGTGCGTTCGTGTTGCCACCAATAAGACTTGGCATAACCGACGCATCGACCACCCGCAAACCATCGATTCCTCTTACTCTCAGCTGTGAATCTACCACCGCCAACTCATCGGATTCGCTACCCATTTTACAGGTCCCTATTGGGTGATAGATAGTTTCAGCACGCTCTCTCAAAAACTCCAAAATTTCTTCGTCAGTTTGTGCCTCAACACCAGGATACAGCTCACTTCCCTTAAACTTTTCAAAATTGGGAGCTGCAAGTAATTTTCTGGCCATTCTTACCCCATCAATCATTACCTGCTGATCTTCCACCGCACTGAGGTAGTTCGGATCGATAAGCGCATGGTCTGCGGGGTGATTGCTTTGTAGCGATACCGTACCGCGACTTTTAGGATATAGGCAGCATACGTGCAGTCCGTAACCATAACCGAATGCAACCTGTCTGCCGTGATCGTTAAGAATAGCGGGTAAAAAGTGAAGCTGAATATCAGGGTATTCACCTGCATTTGACGAGCGTAAAAAACCACCTGCTTCGGCAATGTTGGAAGAAAAAATTCCATCGCGCTTAAGGGCGTATTCTGCCGTTGCTTTAACGTACTTAGGCAGTGCACCTGCGGCAACTGCATAGCCTTCTCGGGCCTCACAGGTAAACTGCACAATTGCATCGAGATGGTCCTGCAGATTTTGTCCCACACCAGGTAAATCTTGGTGAACGTGAATGCCTTTCTCTTCAAGCTCAAGGCGAGGGCCAATGCCTGAGAGCATTAGCAACTGGGGTGAATTAATTGCACCGCCGCACAAGATCACCTCACTTTTGGCAAAATACGTGGCCACAGAGCCCTTTTCTCTTACCTGCACCCCCACCGCGCGTTTGTCTTTTAACACAACTTTTTCAGCAGCCACTTTGGTAAGCACAGTGAGATTATTACGGTGTTTTGCTTGAGTTAAATAGCCTTTCGCCGTGGAGCAACGCTGCCCGTTAACCTGAGTAACGTGGTAATAGCCTATACCCTCGCGCTGGTCGCGATTAAAGTCATCGATTTGCTGATAGCCACCATAGGAGGCTGCGCCAACAAAAGCATCGGAGAGCACGCTAGTATGACGAAGCTTACTCACATTAAGTGGACCACCTGTGCCATGATACTCATCAGCCCCCTCTTCAAAGTTTTCAGCACGTTTGAAGTAAGGCAGTACTTCGTCAAAGGACCAGCCCACCGCGCCTTCCTCAAACGCCCAGCGATCGTAATCTTCGGCTTGGCCACGTATATAGCACATAGCATTAACCGAGCTGCTGCCGCCTAGAGTTTTTCCCCGCGGCCAGAAGAGTTCTCGGTCGTACATCTCTTTTTGCGGTGCAGTGTGATATCCCCAACCAATGCCCTCGAAACGACTTAACAAGGAAATGCCAAAGGGAATGTGGATCATAGGGTTGGTGTCTTTTGCGCCCGCTTCGATAAGTAAAATATCAAGGGCCGGATTTTCAGACAATCGAGTCGCTAAAACCGCTCCCGCAGAGCCTCCTCCTACAATGATGTAGTCGTACTTACCTTGTATTTCACTCATAGTCACTGCTCCAAAAACGGGATGGGTAAAACGCTACGCGTCTATCTTTGTATTCCGCACTGCTCTATTTATTAATGCTCTATTTATTAACGGCCTAGTTGTTAACGCTCTAATTGTTAACAAAAGGTTGTGGTAAGACCAGATTAGCAAATTAGCCGTGCTTCGGGAAAGTTTTATGTTGTAACTTTCACAAAACATAATAGTCTTGAAGTGTTCTCAGTCTTAATACAAGGGTCTACACCGTCGCTATGCCTCTCTCTTCGCCGTCTATCGACAGTCAACCATCGCGCATGCCGCTTAAAGATAGGTGTAAGCTACTCATTGCTAGACTGCTTATCAAACTCGGTAAACTGCGCTTTGATGACTTCACAAAAGAGGAACTTCACGAGTTAATAGCTGACCTATTCCCCCACCGTTTTTCACTTAATATTCCTATCGGTACTGGCTCGGTCAACGTTCAGGAGGGCGAAATAGCCTTCGATAATGAAAATAATAAACTGGTGCTTCAGTGTCTTGCTAGTATAAATATCGACGTGGCTAATAACACGCTTTATCGAGCGCACCTTGTGGTTGTATCAAGCGCAACGCCCCAATACGATGAAATAAGTAAAACCGTCTTACTCACCCACGTCAATATCGATAACATTACACTGGTCAATGACAATTACGCCCTAATACAAGATTCCCGCTACCTGTTAAATAAATTCTTCCCGCAGGGCATCAATAATTTAGTGACATCGTCACTGCGTTCAGCAATGTCTTTATTTACCGTTGGCACGTCAGATGTGGCTGCTGATTATTTAAAGCTTTATTTATCAGGTTCTAAACAAGCGGTATTGGACTATCACAAACCGCAAATTAATCAGGCCCTTCAAAGTGAGCTTAACACTGCTAATCTGAGTCATACCATGCGCGAGTCGCATTGGCGCGAGGCCCTGTTTGCACGGGTTGGCAGAAGTGTGCGCGTAGAAGACGACCGACTTCGCTTTTATCTTGTCTAGCTGAGCGCTTGATTGACATAACCCTAGCCCTCAATCGACATAGCCCTAGTGCGAAATCAACATAGCCCTAGAGCTCACCCAACGTAGCCAAAAATGCTAAGCCAAGAAAGCCCTAATGTTCAGTCACTATAGAAAGCGGCACTTTATCGATGTGTTCACCAATATCGTCAATGTTTAACCTAGGGTCGTCCACACTTGCCTCCAGCATATCAAAGGCTTCTTTCACATAAAGAGCGAGTGGCTGCAAGGACTCTACGTTTTTATTGCAACACACAAGACCTACGTTGGCGGTGTCGGCATAGGTCATAAAAGTAATGTTCACCCCGCCCCCCGGTGTCATTGTTGATATGGGGTAACAGGCAAGTAACTTGGCATCTTTTAAATATCGCGTTTCTTTAGGACCCGGCACATTGGAAATAAGTATATTGGCAATGGGCTTTACCACGTTTGATAAGCGCAGCCACTCAAAAACCAATGCCATCGATTGAATAACAATTGTGTAGCCACTAAACGCAGCCGGACGGGCGTGCTGAGCCGCGTGCTTCACTATGCGATGATTAACGACTATCTGTCTTAACCTAAGATAAGGATCGTTTTCGCCATGGGCGAGCTTAACTGGAACAATCGCAATTTTATTACCAGTGGTTTTTTCACCTGGTTTGCGAAGGTTAATAGGCATATTAGTATACAGCGCTTTTTTAAACACCTGGCCGTGCTCTTTAAGCAGTTTGTGTACACCAATATCAAATGCACACAACAGCACTTCGTTTGCAGTAGATCGGGTGCGCCGTGCTAGTGCTTTTACCCGTTTAAAATCTAAATCGACAGTTGCCACTGCCCTTCCCGCTTTTACCTGCCCGGTAAGCATGGTTTTGGTACCGGTGAACGGCACCGGCATATAGTGCGGGTTCACTCTAAGCAGCTTCATAAAGATTCGGATGAAAATAACCAGCAAATCAAATACGGTTTTAAGAGCATATCCCACGCCAACTAAACGTTTCACTAAACTGATCGGATCCCGCTTTTTATTTTTAAGCCGCTTCGTTGCCCAAATGGGCGTAAATTTGCCATCGGTAGAGTGTGAGACATAGCCCGCTTGGAACCAGCGAACTAACGTGGTGCCATCGCCATACATGTGATGCACACGCGCATAAATGGCAAAGGTGTCGCTAATCTCATCAAAAATAAAATGGTATTGCCAAAGGGGCTTGTCAGGGTCTAAACGGGAGGCGTGAAGACGGGCGACAAAGGCGTCGAGGGCTTCTCTGTTTTGCACATTTGCTACCCGGTGAATTTGCACATGGTAATCCATGTGCAGCTTTTTGACCGGCCTAAAACCGATGGGGTATCCAAGAAAGGTTTTCACTGCACAACTAAATGGCGATGTGGCCCGAGTGTAGCTTTTTATCTCATTAAACAGTGTCGGTACGTAGGTTTTTTTATCGGCGTTTTTAGGGAGCGCTAGTAGCTGCAAACACGCTACGTGCTTTGGGTTTTCATCAGACTCCGTTATCCAGAACGATTTGTCTAAGAAACTAAGGGTTTTTGACATTATTTATCCCCGTTAACGCCGTAAAGTGGTGATTCACTTTTTATATTATTGGCAAACTCGTGGGAATTGAGTATGGCCACCAGCTTTGCCTTTTCTTCTTCATTCATAGCAAGTCGCGGAAGAATACTCACCATCATGAGTGATAAAGCATGAAAGCGTTGAGTCTCATCATCCATATGACTGTTTAATTCATCGAACTGACAAGACTGGGTAATGATGAGCAATATAAGCTCGACCAATAACACACGATCGGCGTCGGTAGCAATTAGCACCTTCTGCTTGACTAACGATTCGAATAGAAATGTGATTTGACGTTTAAGATTGGCTAAAATATGCTGACGACGCTTCACTATCTGTGGGTATTTCTCTGCCAAGTCAGCGGGGCTTTTATATAAAAAATGAAATACGTGAATGCTATCGACAAGCAAATACAGGTAGTACATTATGTCTTCTGCACGTAAGGTATCGAGCTTGTCTCGGGTCAGTAATGCCTGCATTTGCTGTTCGTGCATTTTCATCAGCGCCACCACGATGCTTTCTTTACCCTTAAAGTGATAGTAAAGGTTGCCAGGACTTATATCGAGTTCGATAGCAATATCGACACTCGTGACAGAGTTTTCTCCGTGCTCATTAAACATCGCCAAGGCAGTAAGCAAGATACGCTGTGCTGTTTTCATTGCGCTAAACGCTCCCTACATAAACACCAAATAAAGCTGCATAAAGCCGGCGCCCATACCTAGTAACGCGCCGGTTAATATCAATTTCCACTCATCTTGTTGATACGCTGGACGCAGCACGCCTTCGAATTCTTCTGCACTTAGCGCCTGCATTCTTAAGCTCAAGTCTTGGCCTATTTGCATGGCGCCATTGGCGTAATCGTAGGCATAAAGCAGGTATTTTTCCGAGTTATCAAAAATTTGCTGCACTGCTAACGCTTTCATTTTGTGATAGTTCTCTGACCCTACCCCAAGCGCAAAATAAGGCTGTGCAATGGCCACGTAGCGCTCGATAGCGTCGTTGACATGCAGCTCAATAAGCTCGAGTAGCTGCGCCGACCCAGAGCCATGTAAAATGATATTGGTGATATTTTTAGGCGTAATCAGCTTCTCTTCTATAATCGACGAGTACACCTCAGACACTTCTTTTTGACGCTTTAAGAACATGCCTTGAACCACAAAGGGACCGATTTTTCGGGGCCGCTTGGGCTCAAAGATAATTTTAATGGCTATCCAATTTGTGGCATACCCCACTAGCAAACCGCCTAAAGGTAAAATCCACCACGCTTGGTAGAAGTACCACAACAGCATAGTGGGTAATCCAAAGATAAAACCAAAATACAGCCCTGAACGCACGATAAAGGGAAACTCTTTACTGCCTGCTGTAAGAAAAATTTCGTTGATCAGCTCTGGTGAATTAACCAGTTGCTCAACAACAAGTTCTTTAATATCGAGAATTTCGGACACATTGTGCTGAAAATCATCAACCATTTTATGCACAACATTCGGAATGTCGTTTTCAATGCGCTGGTAAACTAAATTCTTTCCTTGAACCGGCAGTGCTGCCCACATTTGAGGTGCTGACTCGGCCATAACATCGTTAACTACTTTGCGAATAACTTGGCTAAGTCTGCGTTCAATGGCTTTGGTGAGTTCATCGGGATCGAGCCGTTGAGCAAGCTCCTCAACGCTCAGTAACTTACCTAAAACAAGTTCTACTTCTATTTCAGCCATTTGCCGACGTTTAGCCGGAATGAGACCCTGCCAGCCCAAAAAAGGCTTAATGCCCACAAACTCGATGGGGTAAAACATCATCTTAACTGCAAGATAATTTGTCGCCCAACCAACTACTGCACTTATCAGTGGTATTGATAGCAAGCTAAGGGTTTGAATATTCCAGTCCATACAGCGAACAAACGTTCCAATTTATTATTCTACTACTCAGGCTACTGAGTGCTTATGATTTGGTCAACGTAAAAAATGTAATTAGACGTAATTGTTGATAGAAAACAAATTTTCACACCCAATGCCTACGCGATGTTACTAAATAACGCTGAATGTCGCTAAATAACGCGATTTATACCCAACCTTAGGTAGTGAATTCTAATTTTGATATCTACTATGATATTAGGCGTTTTGTCCTTGGAATAAATAAGGTGGTTGCCATGACAGCATTCGATTTACCGTTAAAAAAGCTTGAACGTGATATAAAACACGCAAGTAACTACGACGAATATGAGGCTGCTTGTCTGGCTTATGATGCCTTGTCTGGCGCTGACGACTGGAAGGCAAAGGATGAGAGTGAAGACTACGACTACAAACTTATTCAAAAACGGGTGCAACGCCTTCAAATTGCAAGAGGTCGAGGCGATATCCATGCCCTGATGTCCATACTGCATGAGGGACTGCATGGAAACTTGGGCAATATTGCTAATCCAGCCTTACAAACTCACTGCAAAATAGGCACCAAAAACCTTATTGAACAATTTATCGATGAGGTTTCCTTAACGCTTGAGCAGATTGTGAATGCAAATGAAGACGACGTGGACTTTTATGAAAAGCTCTCGTTTTTTGAAGAAACTGCCCACGCTTTCGGGCGCAGCTGCCTTATGCTGTCTGGCGGTGCAGGCCTTGGCTTCTTTCACGCAGGCGTTGTAAAGTCGTTAAATCAAAGACGACTGTTACCCACCGTTATATCTGGTGCCTCTGCAGGTTCCATTATTGGCGCTATGCTAGCCACCCGAACCCACGATGAGCTTGAAGAATCCTTAGATTCACAACGAATTTACGAAATGTTTAAGCACTGGCGTACTTTTGCTGGTCTTAGCAAAGACAGTCTTTTTGATAGCTCCATGCTGGAAAATGCACTTATTGAGTTATTCGACTTAACGACGTTTGAAGAAGCCTTTAGAAAAACAGGTCGTCACGTTACCATTACGGTGTCGCCGGCGGATTTACATCAGCACTCTCGTTTACTGAATGCAAAAACATCGCCCAATGCTATTATCAGCCAAGCGGTAAGAGCATCTTGCGCTGTGCCCATCGTATTTAGCCCCGTGCAGCTAAAAGCGAAGACGCCATCGGGCGAGATTGTGCCCTACATTCCCAATCGACGATTTGCAGATGGATCGTTAATGGCCGATTTACCGTTTAAACGATTGGCTCGGCTTTATGGTGTTAATCACAGCATTGTGAGCCAAACGAACCCACTAGCAGTACCCTTTATCTCTTCCAGAAGAATTGATGCACATTCTCTGTGGGACATGACAACTCGTCACATTGGTCAGCTGGCTAAATCAAACAGCGTTTTCGCTATTGATATGATTGAAAAAATGGTGGGCAATAAAAGTGCTAAACTTGCCATTCACAAAGTAAGGTCGATAATTGATCAGCAATATGTCGGCGATATTAATATTTTGCCGAAGCGTCAATTGAGCAATATTTCAAAGGTATTGGCTAATCCAACGCTAGAAAGCATGGATGAATTGATGACTAGCGGAGAGCAAGCGTCTTGGCCGCAACTCCATGTAATAGAAAGAAATACCAAAATAAGTGAGAAACTGCGTTATCATTTAGCGCAGTTAAAAAAACGAGAAGCGGTGGAGCTTCGACATCTTGCGCATCACACGCCATAACGCGAGTTCGTTATGGCAACGTGTCGTTGGCTGATGCGAGAACAATTTAAAGGATCACGGTGAGTTCACAAAGCCAAAACCCCGACAATATTTACACGCAACAAGTCAAACAATTGCTTTCTTTAGTTTATCCCAAGGAGACCGGGTTCGGCTCTATCTTTGAGGATGCGCGACACTACTTCACGCTAACCACAACATTAGAACAGCACACCAACGATTTAAAAGAGCAGCTACTCAAAATAAAAGATAATAAAGACAAAGAGGTGCTTGCTAGTCAACTCGCTAAACAGATTAAAAACAATAACGAAAAGCTTGAAGAAGAAAGACTAGCCCGCCTAGAGAGACTTGAAGCCGTTTGCACTAAAGTAATTAAGCTATGTGAGGGTGAAACCTGGGCTGAAACTCAGCAATTAAGCGCCAAGTTTCTAGGAACATTAATGCTGCTTACTCGCGGTGCCGATGGTAATTTCGCAAAAGTACATCAACGCTACAAGCCTATATACAAAGCCGTTCTTACATTAAGGCTGGCTGATCGCTTGTTAGACCACGACACGATAGCCCACTCTTATTTATCTAAATACCGCGAAGCTATTTCCCGCTTTCGAAACGATCAGTATTGGAAAGACAAGTGGAAAACTGAATTGGGAATGCCGCTTATCGCCGCAGCCCTACTTCAAGATATTGGCTTGCAAAGCCCTGCAGCACTTACCATTTTAAAAGGTAAAGATGGTGATTTAGACGAGTTTAGATTGCTTGATGAAGAGCAGCGCAAAAACTTACTGAAGATAAACTATCACTTTACTATGAAGTATTTATCTGACGGTTTAGGCATTCCGAAATACACCGGCAATATAAGAGAAGAAAGAGACCGCTTTATTAAAGCCCATACAGAGGCGTCTGAGTTTATTCAACAGCTGGTTAAAGACGCCTTCTTATCAAAAACAGGCCTGGGAGAGTTGGTCAAAATACCACAAATTTATGTGTCTATTGTCCTATCTACCAAGGCAGATTATACCCGCCTAGATTTGCCGAAAGGCTACTTGCTTATAGAGCAACTGGCGAAAAAAGGGAGTTTGAACAAAAATTTGGCACAAGACTTCATGAACTTAGTCGGGTATTTCCCACAAGGTTTTGGTGTTGCCTTTATTCCGAGAAATGAAAAAGGCGAGGAAAAAAACCAGTTTGAATACGCGATAGTAACCGGGCTTAATCCAGCGAAACCCGCCGAGCCAATTTGCAAAGTAGTGACGCGAAATCAGAACTTTGTGACCAGCGGCGCTCAAGAAGTGATAGAAAAGAGCAGAAACCTGTATTTCCCTGCCAATAGAAAAAAACTAATGCGGTTGGGAGAAGCCAGACTCAGTGAAATAATGAGCCAGTTATCGAGTAACTTCTCACAAGAGTCATTAGATGATTTAGTGCCAAGTTTCTGGGAGCCCCATGACTTCTTTGGCTTTAAAAAGCACCAAAACATTTGGGCAAAAAATACGTAACCCCATATCTTATGAGTAATGTTGCGATTAATGGTCTCATGCCCTAGAAAAAAAATAGGCAAAAAAAAGCAAACCGAAAGGTTTGCTTTTTTGTTTGATTAAACGGCTCGCTCAAGCTAGTGATAGCCGCTTTGCTTGAGCAAAGTTTAAAAACTCACTCAACCGTTTTTCTTATCGCTGTTGCTCGATGAAACGGTTGCGCTGGCAGCTTTAGCAGGAGTCGAAGCCTCTGCTTTTGTTGCAGGTGTAGACGCAGCCGCCTTATCTGACGTTTTGGGCGCAGTCGCCTTAGCCGATGTTTTAGGCGCAGTCGCTTTCGCTGCAGTCGCCTTTGCCGATGTTTTAGGCGCAGTCGCTTTTACGGTAACCGACGCAGCAGTTTTCCCTTGGCTTGCTTTTGGAGCCGTGGCAGCTGCTGTTTTGGTTGTCGAGGCTTTAGTTGCTGTTTTTGTAGAGGCTCGTTTAGGCGCCTCTTTTTTCTCAGCCTGCTTTACCGCTTCTTTAGCCGCTAACAGTGCTACTTGCTCTACTAACGCATCTACCTTAGCGGAAAGCTCATCTATTTGCTGCGCTTTACGCTGTTGCTTTTGCCCGCCAGATAACACTGAATAGACAGATGTCGATTTTACTAAATTCTGAGCAGCATCAAAAAACACAAACGGGCTAAATGAGCGTCTTAGATCAGCCTCAACTTCAATGCCTTTTGACTGCATTTCTTGCAAGGTTTCACTGGTTTTATCAATTTGCTTGCTCACTAAGCCTGCCACTTGGTCCAACTCGGCAGTAAGCATATCTGCCCCAGCATAAAACCAACCAAAAATAGGCGAAGACTTTAATGATGTCGAGATAGAGCTTTGCGATGTAGCCGGAGCTTTGACTTCGGCGCTAACCACAACGGTTTTTTCGGCTCTGTAGGATTATTAC
>OJAY01000642.1_pt1 | contig 11011 bp, 11 predicted proteins | sample 1590331 | NCBI WGS metagenome assembly OJAY01 (sample SAMN05416835, study PRJEB24817) | seawater metagenome | isolation source: Sea water | place: Canada:Atlantic | collected 2013-07 | reverse complement strand
TCTACACAGAGTAGATCGTCGGCAGCGTCAGATGTGTATAAGAGACAGCATTAGGGTCGGTAATATTGCAAGCGTGAGTGGGACTTTAATATCGAGTCGAGTACCTTTCCCAAGCTGGGAATCAATATTAATAGTACCGTTAAGCTGGTTAATTTTTGTTTTAACCACATCCATGCCTACACCACGGCCCGAGATATCACTAATCTCAGTTTTCGTTGAGAAACCAGGTGCAAAAATAAGATTGAACGCTTCAACATCAGACATACGCGCAGCCGCATCGGCGTCTAAAACACCTCGGCTTATAGCAATCTCTTTCAGTTTTTCAGCATCCATCCCCTTACCATCATCTTCAATGGTAAGTAAGATATGGTCACCTTCCTGAGAAGCCGATAATCTCACGGTCCCCATTCGGGTTTTACCTGTAGCAGCACGGTCATCAGGCATTTCAATACCATGATCCACTGAGTTTCTTACTAAGTGAACTAAGGGATCAGCCAATGCTTCTACCAAGTTTTTATCTAAATCTGTCTCTTCACCTTCCAATTCCAAGGTAATTTCTTTTTTCAAACTACGTGCTAAGTCTCGAACAACGCGAGGGAAGCGGCCAAACACTTTCTTAATTGGCTGCATACGGGTTTTCATAACCGCACCCTGCAAATCACCCGTCACCACATCTAGGTTAGCAATTGCCTTCGACATACTTTCGTCGGCATTGGTTATTCCTAAACTCAGCAAACGATTTCGTACTAATACTAACTCGCCAACCATATTCATAATTTGGTCTAGGCGCTTGGTATCAACACGAACTGTAGTTTCTGCTTGAGGAGGTGCTGGGGTTGCTTTTTTGTCGTCTTTCTTAGCCGCTGGTTTAGCGGGCTCTGACGCTTTTTTAGCTGCTGGACTAGGCGCTGGCGCTTTTGCGGCAGGCGTTGATTTAGCCGGCGTACTAGCGGCAGATTGCTCTGCCTTGGCTTTCTGAATTGCTTCTGTCGCCTTTTTATCTACGGGCGGCGTATTTGCTGCTGGTTCAGCACCTTGCGCTGTAGGGCCTTGTCCTGAACCATGTAATTGGTCAAGCAATGCTTCAAATTCATCGTCGGTAATTTCTTCACCGCTAGGCGCTGCCGCTTTCGACGCAGCTACAGGCGCTGGTTCTTCTTCTTTGAATTTACCTTTACCGTGCAATTCGTCTAGCAGTGCTTCAAATTCATCGTCGGTAATATCATCACCTGAACCACCAACCGCGGGGGCTGCCGCTTTTGGTTCTGCTTTCGCAGATTTACCTGGGGCATTTGAACCATGAAGTTCATCCAGCAAGGCTTCAAATTCATCTTCAGAAATCTCGTCGATGCCGCCATCGCTACTTGCGGCAGGCGCTTCAGGTACAGGCGCTTCTTCTAACGCGAATTCTTCTTCGGCAGCGGGGACTTCAGCCGCTTCACTACTGTCACCAAAGATGTTTTCGTCTGGGGTTTCTGGGGTGCTTAACTTATGCAGCAAATCAACTAACTTTGCGTCTGCAGGAATTAGTGGTTCTTGCGCTTTAACACGCTCAAACATATCGACTACTACATCGGTGGCCTGAAGAATGGTATCCATTAATTCAGGCGTAAGAGTACGTTGTCCGTTTCGCATTACATCGAAAACGTTTTCTGCACCATGGCAAATTTCAACTAATTCGGTAAGCGACAAAAAGCCGGCGCCACCTTTTACGGTATGGTAACCACGGAAGATAGCATTCAGTAAATCTGCATCTTCAGGATTATTTTCCAGATCAACGAGCTGTTCTTGTAATTGTTCAAGGATCTCCCCAGCTTCAACTAGAAAGTCCTGTAATATATCCTCGTCAACATCAAACGCCATGCGCCCGCTCCCCTAAAAACCTAAGCTAGACAAAAGATCATCTACGTCATCTTGGCCAGATACCACATCATCGCGTTGGTCTGCATCAATAATTGGACCTTCGGCTTCGACACTATCGATCTTGTTAACTTTTTCGACTTTCGCTTCCAATGGCTTGTCTTGCTCCGCCTGTTCGGGTTCACCGAACATCGTCAGCATATTAACTAAGCTATCTTCCACTTCTTTTACGAGTTCAATCACTCTGCGAATAACTTGACCGGTAAGATCTTGATAACCTTGTGCCATTAACACTTCGGTAAGCAATGATGTAAGCTTAGCTGATTGTTTCGATCCGTCTTCTAGCAATTCGTCTAAATCTGCACATAAAACTTTGAATTCGCCCAACTCAAGTTGACGATTCATCAGTTTCTTCCATTCCGGCATAATTTTTTCGATACGGGTAGAGAGCACTTCAGCAATTGGCATACTCTCTTCAACTGCGTCCATGGTGGTATTGGCAGCTTTTTCCGTTTCTTCGATAACGTACATCAGTCGCGTTTGCGCATCAGGAATGTCATCAACGGTTAAATTTTTAATACGTTCATCGATTTGGAAGTTATTCAACGAGTCATGAAGTTGACGCGTTAATTTACCCACTTCAGCAAAGAGCTCAATGGACTCTTTCATCGAAACAGCTTCTAAGACAGCGTTCGCTGATGCGTTATCGCCCTCTTCAAGATACGCTACCAATTTTTTGGCTTCTTCGAGCGTTATGGAGACACTTTCATTTGTCGACATCCAGTAAACCTCATTTCTCTGGTGAGCGTCTGGATCAACCTAAACGTTCGAAGATTTTATCTAATTTTTCTTTCAACGTAGCGGCAGTGAAAGGTTTAACAACATAACCATTCACACCAGCTTGCGCTGCGGCAACGATTTGTTCTTTCTTCGCTTCTGCTGTCACCATAAGAACCGGTAGGTGTTTCAACTTATCGTCGGCACGTATAGCGCGTAATAAGTCGATACCTTGCATACCTGGCATATTCCAATCTGTTACAACAAAGTCAAAATCACCTTGTTGTAGCATAGGCAGCGCGGTGTTACCGTCGTCCGCTTCCTGGATATTGGCAAAACCCAAATCTTTTAGCAGGTTCTTTATGATACGTCTCATGGTAGAAAAATCGTCAACCACGAGAATTTTCATACTTTTATCCAAAATAGCCTCCAATGAGGGGTTAATTGTTATTAATTTCTATTCTTCGTCAACTTGCCACGATTTCATTCGTGATTTGAGTTTTAACATGGCCTGACTATGAATTTGACTTACTCGCGATTCACTAACATCAAGAACTTCGCCTATTTCTCTAAGATTCAGTTCTTCATCATAGTATAAAGAAAGTACAATCGCTTCCCGTTCGGGTAATGTAGTAATAGCATGTGCTAGCGCTTTTTGGAAAGCCCCTTGCATCAAATCTTCTAACGGTGCGTCGCTGCCTCGGTTTTTTTCTGTAGAAATGACATCTTCAGAAACCCCAAGGTCTTCAATCCCCACCAATTTTCCGGCATTCACTTCGTTCAGCATTTGATGATAATCTTGCATGCTGACATTCATTTTAGCCGCAATATCTACATCTCGCGCGTCTCGGCCTGTTTCACCTTCAACTTGAGAGATGGCTTCTGTGATTGCCCTACCGTTTTTATGAACGGAACGAGGAGTCCAATCACCTTTTCTTATTTCATCAAGCATGGCGCCACGAATACGAATACCTGCAAAGGTTTCGAAACTTGCCCCTTTGGAACCGTCAAAGTTTCGTGCAGCTTCTAGCAGTCCAATCATACCTGACTGGATTAAATCATCGACAAGAACACTGGCTGGTAGTCTCGCCATTAAGTGGTGTGCTATCCGCTTCACTAGCGAAGCGTGACGCTCAACTAATTGTGACTTGTCTGTTTGCTGTTGATAAGCGGCTGCTTTGCTATTCAACGCTGACTTCCTACTGCTTTATCTGCTATTAGTTGCTCAATAAAAAATTCTAAATGGCCACCCGGTTGCGCAGGTATAGGCCATGATCCTGCTTTGGCTGCTAGCTGGCTAATCGCCACTGCTGCCGGAGAACTTGGATAAGCATCTACAATTGACGTTTGCTTACGTACTGCTCGGCGTATGTTCTCGTCAAAAGGAACTATTGCTACCAATTCTAGCGCAACATCTAAGAATCGCCCTGTTACTTTAGATAATTTGCTGAAAAGTTCCTGACCTTCTCTAACATCGCGGACCATGTTAGCGACCACTTTAAAGCGAAAGACACCGTGTTCTCGGTTAAGAATTTTAATTAATGCATAGGCATCGGTAAGTGAAGTGGGCTCATCACACACTACCACCATAATATCTTGGGAGGCTTTGGAGAAGCTTAGCACCATATCGGAAATACCCGCTGCGGTATCCACAATAAGCACATCAATGGGCGTGCGCAACTCGCTGAATGCTCTTATGAGTCCTGCATGCTGCGTTGGTGATAGCTCTGCCATTGATTGAGAACCTGATGTGGCTGGTGCTATTTTTATACCGTGAGGACCCGTAACGAGAACATCGTCCAAGGTACACTCACCAGATAATACGTGGGAGAGGTTTTTCTCTACTCGCAATCCTAGCATTACATCCACATTGGCCAGACCTAAGTCTGCATCCAATACCATTACCCGCTTTCCCTGCTTTGCCATAGCAATAGCTGTGTTTAGCGTAATATTTGTTTTACCAACGCCACCTTTACCTCCGGTGACGGCGATAACTTTGATTAATCGTGATTGCTTCATTTTTCGTAAGCTACTCGCTTGATCATCAATCATACTGCTCGTGCTGTTTTAACCACATTGTTACTAGTAGTATGATTCAAACCGTACTTTTTATAAAGCTTTGCAGCAGCAGATACTAAAGATTTTGCTTCTGCAATCTTAATGTCTTCAGGAACTTTCTGTCCATCTGTTACATAACTGACAGGTAACTGGTACTCCACCGCTGCGCTAAGCACTTCGCCTAGAGAGTAGCACTCATCAAGCTTTGTAAAGATACAACCGCTAAGTTCCACCCCTTCGTACGCATCTATAATACGTTGTAATGCAGCATATTGGGTATTCGCTTGCGCTACTAGGTATTTTTTCACTGGCTGCATTTGACCGTTATCAAATTGATTTATCTGTTTAATTAATCGACTATCTCGTTGACTAAAGCCTGCCGTATCAATTAACACTAGTCTCTTATGGCGTAATTGAAACAATAAATCTGATAATTCTTCACTACTTTGTGCTTTACGCACTGTGCAGCCAATAATTTTTCCATATGTGGCTAATTGCTCAAACGCTGCAATACGATAGGTATCAATCGTAATCATGGCAACGGAGTCGGCGCCGTATTTCTGTGCGTAACGAGCAGCTAATTTAGCAACTGTAGTGGTTTTACCTGTTCCGGTAGGACCCACTAACGCTACTGCGCCCTTTTGCGTAAGTATATCGTTACCTGTCACATTAATGCGATTAGCCAATAGGTTTAAAAGATATACCCAAGCGTCACGCTCGTTGTAATGCGACGGCGTATAACTAATCAGTTGCTCTGCCAATGATTGGCTTAACCCCATGTCGGTTAAACGCTGAATTAAATAATGATGTACAGGCTGCTGACGACGACTTTTTGCTTCCATCAAATCAGCAACTTGGTATTGAAGCACATTTCGTAGTGACGCCAACTCTTCTTTAATTTGAGATAATTCGTCAGACTGAGGAGCACTGCTGTTATCAATGCTTTCATTAAGACTTGACGCTTGATGGCTTGGGAATTCTGAGGCGACTTGACTGGCTTCTACATCGTCGATAAAGGCTTCTGAAAAGTCTAAGTGTGATGCAATTTTATTGGCATGCTGAGCGTTAGCACTAGGCGCTGAAGATGGGCTTTGAATACTGCCACCATGTTGTTTTTCCAACAGCGCTTTTAAGCTATCTGGGCCATCATCACCGATGATTTCGCTAAGACTTGGAACAGCCGCTTTCGCTCGCCCTGCTGCACTAGGCGCTGGCTTTTTAATCGACAGTTTGGCTTCCGGTTCTTTATCGTAAGCGGCGACCAATTCGATACCGTCAGCAAGCTTTCGGTTTGACATGATAACGGCATCGCTGCCCAATTCCGCTTTAACTTGGCTTAAAGCTTCTCGCATATCTTTGCCAAAGAAACGTCTGATTTTCATTGAAAACTCTCCAATCACCCAGTGTCAGATTATTGACCGACCGAACTGACTATTTTTATCTGCTTATCGTCGGGTACTTCCTGATAGGAAAGTACATGTAAACCCGCGACCGAATACTTTAAGAAGCGAGATAGTACGGGGCGCAACATACCGGAAGTGAGAAGTACTGCAGGCTCACCTTCTAATTCTTGTTGCTGACTAGCTTGCTGCAATGATTTTTGCAGCTTATCGGCCAGTCCTGGTTCTATACCAGCGCCATCTTCGCCACCTGCTTGTAATGACTGGTGCAACATCTGTTCCAACTCTGGCGCCAAGGTTATGACGGGTATCTCTTTCGCACCTTGGGTAATTTCTTGGGTGATTAGGCGTTTAAGCGCAATACGTACCGCAGACACTAGTACATCTGGGTCTTGGCTACGCGGGCCGTATTCGCTCAAGGTTTGTACAATGGTACGCATGTCACGAATAGGCACTCCTTCAAACAGCAAGGTTTGCAGCACTTTAACAATGGTGCTTAACGGCAGAATATCAGGCACTAACCCTTCAACTAGTTTAGGATGCTGCTTAGCTAGCATATCTAGAAGCTGCTGCGCTTCTTCATGTCCAAGTAGTTGGTAGGCGTTGTTAGTCAGCAATTGACTTAAATGAGTAGCAACCACAGTAGCAGCATCAACCACGGTATAACCCAGTGTTTGCGCATGCTCACGCTTATTCGGTTTTATCCATACCGCATCTAAGCCAAAGGCAGGGTCTTTGGTTGCACGGCCTTCCAGCTTGCCAAATACTTGACCCGGATTAATCGCAAGTTCTTCATCGTGACTTATTTGCGCATCGCCAATAGTTACGCCCAACATCGCAATGGTGTATAAATTAGGTTCTAAATCTAAATTATCGCGAATGTGCACCGGTGGAATAAGAAAGCCTAACTCTTGAGATAACTTCTTACGCACCCCTTTGATACGAGTGAGCAGTTCTCCGCCCTGAGACTTATCTACTAAGGGGATTAATCGGTACCCGACTTCTAAACCGATGGTATCTACGTGCTGCACATCATCCCACCCAAGCTCTTTTATTTCGGGCGCAACAGTGTCATCTTTCACGATATTCGCTGGGGTTTTAGGTTTTTCTGCCTCGCGTTTAGCCGCAACACCCTGCCAATAAGCGTAACCAGCGATAAGCACTGAAAACCCAATAAAGGCCAAATGAGGCATACCAGGAATAATCCCCATGACAAATAAAACACCAGAGGCAATATAAAGGGCTTGGCTGTTACCTAATTGACTACGTATTTCTTTGCCCATTTCTTGGGTTTCGTTTTCACGAGTAACAATAATAGCGGTAGCCACAGACAGTAACAGTGAGGGTATTTGCGCCACCAAACCGTCACCAATGGTTAAAATGGTGTATACCTCGATGGCGTTACCAAAACTTAATCCGTGTTGAATCATGCCAATAAAAAGGCCACCCACAATATTGATAAGCATGATAAAGAGTCCGGCGACCGCATCACCTTTCACAAATTTTGACGCACCGTCCATTGAGCCATAAAAGTCTGCTTCGGCGGTTATTTCTTCTCGGCGAGCACGCGCCTGATCTTGGTCGATATAACCCGCATTCAAATCGGCATCAATAGCCATTTGCTTACCTGGCATGGCATCAAGCGTAAAGCGGGCACTTACTTCTGAAATACGCCCAGCACCGGCGGTGACTACTTTAAAGTTGATAATAAGCAAGATAGCAAAGACCACCACACCCACTGCATAGTTGCCGCCAATAACCACCGCACCAAATGCTTCGATAACCTTACCAGCCGCATCGCCCCCCTCATGCCCATAAAGCAATACCACACGGGTAGAGGCCACGTTTAGCGCTAAGCGCAAAACAGTAGCGATAAGTAATACTAGGGGAAAAATACCGAAATCAACTGGCTTTTGCGTTAATACTGCCACCAAAATAATGACTAAAGACAGGGCTATATTAAAGCTGAACAATACGTCGAGCAGAAATGGCGGCATGGGAAGAATAACCATGCCCATAATGGCAAGAAGAACAATGGGAGCGCCTAAGCCACTGGTAATGTTCTGCAGCTGACTTTTATCGAATCGCTGAAGGTAACCGGATAACTGCATTACAGGGAGTCTCTCTATCGGAAAATTGACGCTTAACGCTATCTTTCAATGAGTATTACAACTACCGTGCCAGCTTTATACAAAACCGATTAAACGTAAGTAGGAGGGGCGCAATTTACAGAATTACAATTAAGAGGGGCTCACTTTGAGCCCTGGCCTTAGCGATATCTTAGCCGTAATTTAGCGCTAATTTAGGCCAAAAGCAGCGCTCTAACGGCGTAGCTCTGGTGGTATGGGTAAATCACGTTTAAGCGGTTTGGGTCGTTTCCCTTTACCCGCTCTGTGTGCTTTTAACTGATAAACGTGGGCTAATACTTGCGCTACCGCCATAAACAAGGCATTAGGCACTTCACCGTCAATCTCAGTTGAGTAGTAAACGGCTCGGGCTAACATGGGCGATGGAATAAGCGGTACATCGTTAGCAGTGGCTATTTTACGAATATGCATGGCTAATTCATCGGTGCCTTTTGCCACAACGACTGGGGCACGATTACCACTGTCATCATATTTTATTGCTACAGAGTAATGAGTTGGGTTGGTTACCACCACATCGGCCTGAGGAACTTCTTGCATCATTCGTTTAGTGGCAGCTTGATACTGCAAGCGACGGATGCGCCCTTTTACCAAAGGATCACCTTCAGAGTTTTTACGCTCGTCTTTCACCTCTTGCTTAGTCATCTTAATTTCTTTGTTGTGCTTATAAATTTGATAAGGCACATCAATAAGCGCAATAGGTATCATGCCGCAAACCAACATGATAAAAGCCCATTTCAGCATATCTAACGCGTGAAAAATATTACCCGGGTACAGCTCTAAATCAAGGTGCAGCCCTTCGTCTTCAAAAAACAGCAGTGCACCTAATGCCATCCCAACGATGACAACCACTTTGGCGATAGATTTAATTAATTCTACCAAGCCATTCATGCCAAACATACGCTTAAATCCACTAAGCGGACTCATTTTAGAGCCTTTAAATTTGGCACCTTCCCAGGTGAAGTTGTAGCCGCCTAACGCAATAGAGCCATATATTCCGGCTAACATGGCCACCGTCATATAAAGCAATACAGGTACACTGACTGTCGAAATTGCTTCACCCCATGCACCAAACATATGGGTGGTATCGTAGGTTTCATCTCGAGACAGAACAAACATGCGCTGCGTCAGCTTAAATACCGACTCGGCAATCCAGCCTCCAACGAACAAAAACATAAAGGCACTGACCACTAACACTAAGGTTGTGGATAGCTCTCGGGATCGGGCTATCTGCCCTTTTTTTCGGGTGTCTTCGAGTTTTTTCCCCGTGGGGTCTTCTGTTTTTTCGCTAGAATCTGAATCAGCCATGTATCACCTGACTTATTTTCATGGGCAAATCCTAAGAAGTTGACACATAAACTGCTCTGCCCGCAGCCACTGCGTTTCAAAATGCGCAGTAAAGTTATCTAGGGTTATCCAAATGATGAGCAACCCCATCACCTGGGCAATAGAAAAGCCGATACTGAAAATATTAAGCTGAGGTGCCGCTTTGGTCATTACGCCAAACGCTAAATTTACAATGAGAAGGGACACAATGGGCGCCAATGACAACGTAATCGCTGAGATAAACATCCAACCGCCCCAGTGGGCAATTTCCCTAAACTGCTCCCCTGTCCACCATGCTTCTCCTATTGGGAACGCATGAAAGCTCAACACAATCATGTGGATCATCGCGAGATGCCCGTCTAAGGTCCAAAAAAGCAAGGTAGCTAGAATTAAGTAAAATTGGCCTACGGCTGGCACGTTAATACCATTGACGGGGTCTACGATTGAGGCGAAACCTAAGCCCGTTTGCATCGCGATAATTTGCCCAGCCAGTACAAAGGTATTTAGCACCATCATGGAAACAAACCCGATAGCGACACCAATTAACAACTGCTGAATGCCAAGAATGAATGTACCTAGATTCACTAAATCATCAACAGGTGCTGGCGGCACTACCGGCATGATAATAAGGGTCAGCATAATACCTAGCAAAGCACGAACTTGCGGAGGAATAGATTGTGCACTTAAGCCAATCATCGCCACAAACAGGCCACTAATGCGCATAAAAGGCAGCATTAAATCAGCAAGAAACTGATTGATGGTAGCCAGTTCAACGACCATATTAACCGACAACCTGAGGTATCATTTCTACCATGTGGAAAGTGAAGTCCATTAACTTTTGTACTAGCCAGTTACCACCCCAGCTAAGCGCTAGTAAGGTAACAAGTAAGCGCGGCAAGAAACTCATGGTCTGCTCGTTAATTGAGGTAGCAGCCTGAAACACGGCTACCACTAACCCTACAATAAGACTTGGAACAATAACCGCAGACACCAGAACGATAACCATAAACATGGCTTCGCGGAGTATTTCAACAAAGACTTCTGGTGACATAAGCCCTCCTACACACCCATACCGAAGCTGGTAGCCAGTGTGCCAAATATTAGATTCCAGCCATCAACTAACACAAACAACATGAGCTTAAATGGCAGTGAAACAATCATGGGCGACAACATCATCATACCCATGGCCATCAATATTGAGGCCACTACAAGGTCGATAATAAGAAACGGAATAAACAACATAAATCCGATTTGGAACGCGGTTTTTAGCTCGCTGGTCACGAACGCAGGAATAAGGATAGTTAGCGGTACTTCGTCTGTATCTGCATATTTCCCCTCATCACCAGCAATACGCACAAAGGTTTCTAAATCTTTCACCCGAGTTTGCGACAGCATAAAGGCTGTCTCTTATACACATCTCCGAGCCCACGAGACGCTACGCTATCT
>OJAY01000633.1_pt1 | contig 11179 bp, 8 predicted proteins | sample 1590331 | NCBI WGS metagenome assembly OJAY01 (sample SAMN05416835, study PRJEB24817) | seawater metagenome | isolation source: Sea water | place: Canada:Atlantic | collected 2013-07 | reverse complement strand
CCTCGGCATTGACGACACCGCTATTAACTGGCTGCACTGCTCATCAACAAGATGCGCTGTTTGCCAAAGTCACTGAAATAGGTCGAGATAAAGCCGGGCTAGAAAAGCACCAAACAACGACGATAGATATTGAAATGACCTACATCGAACGAAAAGGCACTGGCCCTACGGTGATGTTAATTCATGGCTTTTCTTCCAATAAGGATACATGGTTGCGTTTTGCCGATTATCTTCCCGAAGACTACCACGTTATCGCGCCAGATCTTGCAGGCCACGGTGACTCATCCACAGCAGAAAGTTACGACTTAGAACTGCAAGCTGACCGCCTGCATGTGTTAGCCGGTAAATTAGGTATTGAACAATTCCACATCGTTGGTAATTCAATGGGCGGGGCCATCAGTACCATTTATGCCACAAAATACCCGAGCCAGTTGAAAAGCTTAACCTTAATGGACGCCGCCGGCTTGGATGGAAAGAATAAGAGTGAGTATTTTACGATACTTGAAACTGGCACCAACCCACTGATCGCCACCGACAAAGACAGTTTTGAGTTCCGGATGGATATGGTCATGGCACAGCCGCCTATCCTTCCATGGCCTATTCGTCCTGCACTGGTTCGCGATACCGTGGCTCGTGCAGAACTTAATTACGAAATTTTTGATGACATGATAGCGACACGCGAGCGCTTAAGTGGTGACACATACAAACAAATTATAAAAACCGCCGTCGAGATGCCTACGCTGATTATGTGGGGAGAGCAGGATCGTGTACTGGATGTGTCAGCGGTAGACACATTTAAAACCGTGATTCCACAAGCGAAAGTGGAAATTTTCAAGGGTGTTGGCCATCTGCCCATGTTAGAAATCCCGAAAGACAGTGCTCACGCCCTAGCTGATTTCATCAACAGCCTTACGCCTAATTCTTAATTTTGACTAACATCATCAGGGCCAGCGTCGCCGAGGCCAATGCACTCTACAAAGCCGCTGACTACAGTGGCCGAGCTGGCCCGAATGATATATTGCTAGGTATACGTCAAGATCAACTGATTTCTGTTGCCCGGATGATGGACTATGATGACTGTTATCTCGTTCGTCACGTATGTACTTTGCACAAATATAGAGGTAAGGGCTTCGGCACCGAATTATGCAAAGCCTTGATTATTCAAGCGGATAAGCCACTGTATTTGTTTCCAATACCTGAACTCATGGAGTTTTATGGAAACCTAGGGTTTGCCCAGTGCGTAGACACTGAATTACCACTTTCACTTGCTAAAACGTGGAAACAGTCGAAACAGAAATACCCTCAGACTCACCCCATGCGAGCGCTGTGAAGATCGTCATAAATATTGGAGACCCAAATGAACCGTTTAAATAAAGCAATGAACAACCTCGCCAAACTTCCTAAAGGCTGGCAGCCATTTGTGCGCTCTAAAATAATTGGAAAAATTATTCCCTTTGCAGGCACCGCTGGCTGTCGAGTAGAAACATTAACCAATAACACGTGTGTGGTCGTGTTAAAAAACCGCAAGAAAGTCGGTAACCACATAGGTACGCTGCATGCCGCTGCGATGGCTTTGGCCGCAGAGTCAGCTACGGGCTTTGTCACAGCAATGAATGTACCCGACAGTCGAGTGGTCGTCATTAGAACCATGGAGCTAACTTACCTTAAGCGTACCAAGGGCGATTTAACGGCCACAGCAACGTTAAGTGATGACGACATTCAGCGCATTGTAACGGAAGAAAAAGGCGACATCGCCGTGCCGGTTAAAATGACCGACGAAGAAGGTAATGAAACGGTCACTGCTAACATGGTTTGGGCTTGGGTTCCGAAACGCTAAGATCAAAACTCTAGACAAAAAAAATGCCCCGATCGACGGGGCACTTAAATTTAACTCAAACCTCAAACCTCAGACGCTGCGATATATTCGCGACGTTGTTGTTCACTTTCGATATATTCTTGCCATTGATGCGCTGTTTTTTCAGCCGCTGGGTAACGTGCTGCTTGAAAAAACGTGGTCGCTGCTCCTTCAAGATGGTTCAAATTATATTGCGCTAACCCTTTAATAATCAGTGCCTGATGCGGTGCTTTTAAATCGCCAACTTGCAGAGATTTTTGGCTAAAATCAAACGCCTTATTCCACTCTTGACGTTCAGTATAAATTTGCGCCAATTTAAAGTAATCAGACCCTTTTCCAGACTCTGAGGCTGCTGCTGTCATACTCACAATCGCATGATCGTATTCACGCGCCATCATCCACGCATCGCCTAACAACGACAGGTTACGAGCACTTTTTTCGACAATGTCAGCCTGCATACCGTCTTCAAGAACGTGCGCCGCTTTGTAAGGAATTTCACGCGCTAATAACGCTTGAGCAAAATTCAAATACTCACCTTCTTTTGTCATGAGCTTCATATCATAAGCAGTTTCTAACGTAGCTAGCTCTTGCTCAGAACGACCTAACTCATTGTAAACGGCCGCAAGCTGCATCCAGTATTCAGCTTTTGAATAATCCGCGACTAAAGACTCTAGATTATCTGCTAACCCCGGATAATCTTTGAGTTGAAATAACGTGGCTCGTTGTAATAACAACCAGCTTTCAGGGGCTCTTGAACCGGATTCTTTACGCATTGATACCGCAGTCGTGACATCGTCTTTCGCTAAACCAAATGCTTCACGCTGATACTGCACTTGAGCGCGAAGAAGGTAAGCGTCCGCCCCGACCTTATCTGAACTTTCCATCCAAGAATTAAGCGTATTCAATGACTCATCGTATCGCTCTTGCATCATGTACAATTTTGCTAGCGTGAATAAAGTCGTTTGCTTTAATGAATCTGGCGCGTTATCAATATCGAGCACTTGTGAGTAAGCAGTAATTGCTTCATCGTACTTTTCTTGCGCCGTATAAACGTAAGCAACCATGTTATGAGTCATCGCCCGCTCGTAAGAATTACGTTTACGCTTTTCTAAACGAGCCAGTACGTCTAAAGCGTCTGAGTACTGCTCTTCGTCTGCTAGATTACGAGCATCCTCTAATTTTTCGTAGACGACTTCACGTAACGTTTGCGTACGACGAACACGAGGTGAAGCGCTAGCTTCTTCCTGCTGTGCTGCACTGTTCGAATCTGCTGGCGCATCTTCTGCAGAAACATGCGATACGGCTACTGGTAAAACTCCACTCAGTACACCAGCAACTAAAATGGCGGATAACTTTTTCATAACTATTACTCCCGTTATTTATCCAACTCGAAGCGGATAATATTACGTACTCCCGGAACTTCGACTGCCTGCCCTTCTACAACCTGAGGCTTGTATTTGAATTTTTTAACAGCATCAAGTGCCGCTTTATCAAATACGCCCGGTGGCTCTGCTTCCAGCACGACAGGATTAATCACTGTTCCCAATGAAGTGACGGTAAATTCAACCACGACATAACCTTCTAAACCGCGTTGAGCAGCCCGACGAGGATAGGCTGGGGCAACTTTCACGATGGGCATAAACTCACCATCGCTGCCTGCGCCAGATAAACCTGCATCCAAATTGAGATCTGTGGATATATCGAGCGCGCCTAACGCTAGGGCCGAAGCACCGTCAGCGGCAAAATCAGGCTTTGCCATGTCAGGCTTTGGCGGTTCTTTGGCTGTCACTGGTGGCTTTTTAGGCTGACGCTCTTTGGTCTGAACGTCCTCATCGGGTTCGTTCATTACAAAATTTTGAATGCGGCCATAATCAACGGGCTCTAACACCGAACCACCGGAGCTAATTAAGGTTTGCATCATCCAAAACACAGCCATTGTTGCCACGAAGGCAACCAAAAGCGCACCTGAAAAACGCGCTGCTGTTTGCATAGCCACTGACATCTTACCTAGCCTCTGTCGCAAGCGAGACGTCATACACACCCGCTTGGCGGGCCGCATCCATGACCGCTACTAATTTTTTAGTACGCGCTTCTTCATCTGCCTGAATCACAACGGTACCTTGTGGGTTTTCCGCATGCATTCGCTCGATATTGGCACGTACTTGGCTCTCTTCAACTTGGCGTTTATTGATCCAAATTTCGTCATTGGCATTAATCGCAATTAAGATATTCGCACGCGGTTTTGATTGCGCAGTACTAGCATCCGGGCGATTAACTTCAATACCCGATTCCTTCACAAATGAAGCCGTTACAATAAAGAAAATAAGCATGATAAAAACAACATCGAGCATCGGCGTGATATCAATTTCGCCATCCGCTTCTGCGTCATTAAGGTTTGAAAAACTGCGTCTCATAACAATAATCTCTTGCAAGAGTTCGTGTAATTAATGATCGAAGGTCAGACGATCTTCGATACGAATTTTTTCGCGTTTGATGTGGCGTTCAAGCAGTGACTGAGCGAACACACCCGTCAGCGCCCCCACCATGCCGGCCATGGTTGGAATCGTGGCTTTCGAAATCCCGGAAGCCATCGCTTTCGGGCTACCGTTTCCAAAAAAAGCCATTACATCAAATACTTCGATCATGCCGGTCACGGTCCCTAACAAACCAAATAATGGCGCCATACCGATCAGCATTTTTATTGTCGTCATATTCGCTTGTAAATTAGAGCGAAGACCGGCAACTAAATCCTGACGAATTTGATGCGCCGCCCAAGAACTGCGCTCTGCTCGACCTTCCCATTCGCTCACTGCGTCGGCCATGGCACGACGATGAGAAAATATAAAGTAAGCACCGCGTTCTAGAACAAATAACCAAAGCAGAAAGATGAGTCCAAAGATGGCGTAGAGGACATCGCCTCCACGCTCCATGAACAAATAAACCGGCTCGTAAAGTTCACCAAAAAACATGATTAGGCTGCTTTCGACTGTTGCTGTTCAGACTGACGAGCAAGTATGCCCGTCGCGCGTTCTTCTAAAATCATAATCAGTCCACGGCTACGATTGTTGGTTAAGGTATGCAGGAACACACAAGGAATTGCTGCCACCAAACCGAGTACCGTTGTCACCAATGCCTGAGAAATACCACCGGCCATTAATTTAGGATCGCCAGTACCGAACAAAGACATAGTTTCGAATACATCAATCATGCCGGTAACCGTACCTAATAGACCAAGCAGAGGTGCAACTACTGAGATGATTTTAATCCAACCAATACCGCGCGTTAGACGTGGAATTTCTGCGGAAATCGCTTCACCTAAGTGCAATTCAAGCGTTTCGGTATCGCTTTTACTATTGGCATTAAATACCGCCATAACACGACCCAAGGCATTGTTTTCGTTCGCGCTCTCAGATTTCATTTGTTTGTTAATACGGCTCGCTTCACCGTTAAGGACAACCATTCGCCATAACGCTAACAAAATACCAATCGCACCCAGTACCAGAATGATGTATCCAACCACACCACCTTGATCAACGCGATCACCTAGCTCTGGCGACTGGCCCATAATTTTCAATAACTGGCCGCGAGAAGGGTCAATCCAAAAACCGGTTAACGTGTCACCTGATGCCGATGTTAAGTCATTAATAGAAGACGTGTAGCGGCTGCCTGGTTGCTTATCTAGCTCAACCAAACGTGCCGATTCAATGTCCCAGCTTAAGTAAGCTGAGTCAGCGACAGCATTAAACCCACCGATACGAACCACTGAGCGTTCTGATGTTTCGCCACTCGGTGCCACTACGTCTGCGGTGTAAGACGATATGCGACCACTTAACGTTGCTTCACGCTGCATTTCGAACCATAAACGTTCTAGCTGCTCAATCGAAGGAAGTTCTGAGGTGGCACCAGCAACACGAATTAGATCAGTAAGGAACTCATCACGACCTGGAAGCTCTGAACTAATAACAGACCCTTCAAACACGGCTTTCGTATCGCCAGCAACCTGCTGCAATACACCGAAGAGTTCTTTTAAGCTACCTAGGCGGTCGTTCAGCTGTGCTTGTGAATCAGCAATGCTTAGTTCGTTTTCACGGAATAGAGATTCTTTTTCAGCACTAAGAATTTCAAGACGTTCCCGATCAGCACGAGCGTCTGCTAGAAGCTGCTCTTGACGTGATTTAGAACTATTAAATTCAGCCAAACGCTTTTCAAACTCAGTGTTATCACGCGCTTGACCTTCTTGAACTAAATTTAGAAGCTGGTCTAAATCAACAGGTTCAGCTTGTGCCGTAAACGGTAAAGCAACAGCGAATAAGCCACCTAGTAATAATTGACGAAGTTTCATTATTTGGTCTCCTGTTGTGCCGAAGCAAGGGACATTGAAACCGGTGCAGCAACAGGCACCTTAATTAAATCCGGAGCCGACTGTTCACGGGCAATACGAATACCCGCCATCACTTTGCTCTTGTACTCAGGATCAAGAGGCTGCCAAGTGTTTGATGCTGTATTCCATACACCTAGCTCTTGACCATCCAGTGATTGATACATCAGAGCAATACGACCAATACGTAAGAAGTCCACTTCACGTGGCTTTTCTTGAGAAGTCGCCCCTGCCAGTTCGCCACGGTACGATTCAATCGTACGGCCATAGTCAATTTCCGCTTGGTACGCTTCCATCACTTTGCGGTATTTTTCTGCCGCTGTTACATCAGAACGTCCCATCAGATCATTTAAACGTGTTACACGCTTCATACGCTCGTCATGTAAAAACGGAACATCCGCAGCAACAAACTGATTGATAGAATCAATCATGCGCAACATTAATGGAGTAATCTGACGCTCAACAAGCGACGCTTGCTCCATGCTCTTCTCAATATTCGCCTGTTCTTTCGCTTGTGCATCTAACTGACGATCCAGCTGAGCGATGTAGACATTCAATCCTTCAACTTCTTTCACTAAAGCGCGGTAATCACGCTCAGTTGAACGAATATCTTTGTCGATGGTGTCGATGGTCTGCTGTGATTTCTGCGCTCTCTCAACACGCTCCACTCCCTGCTCAACAGCATCATCAAGAGACGCTGCACTTACTGAACCGGTGAAGCTCATACCAGCGAAAGCAATCGCGCTTAGCAGTCGCGATACCTGGCGTTTATTTGTTGCCATGATAAAACCCTGATTTTGAATGGCCGGAAACCGGCGTTTCTGAATTCGGTAAAAAGACGGTGAGAAGAATACGGGGGTTTGATGACAGTTCTGTTACACGGTATTGCTGGATGACAAAAAAGCTACAGAAAAATGACAACAATCACTCGCTTTATCGTTTTACTCAGTTTCAAGCAGACATAAAAAACGGCACCCGAGGGTGCCGTTATCTAAACAATCAAACTCGTTGATATGTTTATTATGGCGCCGCGTTAACAGAAGTTAAGCCATCCAAAGAACCTTCGATAGTCCAACCAGCAGTCCAGTTGTCTGTGCCATCTGGGTTAACCGCACCAGCAAAAGTAGTTGCATCAAAAGCGAAGCTAGAACCGTTGCTCACAGCAGTGAGATCAGCAGTAATACCTGAATCAACAGCTTCTGCGTTCTGAGCAGCACCGCTTGCATTAAACGTGATTGCTGAAGCGGTCGCCACAACCGTACCTGAAGCAGGTGCGTCCTCCTTAAGAGCAGTTTCATCACAAATGTAGTCTTGGATAGTAACGTTAGTCATCTCAGAAGTTTTCACTTCTAAACAACCAGAGGTAAAACCAGTGCTCACTGCTTTAGCAAGAGTGGTGTTTACTTTACCGCGCAGTTTAACAGCAGGCTGCCCATTGTTAATGTCGCCGCCGATGATAGTCACGTTAGCAATCGCTGCGTTAGTTTCAGGCGTTTCATCACCTTTAGCCAAATCAGAGTTACCTTCAATACCACGTGGATCGTTCGAGCCTTGTGGCGTCGCTGCAGCTGTTTGATTCTTAATGATCAAAGCGTACTGAACGTTACCCTTATAGCCTTCGTCAAAATCGATATCGTCGTCGTCGTTACCTGTTAACACTAAATGCTTAGCATTTACTGTACCACCGAACCACTCAACACCATCATCTAGGTTATTGTGAACTTGAACGTAATCTACAACCGTCTCGTAACCAACACCCTGAAGAGTTAGACCGTTAATTTCGTTATCAACGCCAACAGACTTACCCGCTTCTGCGATACGAACATATTTAATGATACCGCTATTGTCAGCGTTGTCGTTACCACCGAACTTAGCAACATCAGTACCACCTTCACCGTCGATATTACATACAGTACCTGAGCCATAACATGCGCCAGTGCCACCTTGACCATACTGAGTGGCGAAACCCTGAACGATCACACCGCCCCATTCGCCCATACCGTCGTAGTTATCATCCTGTGAACTGAATGTGATAGGAGCAGCTGCTGTACCTTCAGCCATTAACTTCGAACCACGAGTCACAAGTAGTGCACCAGTAGAAGTAGCTTTAACGTGAACACCCGCTTCAACTGTTAGCGTAACGCCCGCATCTTTAACTGCTTGAACGGCAGCCGCATCAGCCAGTTCAACATTACCATCACCCACAGTAACAAAACCGGTCAGAACCCAAGATTTGTCATCAGTTAAAGTAAAGTCTTCATCAACATTACCGCTGATCGTACAAGTGTCGCCAGCATCATTACATGTTACAAAGCTAGGGAGTTCTACTACTGGATCAACAACTGGATCTGTATCGTTATTGCTACTACTGCTACTTCCACCACAGCCTACTAATGCTGAACTCGTAATTGCAACGGCCAATAAAGCTTTATTAAATTCCATCATATTCCCCTTCAAATAAGGATTGTTTAATTAATTCACGCGACGAATGTTAAGTAAAAGTAGTTACAGATTTATTACACGCTAAATAATTCAAAAAATTAAATACTGTCGTTAAAAATCATAACTAACTGATAAATTTAAAGTTGTACCCTCATAGTATTTTTCAGTTGTCGTACCATCGCGAGTGTATTCAACGGGAGAGTCTGTGATATTTCCTGCTTTGGCTTTAATTTCAAAATATTCACTCGGCATCCATTTATAGACCAAGTCTACGATCGTACGCGCACTCTCAAATTCTGGGCCTATAGAACGGCTTGCTGCAGCGATACGATCACCAGAGTGATTAATCATGATGTTTAGAGCCTGACCTGATAATTCATTTTCGAAACCCAATTGTAGGTTACCTAGAACTTCAGACTGACCTTGCAATCGGCGCGACGCTTGACCTTCAAATCGTGCCGATTCTTCACTTAAAATCACCTCAGCATCTAAAAATGAAACATTTCCTGATGTGAAAAATCTAACATCTCCAAAATCAGTAATATCTTTACTAAAATCAATTTCAATCCCAGAAATGGTCGCTGAATCTTCATTTCTAAAAGTAATACCATTGGCAGCAGATCCAGAACCATCAGGGATAGTCCTTTCAATAGGTGAATCAATCGTTTTATTAAACCAAGCCAAAGAGATACTTTCGCTTTCAGAGAAATAGTACTCAGTACGTAGATCCAAATTATCTATGGTGGATATTTCAAGATTTGGAGCACCGATAATTTCTTCATCAGTTTCTGGATCATACTGACGTGATTCTGAGCGCTCGGTAATCCCAGGGCGAGAAATTGTCTGACTTACGGCACCACGAAACTGAAGCTCATCCGTTGCTCTAATGGTTGCAGCTAACATAGGAAGCAGATTAGTTGATTCAAGCGAGTTATCGACTATATCCTCATCGTTAGGATAACTTAATATTTGCTCTGATGTTTCGGATCGAACACCACCAGTTATAGCCAAGTAACCAAAATCTATCCCTAAAGATGCATACATAGCCTGAATAGAATCTGTAGCAGTGTAGCTATCCGTCGATGTTGTTTTTGTTTGCATGCGAACTGAACTAGACTGGATATTTTGATCACCTGTGATGTCTTCGACGGACTGGGTAAGGTCAACACCAGCACCAGAAATCACTTCAATTTCTGTACGTACAAGATTCACATCACGATCTTTTTCAGACGCCATTGTGCCCGTTTTGAACGTCATAAATGTCGTACTGCTCAGATTATGTTCAAAGGTATAATCAAGGCCGATATCAAGGGAGTCTTCGACTAACTCCGAATAACGTCGTTCGCTATCTGATGATGAGAACAAACCATTGCGATAGGAGTAACTACGACGGTCTGGTTCATCACGACGGGTCTGCCCTAAGTTAGCCCGAAATTCTAGCCAGTTACTGGTATTGAAATAGTATTCCCCTAAAAAGTGTTGCGCTAAAAATTGGCGCTCTACCCATTGAAGCGTTACTTTGTCTTCTTCAATACCTTCAGAAATATCAAGTTCGTTGGCTACTTTGATCGTATTATCTGTGTTACGTAACAGTATGGTTTTACTATTTAACACCATATTTTCATCTTCAAATCCGACAACAAAGTAACCGGTGGTATCTATGCTTCGAGTCGTACGTTCATAAGAACCAATAGCTCCAAACTCATTAGTTTCAGCATCGTGCCTTGCTGACCATTTATCCTTGTATTGCACTGCTCCGTAATAACCTACATCGCCATAACTTGTCGCAACAAGATCACCAAGGAGATAAGAAAAGCCTATTTCTGGAAGTGCCTTAGAATCCTTAACGGCATAATTATGATCGAAGTCAGAAGCGATATTGATTGATTGGTCCGGATATACACAGTTCAAACCAAAGTCATTACAGAAATCACGATCGGATTCATCCGAATAAGATATTTTTTCCTGACCATTATTTGAAACACTTAAAAATGATGTTGGAATATCACGTCCACCATCATCAATCCCCAAAAAGTCTGTTGACCCACCTTCATAATACGCAACATCACTTCCTGTCGTGCGTGTGTTCATACCTAAAGTAGCGCTAATTTTTTGGGTAGGACCATCCGGAAGATCTTTAGTCGCCATCATAATCACGCCCCCGGTGGTATCACCGGGTAAATCAGGTGTGAATGATTTTTGAATACTGATACCGCCAAGAACTGATGCCGGAAATAAATCGAGTGGAACGTCGCGCTTCATTGGGTCAGTACTTGGCATCAAGCCGCCATTTAAGGTCGATGAGATATATCGCCCCTGAAGACCTCGGACTACAGCAAACTGACCACCTACGACAGATACACCAGCAACACGCTTTAACGCTGATGCTGCACTCGAATCCCCAAACTGAGACATCTGTTCAGCACCAATGGAGTCCAATACCGCACTAGAATCACGCTCTTGGCTGGTCGCAGAATCAGGAATGTACGTTCCTACGGCGACCA
>OJAY01000629.1_pt1 | contig 11202 bp, 9 predicted proteins | sample 1590331 | NCBI WGS metagenome assembly OJAY01 (sample SAMN05416835, study PRJEB24817) | seawater metagenome | isolation source: Sea water | place: Canada:Atlantic | collected 2013-07 | reverse complement strand
TTTAAGTTACTGAAGTAATCTGATTTTAGTGCGATTTAGCTGTTTTTAGGCGAGGTTTACCCTCAGAGGTTTCTGATACTAGGTGTTTGTTCATAAGTTGGTTGGTTGAGCTAAGAAAGCCTTAGCTTACAGGCCTGAATTCCGGAAGTTCGCCTTCGTTCTCTTTGCTTATCCCAGAATAGAGAGACTTTAGACTTCACTTCATCGACGGCACCGACGATGCCTTTAAATTCTGATTCGAAGTTTTGTGTGATGTAGAGCCAGTGCTCAACGTCTATGCCTAAACGATCCATGATAGCGGGTTCGCTTTCTGATATTGCGCCGCGTTTGTTTTCTCTGATTTGACGGCCTGTCCAGTCTACGAGATCAAGATAGTCTGTTAATCGCATAGGAATACCATCGGGCATATCTTGTTTGGGATTACCTGCGAAGTTTAGTAACTCTGGTACTTGCTGTTGTGGGTGGTTGGGCGAATAGGCTGCTTTGGCTTTCTTTGCTCGTTTCTGTATTGAGGTGTGCGCTGAATCTTCTGGTGTTTTGGCCATCGCTGCACGAACAGGATTTAAATCAACATAAGCCATGCAGGCGGTAAGGGCTTTTTCGTCAAGTAGGGCTTGGGACTTGAAGCGGCCCTCCCAGAAATGGCCAGTGCAGTTGTCTTCGTCGTTAGCTAATCTTGCAACCGTTTCGTTGAGGCGTCTCATGTACCAACTAATGCTCATGAGTCGTTCACGGAGTTCTTTAATCATGTCTTCTAGTAATGCCATTTGTGCTTCTGGAAGCTCATCTCCACGTTCAAATTTCTGAGTGAGTAGATTGCCTTTATAGAGCTGATGCCAGCGTTGCACAACCTCTAAATCACTTAATTCCCTCGCTTTAACTTGATCGACATGAAGCACGATATGAAAGTGATTAGACATCACGGCATAGGCAGCAATATCAATACAAAAGACTTTGGTTTGTTCTATTAGTAGATGCTCGATCCAGCCTCTACGGTGTTCAAAATTTCGGCCTTCTGAATCGCGCCCGCATAAAAAAGCTCGACGTACACAGCGTGAAACGCAGTGATAGTAGGGCGTTGCTTCGAGCGAGATCAGTTCCTTCCTTGGTTTAGGCATATGCGCCTCCTGATTCTTGTTTCATGCTTTAGGCTATCAGAATTGACCTTATGAAAAAATCAGGCATTCTTCTTAGTTTGACTGTCCGGGTTTTGGATGATTAAGACGCTCGGTCGCGGAGAGGACCACCGTCATCGCGTGAATCAAGCGGTGGCCGCTGAGATGGATGCCTTCTCTGCGTTGTTGGCCACGCCTGAAACGCAAATGCGTATTCAGCATGTGTTGAAAGGTGGGAAGTAGTGCTCTTTCGGGGCTGGTTTACTTTATGACCAGCCCATTCTGACAATTTTCCTTACAGAGTGTATGGCCTTGCTTCAAGGACATCCTTATACTGTCCCGACTAAACAATTACTTACAGGGATAGTGAAATGAATATAACTCTACTTTCTTTCTCCACGATGGCTTTTTCCATACTGTTAGCATCCTGCGGTGGTGGAAGTGGTGGAAGTGGTGGAAGTGGTGGAAGTGGTGGAAGTGGTGGTAGTGGTGTTAGTAGCGACGATTCCGATCCAGATCCGCTTCCAACTGTCCAACCCGCGCCGGATACCAGACCATCCATTACTGCACACACAGTGGATTACTACACAGGTAGCCCTGTTGGGAACGCTTCTGTCACAGCAAGCTGGGGCGATGGTGAAGATGAATATTTCAGTGCACAAACCAACAGTTCGGGTGAAGCCACACTCCGGTATCCCGAGGGAGCAGAATCTCTCACGGTGTACTCTGATGCCAATGACTATGCCGAGTATGGACGAAAGTTCTCCTTTATTTCGAGCAGCATTGATATTGAACTTGTGCCTGTTCAAACGAGAGTCACGATCAGCAGTTCAGTAACAAACGATGTTGAAGTAGATGGTGATGCACTCGTTTCCTTACCGGCTAATGCGTTTGTCGACGCAGACGGTAGTGCATATACCGGAGACATTACTGCAGAACTCACTGTCATTGATCCGCGCCAGGACCCAGAACTAATGCCCGGTCAGTACGAAGCACTGGATGGAACCACTGGAGAGATTGCAAATATCGAGAGCTTTGGTGCAATCAATGCGACGTTCGAAGACAGCAATGGTAGCCCACTCCAGATTGCGTCGGGACAGAGTGCTACCATCCGAATTCCACTTTCTGGCGACTCGGCAAGCGCGCCAGCGACTATCCCCCTTTTCTACTATGACGACGATTCAGGCTACTGGATCGAGGAAGGGACAGCGACGCTGACTGATATCGATGGCGATTATTTCTACGTCGGTACAGTCTCACATTTCACCACTTGGAACGCCGACCGGGTTTATGAAACTGTATTCCTGACAGGCTGTGCAATTAACGAAGACAGCAGTGTTGCCGCTAACGTCCGCGTTAGCGCAACGGGTATTGACTACACAGGTACATCTTCCGTTTCCTCGGACGAGTTTGGTACCTTTACGATTCCTGTTCGTATGAATTCATACTTACGTCTACAAGCAACCTCGAACGGGCTGCTAAGCAGTTCCTATGAATCAGTAACCAGCGATGAAGATGAAACCCTGGAAAATTGCCTCACTCTTTCGCCTGTTGATATTGCGATTGAACTCAGCTGGTCTAAGAATCCGGAAGATCTGGATACACACCTGGAAGGCCCTGATGACGCCAGTGAAAACGGACAGTTTCATCTTTACTACAGCAACGACGATCTGGTAGTTGGCGATGAAAGTATTTTCATAGATGTCGACGATACCGACGGATTTGGTCCAGAGACCACTTACCTCAGCGGTTTTCCATACGATGGGACATATAGCTATTACGTATACCTGTACTCAGGCGAAGGTACGATTCAGGACTCACCTGCCCGCGTAGAACTGAATATTGGCGACAGCACCTCTATATTTGCACCTCCGTCGGATGAGCCATCTGAATGCTGGCACGTATTTGATATCACTGTGGCCAGTAGCGAGCCCCTGGTGACAAGTGTTGGAGAGTGGGTATCAAGTAGCGAATGTTACGGCAGTGCAGAAGAAGAAGAAGAAGGTGGCGGCGACGTAGCAGCTGCTTCTGCAACCACTGCTACGGTGCCTGCAAAGTACTACGCGAAATAAGAAAAATTACATAAAAAAGCCGCTCATTGAGCGGCTTTTTCGTGTCTACCATTTATCTATCGCTGAACTCAGGCACTGGCTTGTTTGAACGCCGCTTTTTCTTCAGGCGTTGGTTTACTGTATTTGAGCACGCGCTGTACCACGGTTTTGTACTGGCTCCACAACGAGCCGGTGTTGTACGGGATGTTGTGTTTACGACATACCGCCTGCACTTTCTCCGCGACTTCGTTGTAACGATACGACGGCATATCCGGAAACAGGCAATAAATAGGACAGTCTGATTAAGAACCGATCGCCATATTTAGACAAATGGTCTGCCATAGATAAAATTTGCGGCTAAAAATAAATTACTCAACCACTAAAATCAGGAGAATATCATGGGCAAGTCTTGGACTATTGTGATGTGATAAATATGCGAGCTTGTGAAAAAACGAATGGTTGTACTGTGCTTAAAGGCATTGGCGGTTATAGTAGTGAATTTCTTGACCACGGCGCTGTATTGACAGCTCCAGGGGCGAATGAGTTTTTTGTTCGTCAGTAATTTGTTCGTCATGTTCGTTGTAGAAATTATGTTTAAAATATTTCTACAACGAGTTTAAAGCCCGACGTGTTGTCGGGCTTTTTATTTTTAATTCAATTCCATCAATGATTTCTTGCTGTAATCCCCCAGCTCATCAAAGCGTTCTTCGCGCACTTTTATTACCCACTCTGGGTCTTGCAGTAATGCGCGGCCAACGGCCACCAATTCAAATTCGTCGTTGCCGAGTCGAGTAGCGAGTTCTTCGATGTTTGCGTGGGCAACGCCTGAGGCATCCACCATGTCGCGTTTGTCTTCGTCGATAAAACTAGCGTTTAAGCCAATGCTACCCACGGTGATGACGGGCTTACCGGTGATCTTTTTCGTCCAGCCAGCAAGATTTAGGTCTGAGCCTTCAAACTCAGCTTCCCAAAAACGGCGAGTGGAACAGTGGAAGATATCAACACCAGCGTTTACTAATGGCGTTAAGAAGGCCTCTAGCTCTTCGGGTGTTGTCGCTAGGCGGGCGTTGTAGTCTTGCTGCTTCCATTGCGAGAAGCGGAAGATGATGGGGAAATCTGGGCCAACGCGTTCACGTATGGCTTGTACTATTTCACAGGCGAAGCGGGTGCGGGCAACGAGGTCGCCGCCGTATTCGTCATCGCGCTGGTTACTGCCTTCCCAGAAAAATTGATCCACTAAATAGCCGTGCGCGCCGTGTACTTCTACTGCATCAAATCCAATACGTTGAGAATCTTCAGCGGCTTGGGCGAAGGCTTCGATCACGTCGTTGATGTCGTCTTTGCTCATAGCGACGCCGGTTTCTTTACCCGGTTTAAATAGTCCGGATGGGCTGTAGCCCGGTACCGATGGGTCAGGCTCTATGCCTTCTTTGCGTACTGCGCCTACGTGCCAAAGCTGTGGGGCTATTTTTCCGCCTTTGGCGTGTACAGCGTCGACAACTTTTTTCCAACCGGCTAGGGCGTCTTCACCGTAAATAAAGGGCACGCGTGCGTAACCGTTGGCGGCTTTGTGGCCGATGCAGGTACCTTCGGTAATGATCAGGCCCACTTCGTTTTCAGCCCGGCGTTCGTAGTAAGCGACGTTTAGGTCGTTGGGTACGTTGCCCGGCGAGAAGGTGCGTGTCATTGGGGCCATGACAATACGGTTTTTTAGTGTCAGCGGGCCAAGGGTAATTGGCGCAAATAATGGGGATAGGGTGCTCATAATGTCTCCGCAGTTGTCGTTGTTAATAAGGTGTTGTTTGGTTGTTATTAAGGTGTCGTTCTGAATTGGCCATACATTAGCATGGCGTTTTCCGCTTTGTAGGTGTTGTTTGTGCCTTAATGGTTACCTTGAGTGAACACAGTGTGTCAGTGGGGTGGGTTTCTCGGTATCCTTGCCGCCATTTGTTGGATGTTATGAATCTAACGAGTTGGGCTTTTAGGGTGTGAAATATGAAACTACAAAAGATTGATAAGCCAACCTACCAAGCGCGACGTTCGCGTATTCAGTGGACAATGGTTGCAGCGTTGTTTGCGTTAAGTTTGGGCTTTGCTGAGTTGTACCGTTGGATATTTGTCGGTGGTGAGTCTAGCTTGGTATTGAATGCACTGGGGGTGGCAACCGGGGCAGGGATTGTAACTTTTACCTTATTTAAGCTGCGTTATACCGAGTATTTTCATGAGGTGAATTACGTTTGGTGTTTAAAACAAGAACTAAACCGTATTTATCGTAAGTCGGCTAAGTTGGATCAGGCTTTGGCAGAGGGCACGCGTGATGCGCTGATTATTAAATTGTTTCATGTTGAGGGTTCACGCTTTATTTATGACCTCGACGACAACACGCTAACGATGAGCGAGCTGGTAAAAGAGCTGGATGCGTTGCGTGATAAGGCCGCGAATATGAACCCGCCGGTGTCCGTTGATGACTATGATCCTAGTTTGTTAGTTAATCTGTAAGCCAACTCCTTTGCGGCGGGTGCGTCCGTCGCGTGAAACATGTAAACTACGCGCAATTTTCTGAGCATCTTTTTGGGTTTTTCAACCATGATGAAATATATCTCTACACGCGGTAATGCACCGGAACTTACTTTTGAAGACGTACTGTTGACAGGTCTTGCGACGGATGGCGGTTTATACGTACCAAAAGACGTGCCTAAATACAGTCTGGAAGAGATTGAATCCTGGCGTGACCTGCCTTACACCGAGCTAGCTCATAAGGTGGTATACCCGTTTGTTGAAGGCTGTGTTGAAAGCGATGCGTTAAAAGGCATGCTGGAAGACATCTACAACAACAGCAACTTTGGCCATAAAGCCATTGCGCCGTTGCAGCAACTTGATCACAACGAATACGTACTTGAGTTGTTCCACGGCCCAACACTGGCGTTTAAAGATTTTGCTTTGCAGTTGCTAGGTCGCTTATTAGATTACGTGCTTGAGCGTCGTAACGAGAAAGTTGTGATCATGGGCGCGACGTCGGGTGATACCGGCTCTGCGGCCATTGAAGGCACAAAAGCGTGTCGCAATGTGGATATTTTTATCCTGCATCCACACGGTAAGGTATCCGAAGTTCAGCGTCGCCAGATGACGACCGTGACCGGCGATAACATTTACAACATTGCCATCGAAGGTAACTTCGATGAAGCGCAAGACATGGTGAAGGCCAGCTTCGGCGACCAAACCTTTTTACGTGGCGAGCGTAAGCTAGTAGCGGTAAACAGCATTAACTGGGCGCGTATCATGGCTCAGATCGTTTACTACTTCTATTCAAGCTTGAACTTGGGCGGCCCTCTGCGCCCTATGGCGTACTCCGTTCCTACCGGTAACTTCGGTGATATTTTTGCCGGTTATATGGCGCGTAAAATGGGCTTGCCGATTGAGCAGTTAATCATTGCGACTAACAGCAACGATGTTTTGCACCGTTTGATGAGCAAAAATTTGTACGAAGTACGTCCGCTACAGCATACGATTACGCCGTCGATGGACATCGCTGTGTCGTCTAACTTCGAACGTTTGTTGTTTGACTTGTATGACCGCGATGGCAAAGCCTTGGCTGATCTCATGACGACAATGAACAAACGCACTGAAACTGTGTCGCTAGATGAAGAGAAGCTGGCAAAAGCGCGTGAAATCTTCGACAGCTTAGGCGTAGATGAAGACGCAACGGTTGAAACCATGCAGCAAGTCTTTAAAGAGACCGGCTACTTGCTTGATCCACATACTGCGATTGGTGTGAAGGCTGCGCGTGAATGTCGTCGTAACCCTAACATTCCGATGATTACATTAGGCACGGCGCACCCGGTTAAATTCGAAGATGCGGTGCTACGCGCTGGCTATAAAATGCCAGAACTGCCACATCATCTGACGGATCTAATGGCGCGTGAAGAACGCATGTCCGTGTTGCCTTCAGATATTGAAGCAGTGCATCAGTTTATTGCTGAGAACACATTCGGTAAGTAAACCGCTGGCATTTAAGAGCGCCGTCGTTGAGCTTTGTCCATCGGCGGCGTTTTTGTTTTACCTTTGCATTCTCTTATTCATTGTTAATGACTTCTTTCTGAATCGAGGCCTTTATGGACTACCAAACGCTCAGCGATTATTCGCACGGCTGGATTTTTCGTCATCGCGATATGCCGGTGCCAGATGCATTGATGGCAGATATTAAACCGTTGAGTGAGGCCTCTGCTTTACAGTATTGGCGTCAAAACATCAGTAAAGAAGCCACCCATGCCAGTCATTTTTTGGGGGATGATTGGCCATCGCAAAATGGTATTTGGCATGCCAAAGGTGAGTGGCAAGCTCAGTGGGAGTCAGATGATCCCGAGTTGCCTGAAGGGTTGGATTTTGATGATTGGGAAGCCAATACCCACGTCTTCTTCTGTTACGATTGTCATCATGTTGTGCAAACGACGTGGGCAACGTTTCGCCAGTGTTGGAAGAACTTTCTTTTTTACGATGAGGAACCAATCCTTATCGGTAAGCGTCGATTACAAGTCGCGCGTTTTCACTCCGATGGCACTTTTGATATCGGTGCTCACTGAACACGTTTTTGTCAGTTTTGAATATACTGACTGACAGCTGTTATATGGTTTAATGCCGCTCTTATTGTAGTTTTGGGATCTTCTATGCGTGTTTATACGGCGGCGGTTAGCCTCGCTCTTTTAGCCACTTTTGCTCTTTCTTCATGTTCTCAATGGCCGGGGCCTGAGCATCGTGACGTGAGCATGAGTGCTATTGAGAGCATCGTACAGGCGCATTGCAAACCAGACGTAGAAACACGCGATACGCTTAATAGCCTTGGTGCGATCATTGATGTTCAAGCGACAGAGCTTCAAGAGCTGACGGCGGCTGTTGAAACCATTAAAAGCACCTCGCCTGCGCCTTCACGTTCTGTTGTACCTGCGCCGGTGTGTGTGACTCCCCCCCATTCGACAGCGAGCGCGACGAAAACGACCCTCGACGATAGTAAGGTTGTTATTGGCGCGACGGAGTGGATTCATCTAGCCCCCCCTGGCCAATATTTCAGAGCCCGTGTTGATACCGGGGCAGCAACGTCATCCATCAGTGCAAAAAACGTTGTTCGTTTTGAACGTGATGGTAATCGCTGGGTATCGTTTGACTTAGATACAGGGGAAGAGGCAGAACCCATTCATTTAGAGGCTCCGTTGGTGCGAAATGTACGTATTCGTCAAGCCTCATTCGATGATATTGATCGTCGTGCTGTGGTCCGTTTTGATGTCATGTTGGGTGAGAGTTTGCGCCAGCCAACGGATTTCACGTTGGCTGATCGAACCCGTATGAGTTACCCCGTATTGTTAGGGCGCTCATTTTTAAAAGACATGGCTATTGTTGATGTCAGTGCGAAGTTTTTACACCCACGGCTCAAGGACGGTAAAAAATGAAACGCCCATCAAAACTGTCTTTTTTGGGGTTGATTTCACTGCTGTTGGCGGTGGGGATTGCGTTAATTTTACATCGTCATTATGTGTATGAAATTCCGTTAGTACATGGCGAAACGCAAGTGGTGTGGTCGGTTGAGGCACGTGTTGAATTTATCGCAGAAGATGGCCCAGTAACGGTAACGATGGCACGACCTACAGAACAAGCCGGGTTTACTGTATTACGGCAATCGGGCGCGTCACCTGGGTACGGTTTGAATTTTATTGATGATATTCGGCCACGAGCAGAATGGGCAGTACGCAGCGCTAACGGTGTGCAAAAATTGTATTATCAAATTGATTTACTTGAATCAAGTTACGCCGCTCAGCCTCAAATACTGGCACCCAAACTCTATAGCACCGAGTGGCAAGAGCCGTATCGAACGGCAGTTGATTCGGTGCTGAATGACGCCTTTTCTACGTCAGCGAATAACTTCAGCTTTGCTCGTGAATTAATCAAACGTCTTAATGAAAATGAAGCACCTCAGCACGTGAAATTATTACGTCGTGCATACAATGGACGTTTACCGTCATTAATTGCTGATATTTTAAATCATGCCAATGTGCAGGCAACGGTGGTCTATGGCTTAGAGCTTGAAGATGGTCGCCGTCGGCAGTTATTAACGCCTTTGTTGCGTGTGTGGGACGGAAAAAAAAGCGAGATATTTTATGTGGACACTGGGCTGGTAACAGAAAACCCTATGCTGCTTTGGGAGCAGCGCGGTGCGCCGGTGCTTGATGTCATTGGCGGGCGAGACTCAAATATTCGTTTTTCCATGTTGCGCCGTGAAGCCTCTACCTATAACGCCTTAGCTGAAAACGAGCCGACCCAAGATTCTTTACTGAATTTTTCAATTCATAGCTTGCCTGTGGCTGAGCAAGCCATGTTTAAAACGATTCTGCTATTGCCCGTTGGCGCATTAGTCGTGTGTTTATTGCGTATTTTAGTCGGACTTAGAACGTCGGGCACTTTTATGCCGGTATTAATCGCGATTGCCTTTATGCAAACCTCCCTAGGCACCGGCATTGTCGGTTTTGTTTTGGTTGTGGCATTAGGCTTAATTATTCGGGGTTATTTGTCGCGCTTAAATCTCTTGCTGGTGGCTCGAATATCGGCGGTGATTGTTTCAGTGATTGCCATTATTAGTTTATTTAGTGTGTTGTCGTACAAGCTGGGGTTAACCGAAGGGTTGAAGATTATGTTCTTCCCTATGGTTATTTTAGCCTGGACCATTGAGCGTATGTCTATTCTCTGGGAAGAAGAGGGTGGTCGCGAAGTGATGATTCAAGGCGGCGGTAGTTTGCTTACCGCAGTGATTGCCTACGGCGCTATGCAGCACCCTATGGTTCAGCATTTGACCTTCAATTTTATGGGGGTTCAATTTATTTTAATGGCGCTGATTTTGTTGCTTGGATCTTATACCGGGTTCAGGTTGTTGGAGCTTCATCGTTTCGCAGTGTTTCGTAAATAAATGCTGGCGTTAATGAAAGACTTTTTAATCAGCCCGCTGCGTTTAAAACGTTTAGGCATTCTTGGGATGAATAAGCGTAACCGCGATTATATTGCCCGTTATAACGAGCGCAGTTTGTTTCCTCTGGTGGATAACAAACTGATCACTCGTAAAACGATTGGTCAGGCAGGCATACCTACTGCTGAATTAATAACCGTGGTGCAGGTTCAGTCGCAGGTGAATGATTTACTGGCCTTGGTGGAAGATTACGATGAATTTGTAATCAAGCCATCCAAGGGCAGCGGTGGTAAAGGTATTTTAGTCATTACAGGCCGTGATGGAGAGAGTTTTCGTAAGGCAAGTGGTGTACTACTGAGCGCGGATGATCTTAAGCGGCATGTGTCGAATATACTTTCTGGCCTTTATAGTTTAGGCGGCACCAGTGATGTGGCGGTGATCGAGTCTTTGATTCATACCGCCAGTGCGTTAACGCGCTATTCGGTAGAGGGAGTGCCGGATATTCGTGTGATTATTTGCCGGGGGTATCCGGTTATGGCGATGATTCGATTATCGACCCATGCCTCTGACGGTAAGGCGAATTTGCATCAAGGGGCGGTGGGCGTCGGCTTAGATATGAAAACAGGCTGTGCTGTGCGGGCTGTGCAACATGGTAAGTCGGTAACGCATCATCCAGATACCGGGCAAGATTTATTAGATTTGTGTATCCCCGATTGGAATACCCTGTTGGTGATGGCGGCGCGTTGCTATGACGTCACTGGGTTAGGGTATCTAGGTATTGATATGGTTATAGATCAGCGATACGGCCCTATGCTGTTAGAGCTGAATGCTCGTCCAGGATTAACCATTCAAGTCGCCAATAACGCGGGCTTGCTAACTCGGTTAGCAAAAATTGATAGGTTGTCGGAGAGCGAAACGCGCCTTCCTGCGGAAGAGCGCGTTAGGCTTAGCCAAGCTTGGTATTAGTAAGTTATTCCAGCAAACCATCCAAGCCCGAATGTAACTCACCGACAGCGGCGATTTCTTTATAGGCACGATTCACATCCATGCCAATTTTCTCAGCCACGCTTAACGGGAAGCCAGCCAAGAT
>OJAY01000620.1_pt1 | contig 11283 bp, 9 predicted proteins | sample 1590331 | NCBI WGS metagenome assembly OJAY01 (sample SAMN05416835, study PRJEB24817) | seawater metagenome | isolation source: Sea water | place: Canada:Atlantic | collected 2013-07 | reverse complement strand
TACCCGCAGCTGTGTGACAGACTGATGATCAGACAACGAACGCTAAAAAACGTGATCCGCGCCACTGGCGTAGGGCTTCACACCGGCGAAAAGGTCTACATGACCGTGCGCCCGGCACCGGTGGATACCGGTATCGTGTTCCGGCGAGTGGACCTGGACCCTGTTGTGGAGATCAAGGCTGCTGCGGACGCGGTGGGCGAAACCACGCTCTCTTCCACGCTGGTTCAGGATGGCGTGAAAGTGGGTACGGTAGAGCACTTCTTGTCCGCCATGGCGGGCCTTGGGATTGATAACGCCTTTGTGGAGTTGTCTGCCCCGGAAATGCCGATCATGGATGGTAGTGCTGGTCCGTTTGTCTTCCTGTTGCAATCTGCTGGAATCAAGGAACAGGAAGCCGCCAAGAAGTTTATCCGCATCAAGAAAGAAGTAACGGTGCGTGAAGACGACAAAACGGCGACATTCGTGCCTTTTGATGGCTTCAAGGTGACCTTTTCTATTGAATTCGATCACCCGGTGTTTGAAGAGCGCAACCAGCTGGCCAGTATCGACTTCTCCACGACCTCGTTCGTGAAAGAAGTGGCCCGTGCCCGGACCTTTGGTTTTATGCGCGATATCGAGTTTCTGCGCAGCCAGAACTTGGCGTTGGGTGGCAGTGTCGATAATGCCATTGTGGTGGACGAATACCGTATCCTCAACGAAGACGGTCTGCGTTATGACGACGAGTTCGTCAAACACAAGATGCTAGATGCCATTGGCGACTTGTATCTACTGGGCCACAGCCTGATTGGTGAGTTCATTGGCCATAAGTCTGGCCATGCACTTAACAATGCGCTGTTGCGGGAGATCCTCCGTCAGGAAGACTCCTACGAGGTGGTGACGTTCGAAGATGCCACCGATGCACCTGTGTCTTATATGCGCCCTGTTTTGGCTGCAGAATAAGTAGCGGTAAAGTAAAAAGTAAGTTGGAAAGCGAGTTGGCCGCTTCGGATCAGGATGACCCGGAAGTGATGCTGGCTCCGACCGAAGCAATTCGGTTGTACGTCGAAGTCCTGTGGACCACCTGGCCGTCTCCCGCGGCCAGGTGGTTATTTATCGGGCTCCCCGCGGCTGGCTAGCCGCAGTAATGATGCTTTTAACGCATCATCCTCGATGGCTTCGGCCACTGCTTCTATATGCTGGGCACTTTCTTGGGCTAAATGTGGCCTTACTGTTTCTTTGGCATGCCTATTGCTTTGCATGGGTTGGCGTTTGCCTCCGACCACGATTTTGATCTGCTCCCCGGGCATGGCTTGCTGAAGCTTCGGGAGATGGAAGCGTAAGAGTTGAGCGGTGGCGCTAGTTTCTGTAATGGCCAGCCAGCGGTGTTGATCTTCCACAAGCGTCACTCGCTCACGAAGGGCGGGGGGCAGGCAGTCCAACGGATCATCTTTCTCTTGTGCAGGAACCTTGCGGGCTTCTTTTACCAAGGCTGACAGAGCGGGGTGACCGCTTAGCAGAGAGAGAAGGGCTTTGGGCGACGTTGTCTTGCTCATGGTTTTTACTTAGACTAGCCTGCAGATTGTAAAAAAATTATAAGCGTAGTATAACTTGTTGAATTGAATGACTTTTAGATGGTGCGTTACGAAACGTTATGAACATCATAGTCCTTAATAGCAAGCGCGGCCATTCGCGCACACTGCCCGTTCCCCGTCATTGGCCTTGGCTATTGGCTGTGGTGCTGGTGGCGTTTCCTGTCCTTATTGGTGTTAGTGCTTACCTATTGGCTTATAGGGTCGGTGGTCAGCCTGAATTCGCCTCAATGATGACGAAGCGCTTTGCCAGCCAGCTGGAGCAGCAACAGCTGGCGCTCTCTGAACTGGATCAACAAAGCCAGGAACAATTCCGAGCGTTGACCCTTAAGTTGGCTCAGGCTCAAGCGCGTCTGGTTCGCCTGGATGCATTGGGCGAGCGCTTGGTTGAAGTGGCCGACATTGGTGGTGACGAATTCGATTTTAGCAGTGTCCCCGGTGTAGGCGGCCCAGAAGCTTCAGAAGAGGGGGCCAGCTACGAGTTGCCATCGTTTATGGTAGCGCTAGATCAGATGACTACTACGCTGGAGCGTCGCGAACGTCAGTTGGATATTCTGGAGGATCTGTTGGCGGATAAGCAACTGGAAGATCAGACCTACCTGTCTGGCCGTCCGCTGACCAAGGGCTGGATGTCCAGCCGTTTTGGGCGACGTTCCGATCCATTCTCCGGCCGCGTAGCTTGGCATAAAGGGGTCGATTTCGCAGGCAAGGAAGGAACGCCGATTGTGGCCACCGGTGCTGGCGTTGTGACTTATTCCGGTGAGCGCTCTGGTTATGGAAAAATGGTTGAGATTAATCACGGTAATGGTTTGTCCACTCGCTACGGGCACGCTATGGAGCTGCTGGTTGAACCAGGAGAAATTGTTCGAACCGGTGATGTGGTGGGCAAAGTGGGCAGTTCTGGTCGTTCGACAGGTCCACACGTGCATTATGAAGTGCTCAAGAACGGTGCTCAGGTGAACCCTCAACCTTATATTTATCGCGCACGGCGGTAGCAAAATTGTGAAAAATGGCCCCGTGAGGGGCCGTTTTCGTTAAGCGCCCTTGATAACCTAGATTACCACCTTATCTCTTCATCCTATTGTGTTTAGAATGGCTGGGCTTGTGGAAGAAGGCTGCTCATTTGGATTCTGTGCCAGATCTGACGTCTTTCGTGAAGCTCACCAGTTTCGCGCAACAAACTATGTGTGCGGTGAATCACTTTGCCGCCACCGGGCTGTTTGTCCTGACTTTTACTGAACCGGAAGTTTTATGCTGGGTACCATCGTAAAAAAAATCATCGGCACCAAAAATGATCGTGAACTCAAGCGAATGGCAAAGTTGGTCGATGCCATTAATAGTCATGCAGAAGCGATGGCTCAGCTTACCGATGGCGACTTGCAACACAAGACTGAAGCATTCCGGCAGGCCTTTAAAGACGGCAAGACCTTAGATGAATTGTTGCCCGAAGCGTTTGCGGTTGTCCGTGAAGCCTCGACTCGGGTGATGGGCATGCGCCACTTTGACGTGCAAATGATGGGCGGGATTTCCCTGCATGAAGGGCGCATTTCTGAAATGCGTACCGGTGAAGGTAAAACGCTGACGGCGACGCTCCCCGCCTACCTGAACGCACTTTCCGGTGAAGGCGTACATGTGGTTACGGTGAATGATTACCTAGCCGAGCGTGATGCTAACTGGATGCGCCCGTTGTACGAATTTCTGGGCCTGTCTGTCGGCATTATTCTTTCTCAACAGCCCACCGAGCACAAGCGTGCGGCGTATGCTGCGGATATTACCTACGGTACTAACAACGAATACGGTTTTGATTACCTGCGTGACAATATGGCTTTCCGCTTGGAAGACCGAGTTCAACGTGGGTTGAACTATGCCATCGTCGATGAGGTGGACTCCATCCTTATCGATGAAGCTCGTACCCCGCTGATTATTTCTGGCCCGGCGGCGGACTCATCTGAGTTATATCAGGCCGTCAACCTGCTGATGCCGCAGTTGCAGAAGCAGGAAGAAGAAGGCGAGGGTGATTACTTCATTGATGAAAAGCAGCGTCAGGTGGAGCTGACGGAAGCTGGTCATCAGAAAATTGAAGCGCTGTTGGTCAATAACCAGTTGTTGGAACAGGGCGAAAGCTTGTATGCGGCCCATAACCTGGCGTTGCTGCACCATGTGCATGCGGCGCTTAAGGCCCATGCCTTGTTCCATATTGACCGGGATTACATAGTACAAGATGGCCAAATTGTGATTGTTGACGAGCATACTGGTCGTACTATGCCCGGGCGACGCTGGTCGGAAGGCATTCATCAGGCCATCGAAGCGAAAGAAGGCCTCAATATTCAGCAGGAAAACCAGACGCTGGCCTCGACCACCTTCCAGAATTATTTCCGCCTGTATAACAAGCTGTCAGGAATGACCGGTACGGCTGATACCGAAGCACTGGAATTCCGTCAAATCTACGGCATGGATGTCGTCGTGGTGCCGACGAATAAGCCCATGGTGCGGGTTGATGCCAATGACCTAGTTTATCTAAGCCTACAAGAAAAATTCGATGCCATCGTTAAAGAGGTCACCGAAGCGGTGGCTAAGGGTGCACCTGTGTTGGTAGGAACGGCGACCATTGAAGCGTCGGAATACCTTTCCAAACGTTTGAAGCAGGACAAGGTTCATCACGAAGTATTGAATGCCAAGTTTCACCAGCGCGAAGCTCAGATTATTGCCCAAGCAGGCCGTCCGGGAGCGGTGACCATTGCTACTAACATGGCGGGTCGCGGTACGGATATTATGCTTGGCGGTAACCCAGAAGAGCAGATTAAACATATGGAGACTCCGTCCGAGTCGGAAGCGGAGAAAATTCGGGCCGAGTGGCAGGCAAACCACGATACGGTTATGAAAGCGGGTGGCTTGCATATTATCGGCACTGAGCGCCATGAGTCTCGCCGTATCGATAACCAGTTGCGTGGCCGTGCCGGTCGTCAGGGTGATCCGGGCTACACTCGCTTCTTCCTGTCCATGGAAGATGATCTGATGCGAATTTTTGCGTCAGATAAAATTCGTAATCTGATGCGCTCTTTGGGCCTTGAAAATGGTGAGGCGATTGAGCATCGTTGGGTGACCCGCGCGATTGAAAACGCTCAGCGCAAGGTCGAAGGACGCAACTTCGATATTCGTAAAAATTTACTTGAATATGATAATGTGGCTAACGACCAGCGTCAGGTTATATACGGTCAGCGTGATCAGATTCTGGAAGCCGCAGATCTGGTTAACTCGGTGAAAGGGATCCGCCGTGATGTCATCACTGAGCTGGTTCACGACTATATGGCGCCTGGTTCCGTTGAAGACCAATGGGACATTCCTGGTCTTGAAAAGACCCTCGAAGCGGAATTCCAGTGCCACGCTCCTGTGGGGCAATGGCTCAACGAGGATAATCAGCTCCACATCGAAGGCTTGATTGATAAGCTGGTTGAGAGCATGGACGAGGATTATCAGCGTAAAGAGGCGGAAATCGGTACCGAGGACCTGCGCAAAATCGAAAAGCATCTCATGCTGCAAATTCTCGATCGTCACTGGAAAGAGCATCTGGCGAACATGGATCACTTGCGTCAGGGTATTCATCTGCGAGGTTATGCCCAGAAAAATCCCAAGCAGGAATACAAGAAAGAAGCGTTCGAATTATTCCAGGGCCTGCTTAATCAAATTCAGCACGAGTTGATTCGCGTGCTGCACAGCCTCCAGGTGCGTCGCGATGACGAAGTGGAGCGCCTTGAGCAGCAGCGCGAAGAGGAAGCGCGCGAGCAAGCTGAAAAAATGAAGATGCAGACGGTGGCTGAGCCAGGTACGGATGGTAGTGCTCAACCACAACCAAGCCAGCAGCAGGGTGAGCAACCTAAGACCATGGTCCGCAATGGCCGCAAAGTAGGGCGTAACGAGCCTTGCCCTTGTGGCTCTGGTAAGAAGTATAAGCAGTGCCACGGGAAAATCGAATAGAGGCAGCTTCAAGCTATACGATTCAAACTGCAAGAACAAACAAAGCACCGGTAATGCCGGTGCTTTGTTTGTTTGGGTTTGTGGTTTTGGCCTAGCGTTGACGTTTTAATTGGTATGTCGACTTGGTGGCGCCGTCATCTGACAAAATACTAAGAGTATGCCGCGACGCTCAATGTTTGGCAGAGCGCTTTTTTCATAGCAAGCTTTAACACATGGATAGCAGGAAACGCGTTATGACACAGTCTGAGTGGTTGTCGGTCCCCGGCGTGCGGCTTGCCGCGGTTGAAGCGGGTATCAAGAAAGCGAATCGTAAGGATTTGGTGCTGCTGGAGTTGGCAGAGGGTAGCCGTGTCAGTGGGGTCTTCACGCTTAATCGTTTCTGTGCGGCGCCAGTTCAGGTGGCGAAAGCTCGCTTGGCCACGACCACGCCTCGCTATCTGATGATCAATACCGGTTACGCGAATGCCGGCACGGGTAAGAAAGGTCTGGAAAACTGTTTGGCGAGTTGTGAGCTGCTAGCCAAAGCGGCGGGCTGTCAGGCGGATGAAATTTTGCCCTACTCCACCGGAGTGATTGGTGAGCAGTTTCCTTTGACGGCGTTTGCTTCCGGTTTGCCAAAGGCTCTGGCTGCGCTCGACCCTCACCATTGGGGACGAGCGTCGGAAGGTATCATGACTACGGATACTTACCCGAAGCTCACCAGCCGGCGGGTGGAAATGAATGGTGTGCCGGTGACGGTGACGGGGATGTCCAAGGGCTCAGGCATGATCAAGCCGAACATGGCCACCATGCTTGGGTTTATCGCCACCGATGCACCAATTGCCAAGCCGTTGCTGGACCAGTGGGTGAAAGCGTTGGCAGATAAATCTTTCAACCGGGTGACGGTCGATGGTGATACCTCCACGAATGATGCCTGCATGTTAATTAGCACGGCCCAGGCGGAAATGGATCAGATTACGGCATTGGATGATCATAGCCAGTTGTTGTACCAGACGCTTGAAGAAGTCTTCACTGAACTGGCCCAGGCCCTGGTGCGTGATGGTGAAGGGGCGACCAAGTTTGTGGAGATTACCGTGGCGGGTGCTGCCAGCGAGAGCGACGCACGCGTAGTGGCAGAAACCATTGCCCATTCACCTCTAGTGAAAACCGCCCTATTTGCTTCTGACCCGAATTGGGGCCGTATTCTGGCCGCCATTGGCCGGGCACCAATTGCGACGCTTGATGTGGACAAGGTTAACGTCTGGCTGGGTGACTTGCCGCTGGTGGAGAAAGGGGGCGTGGCGGATAGTTACCAGGAAGCTCAGGGTGCCGCGGTGATGGCGAAACCGGAAATCACCATACGTGTCGATTTAGCATCAGGGAATGCACAGTGCACGGTCTGGACCTGTGATTTCAGCTATGACTACGTGAAGATTAATGCGGAGTATCGAACTTAAAGACGCATTATGAGACGCATAAGAAGCATATGTTACAACAGAAAAAACGCTATATGCTTGTTGCAAGAACCCAGCGGTAGGTCGAATTAGCCTCAAAGGCGTAATCGCATAATGACAAACCGCTGAGCGCGTAAAGAGCTTGCTTGCACGCAGCTTCTCGCAGAGATTTGGAAAACCCCCATGCCAACAAGCCCAACCCCTTCAATCATTGTCGTTGCCGGTATTATTCGTGGTAGTGGCCATATTTGCCTGAGCAAGCGTGCTGACCACCAGCATCAGGGTGGCTGCTGGGAATTCCCCGGTGGCAAGGTGGAGCCAGGTGAAACGCTGGGCGCAGCCTTGGCTCGGGAGCTAGAGGAAGAGCTCGGCATGGTGGACGCAATCTCTACCCCCTTTATGACGATTGCCCATCAGTACGATGATTTACATGTGACCTTGCACTTTCGAGATGTGCATGCCTGGCAAGGCGAACCTGAAGGGAAGGAAGGGCAATCGGTGCAGTGGTTTGTTCCGCAGGCATTGGCGGATTTGCGCTTTCCGGCGGCGAATCAACCGGTGGTGAATGCAATACGCTTGCCCGAACAATTGGTGATTGCTCCGGAGGATATCTCACTTCATGAGTTATTGGCGGGTATTGATCGTTTGGATGCAGGGCGACAGGGGCTTTATCTGCGGCAGTGGAGCGACCATGCTGAAGTGTCGACCATCGTGGGGCTCTGTAATAAAAAAGGCCTAAAGGTCTGGCTGCGAGCTTCAGGTCCACAGAGCGAGGTGATAGCGAAGGCGCTGGGTGTATTTGCCTTGCATTTTCCAGGGCGAGTTCTGGCGCAATTGGATGAACGCCCCGCGTTTGATGGGATCACTAGTGCAGCGGTTCATGATCTGGCCTCACGGGACAAAGCGGTGTCTCTTGGCCTGGATATGGCGCTGGTTTCGCCGGTCTTGCCCACGCCAACACACCCGGGTAAACCTGCATTAGGCTGGCCGCAGGCTGAGGTGCTAATGAAAGGGACACCGCTTGCTTGTTATGCGTTGGGCGGAGTTATGCCGGGGGACCTGGTCAGCGCTCGTGACTACGGTGCTGTTGGTGTTGCGGGGATCCGAGCTTTTTGGCGGTGATGGGCTCCCACATACTGTACAGGGCCCCGCCTAGTCGACTGAGCGTGATAGCGGCGCAACCTAGAATCTTCAATGTCTTATGGTAACTCATAGCCTGTTGCGGCAAAAAATTCTTAAAATTCCTCAAAATCTCCTGGCGCATCATCGGCGCCGGGAATGGCATGGCGCTCGGTCGCCCAATCCCCTAAATCAATAAGCTTGCAGCGTTCGCTACAAAACGGACGCCAGGCGTTGTTGTCCCAGCGGGTTAGGCTTTTACACTGGGGGCAGGGATAAGTCTGTGTGGGTTTCTTGGCCGGGGTGTTGTCAGTCATTTTTTTTACACGTGTCCATCTTTATGACGTTGCTTGCGCGAGTTCCAGATAACGCTGGTGTAGCACTTGAAGCTGTTCGTGGAGGGCCTCTAGCGAGCCGTGATTTTCCGCTACATCATCTGCTTGATCTAGTCGCTTGGTCCGCTCCAGCTGTGCTTTCATGATGGCCGCGACCTGTGCTTCAGGAACTTGATCTCGTGTCATCGTGCGCTCCACCTGTAACTCTGCGGGAGCATCAATGACCAGGACTCTGTCCACCAGTTCTTTTTGTGACGTTTCCAGCAACAGGGGAGAAACCAGTACTGTGTAGGCTGATTGGCTGGCGGCGATCTGGCGTCGTAGCTCATCACCGATGGCTGGGTGGGTAATACCTTCCAGAGCTTTTAGCGCGTCTGGGTCAGCAAAGACAATCTCGCGTAGAGCCCGCCGATCCAGAGCACCATCGTCGGTGATGACATGCTTACCAAAATGTTCGGCAATCGCCAGCAGGGCGGGTTGACCTGGCTCCACGACCACTCGTGACGCCAGATCAGCATCCACAATGGTTATGCCTTGGTGGGCCAGATAATCCGTGGCCGCGCTTTTACCACTACCTATTCCACCAGTGATGCCAACAACAAACATAATCACTTCCGCTTGCATGCATCACGCCACCTACTCACACACGGTGCGAAAGCAAGCGTGATATGTGGGGCGTGCCTGCGTTAGAGTTTAAACATACCCAGATACGAGCTGACGATACTATCGCCCCAGAGCAAGGCAATCCACCCGGCTGTGGCGAGATAGGGGCCAAAGGGGATTTGCGCGCGCCTTTCACCGCTAAATATCATCATGGCGATAGCAAAGACTAGCCCCACGATAGACGATAATAGAATGATCACGGGTAGGTATTGCCAGCCAACCCAAGCACCCAGTGCAGCCAACAGCTTGAAATCGCCGTAGCCCATACCTTCTTTGCCGGTGATTAGCTTGAATAGCCAATAGATGCTCCACAAGGATAAATAGCCCATCATCGCGCCAATGACAGCATCATTTAGTGAAACCGGAGACACCCCCGTCACTGCAGCCAGCAAGCCTGCCCACAATAACCAGTAATTTAGGGTGTCTGGCAGTAATGTAGTATCCGCATCAATCATGGCAGCAGCTAACAACATCCAGGTAGCAAAAAGCGTGAATGCCAACCAAGGGCCATAACCAAAGTGCCAGGCGCAAAGTCCCGCCAGGATCCCGCTGACAATTTCGATAATGGGGTAGCGCTTACTGATCGGTGTTTTGCAGCCCCTGCACTTACCGCGCAGGGCAAGCCAGCTAAGCACTGGGATATTCTCATACCAGCGGATCACATGGCCGCATTTCGGGCAGCGCGAGCGCGGCGTTGCTAGGTTGAAAATACCATCGGTTTCTTCCGCTGGTAGCTCAAGCACTTCACGGGCTTCTTGCTTCCAGCTTCGTTCCATCATTAACGGTAAACGGTGGATGACTACATTTAAAAAACTGCCTACCAGCAGCCCCATAACAACACAAAGCCCGATCAGAAGGGTCGGACTGGAAGAGAGAAGCATCAGGGAATCTGAAATCATGATTAACCTACAACTTGGCCCATCTGGAAAATTGGCAGATACATGGCAATAATTAGGCCACCTATAAGTACGCCTAGCACAGACATAATCAAGGGTTCCATCATGCTAGTTAATCCATCAACAGCATTATCAACTTCGTCTTCATAGTAGATCGCCACTTTCTCTAGCATGGCGTCAAGTGCCCCTGATTCCTCACCAATGGCGGTCATTTGTAGTGCCATGGAGGGGAAAACACCTGTGCTGCGCATAGCGAACTGTAGTTGCTGTCCGGTGGAAACGTCTTCTTTTATTTGTAATACAGCTTTTCGATAAATTACGTTGCCTGTGGCTCCTGCACAGGCATCTAGAGCATCAATCAGCGGAACGCCTGCGGCAAAAGTAGTGGAGAGCGTGCGGGCGTAACGAGCAATAGTCGCTTTAAAGGTAATGTCGCCGATGATAGGAAGCTTCAGTAGTGTACGATCTATCCAGTTTCGACACCCTTCCGAACGCTTTCGTGCCTCGTTAAATGCGATGGAAAAACCGATTAGGGATAGAATGATTATAAGAAAGTTAGATTGAAGCCCTTCGGATAGGTTAATTACGAATTGAGTAAAAGCGGGTAGCTCAGCGCCAAACCCTTCAAACAGTTCTTTAAAAGTTGGCACTACCTTTATTAGGAGGATTGCTGTAACGATAACTGCAACACAAATAACGGCAATTGGGTACTTTAAGGCTTTCTTGATTTTTTGCTTTAAGGCTTCACTCTTTTCTTTGTAAAGAGCTACCCGGTCCAGCATTGTTTCGAGGGCGCCCGATTGTTCTCCTGCGTCGACAAGGCTGCAATATAAATCATCGAAAAGAAGTGGGTGCATTCGTAGTGCGCCAGCAAAATTATTCCCCCCCTCTACTTCTGTCTTTAGCTTCATTACGACAACCTTCATTGCTGGGTTGTCTAGCCCATCAGCAACAATCTCAAAAGCTTGCACCAAAGGTACACCGGCTTTCATCATTGTGGCCATTTGGCGGGTAAAAATAGCAATATCCATGGGGGTGACCTTTTTTTTACCCCCCAAATTTATCTCACGCTTTTTTGCTACTTTTTTTGCATTGATGCCTTGCTTGCGTAGTTCCGCACGAACCAGTGCGGCACCTTTACCTGAGGTTTCCCCTTTAACTTTTTTTCCCTGACGGTCCACGCCTTCATAGGTAAAAGTGGCTAATTTTTTTTGTGTTGATTTAGTCGCCATAATCAATGTCCGCTTGTGACACGGTTAATTTCTTCTAGGCTGGTAACCCCTTGCATTGCTTT
>OJAY01000619.1_pt1 | contig 11335 bp, 8 predicted proteins | sample 1590331 | NCBI WGS metagenome assembly OJAY01 (sample SAMN05416835, study PRJEB24817) | seawater metagenome | isolation source: Sea water | place: Canada:Atlantic | collected 2013-07 | reverse complement strand
GTCAGATGTGTATAAGAGACAGATTTGCCACCGCTGCTTGTAATTTATTGCCAGGCGCACGCGAACAAATGGTTACCGCCTCGAACGAATATGCAAATAAAGTGCTCGAAGATTATGCATACTTTTGCGAGGAGCTGGCTTTGTCATGATCTGCTTTTGTAAGGGGTGCGCTTCGATAAGCACTTTTTTGTGAAGATATGAGCTTTTAAAGGTATGAGCGTATCTTACGCTAGTGCATTACTTCACCGAGTTTTTGGTTACTAAAAACAACGCAGTACTGTTACTTAACGCTATCACTTAGCTCCTTAGCGATAGCCAATGTGATAAATAAACTTACCTATACAACTTAAGCCACTGTTTATAAATGAAATCTCAAAAAACAGCTTGAATATACTTAAGTCATATTTACGCTTAAAAAATCCCTATACGGTAGTGTAAGCAACAATAATGTTGCCTGCCCTCACGGGCATAAAAAAATAAAAAAACACTACTACAAAAGGGAAAATGACGTGAGAACATCACTATCTTTACTTAGCGCAGGCATCCTATCGGCGCTCTCACTTTCTGCAGCAACTAACGTCGCGTTGGCAAACGACATTGTCATCAGCGGTGTGATTGACGGCCCTTTATCGGGCGGTGTACCAAAGGCAGTTGAGCTTTATGTGATAAATGACGTTGCTGACCTATCCGAGTATGGCATTGGAAGTGCCAATAACGGTGGCGGTAGCGATGGTGAAGAATTTACGTTTCCAGTTCAAAGTGCGTCAGCAGGAACATACCTGTATATCGCGTCAGAAATAGACGGTTTTACTAGCTTTTTCGGTATGGCTCCAGACTTTGATAGCTCAGCAATGGGGATTAACGGTGATGATGCAGTCGAGCTTTTCAAAGGCGGCAACGTTATTGATACCTTTGGCGACATAAACGTTGATGGTAACGGCACTGCTTGGGAATATCTAGATGGATGGGCCTACCGTAGCAATGGACAAACCGCAAACGCAGGAACTTTTAATGATGAAAACTGGGCATACAGCGGTGTTGATGCCCTTGACGGTGCTAACACTAACGCAGAAGCATCTACGCCATTTCCTTTAGGTACCTTTACCACTGAAGGCGGTGGTGATGTAGAAGTTCCGCCTGTTGACCCACCAGTTGCATTAGGCGTTTGTGGCGATGATGCAACACTCATAAGCGCAATACAAGGCTCTGACGCTGCCTCTGATGAAGCAGGAAATAGTCATATTATTGAAGCCATCATTACGGGTACACGACAAGGCGGCTTCTTTATCCAAGAAGAAAACGCTGATAGCGATGGCGATGCAACGACATCTGAGGCGATTATTGTCGAAGGCGAGACGGACATCACAGTTGGCAATGTTATTCGTTTATATGGAAGCGTGACTGAAAACTTCGGCATGACCACCATAGAAATGGATAGCGACGTTGTAGCCGAAGATTGCGGTGCGAGCGATGATGTCATGACCCCCAGCATTTCAATGCCTTACGAAGAAGATTTAGAAGCCTTTGAAGGTATGTTAGTTAGCGTCACCGATGCCACGGTAACCAGCACCAACTCGCTTTGGCGTTTCGGTGAAATTGTGGTGAGTGATGGTGTTAAACGTCAGCCAAGCGATATTGCTCCTCCCCTTTCTGATGCCTTTGCTGCTGCACAGACAGAGAGTGAAGCTAGCCTATTAACTATTGAAGATAACAGCGGTTCACAATACCCAGATGCCATTAGCTTCTTCCCCAACTTTAGCTACGCTAATACTATTCGTATTGGCGACACTGTGTCTGCATCAGGCCCGCTGAATTTTAGTTTTGGAACTTATCGCATCAATCCTACCGACGTCATCGCGGTTACTTCTACTCGTGAAGATACCCCAGTAGTAAGTGAGGGTAATCTGTCAGTAGCTACCTTTAACGTTCTTAACTATTTCAATGGTGATGAAGATGAAAACGGTGAATTGACCTTCGACTACGACGATAATCGCGGCGCTGACAGTGAAGCGGCTTTTGCACTTCAAGAAGGTCGTATAGTAGAGGCTATTGTTGATTTAAATGCTGACGTGGTCGGCCTAATGGAAATCGAGAACGACGGTTTTGGCGATGATAGTGCCATTCAATCTTTACTTAATGCCATTAATGCTCAGCTTGGCGAAGCGGAGCAATACGCGTTTATCAGTACTGCTGATAACTCGCAAATTGGCACTGACGCAATTACCGTTGGGCTATTGTATCGCGGCACAGTGGTAACACCACAAGGCGATGCGGTAATAGTGGCGATGCCTGAACAACAAGTATCGGAAGATAGACTAGCGAGAATGCGTCCGTCGCTAGTGCAAACCTTCGAGCACACTGAAAGCGGCGAAACGTTTGCCGTTGCAGTCAACCACTTTAAGTCAAAGGGCTCGCAGTGTGCCGAAGATGTTGCAGAAGCTCCTTCTGATATTGATACCATTCAGGGCAGCTGTAACGCACTTCGTGTATCTGCTGCCATCACGCTAGGTAATGCGCTAAATGATGAAACACTGCCTGAGCGCAAAATAATACTGGGCGATTTAAATGCCTACAGCGCAGAAGACCCTGTTGCAGTGCTTACCGACTACACGCCAGAAAACCGCGGATACACGATTAAAACTGCAATTAACACTGGAATGGATGAGGGTGAATCTGTCGAGGTGGACGCAAGCTATGGTTATCATAACCTTGCAGAAACCTTTGATGAAGATGGTTTTTCTTACTGGTTCTTTGGTACCGAGCAAGTGGGTAGCCTAGACCACGTATTAGCAAGCGATGCCATGCTAGCGGACGCCGTTGATGGCACACATTGGAACATCAATTCTGTGGAAGCCTATCAACTTCAATATAACCAGGCACTTCGATTCTACCCAGATGAAGAAGGTTATGCTTTTACTGATATTGGTCCTTTTAGAAGCTCTGATCACGACCCGTTTATTGCTACCTTCAATTTAGTCGCAGACGAGCCAGCTCCGCTTCCAATACCCGATGAAGACGAAGATAGTTCTGGTGGCTCAATGGGAGGAATTCTAACATTGCTTGCTGCAATGGTTGGCTTTCGCCGTTGGTCTGCTGTTTCTAAAAAACGCGCTAGCTAAACGTCGAAAATAACACGACAACACAAAGAGGCAGCGTTTAGCTGCCTCTTTTTATTTTACTATAAAAACATAATGCTTATTTGTACGGTATTTTTCTATTGAGATGCTTCGCGTTCTTTAGCGCCGTCCTTATCACTACTTTGTAAAGAACTGCTGTTTGAAGAGCTAGAGTCTAATGCACTGACTTCTTGTGACAAAACGCCAATAAAGTCTGACGCATGCACATCATCAATTTCAAGCCCTAAGCGCTGAATGTACATATCTCGCTTTTCAGCTTGAGTAGGAGAGAGCTTGCCCTCTACCAATACCTTTGCAGCCGCCTTAGCTGACGCAATTTGATCTTCAGTTAAATCTTCGCCCACGTGAATATTTGTAATAATCTTAAGTAAGCTTAGGGCCACTTGCTTGTCGGTGGGAGAAATTGTTAGCGCCTGTCGAAGGTTGTTGTAAGCAGGAACAAGGCGATTTTCTTTGTAGTTCACCGTCGCCATGTGCTTGAGCTCTTTAGGCGTAAATTGAATTTCGTTTCGTTCTATAGACTCTTGCTTGAGATATTCATCTACCACTTGCGATGTGAACGTATCGCCTTCAATTTGCTTTCGAAGTTTTTCCAAAATACTAATGCAGTGCTCGCGCATACCCAGCTCGTGAAAGGCTTTCATCTTATCCAGACTGTCTTCCATAGACAGACCATCCGTATTCGCTGAGCTTTGCTTCATCACTTGCTCAGCGCCTTTCTTGTCATCTTTTAGACACAGCACTCTGGCTTTAATAACGTTCACTTGCTCGCCCAGTTCAGTGCGTACACCTTTTTGCTGCGCGACATTATCAAGGTCGTGTTGCGCACGTTGAATATACTTTTCAGCATCAGTGCCGCCAAGGCTAGTGGCTAAATCGATGGTAGAGCGTATTACATTTAAAGAAAGCTGAGGTGAGTCATGAATAGAGTTTTTAGCAAATTTCGCCATATTTTGTACAGCAGATAGCTGGCCAATCTTGTCGTGATTTAACCGTGCTAAATCCCATAAGCGTTTATTTCGTTCAATGTTTCTCGGTGCAAGTCGACTCGCCTCTTTCATTTGTTCGTAGGCAATATCGAACTGCTCTTTTTCAATAAAATACTGGGCCAGTAAATCGAACGTAAGAAAGCGAGTGTCAGGCCGCTGAAGCAAATCATCTACAATTAGCTGAGCCTCTTCTAGCTCGTCTTGGCGAAGCAGCGAGCGAGTGAGCCCAATGTGTACCCAGGCGTGATCCATACTTTGCAGCAGCTCTCGAAAGTAATTCTCAGCGGTTTCAAATGCTCGTAATTGCAGCAGACAGTCGCCAATTAAGCGTTTTATTCGCGGGTGATACTCTATTAACGAGCTGTCTTTTAATTGCCGTTCTGCGTAATACATGGCCGTGGAATAATCGCCATTTTGCATGCAGTGCAGCATTTTATGCAGTTTGTATCGAATATGGAGAAGATACTGAAGACGAGAAACTATTTTCGTTCGCTGTAATGGTTTTACCCAGAAATCATGGGGCTGCAACTCGACAATGCAGTTTACCAGCTCTGTGGACGTTTCAGCGCTTAAGAAAATAACCGTGGTGGTATCGTTGATGTAATTAAGATGTTTCAACTCTTCAAATAAGTGAAAGCCATCTTTATCGTGACTGACATTAAAGGCAAGTAAAACAAAATCAAACTGTCTGGTTTCGCATAAGCGCTTCGCATGAAAGGCATTAAATGCGCTACTTACATGCTTTATCCCAACTTCGTGCAGTGCTGAGGCCACTACATCGTGCACTAATCCTTGATTATCAATAACCAATACATGAAGGTCTTCTCTTGGTACGGGATCAGGGATTTTTTCCAACATTTAACAACCACTTCTTACGTCTTTTCCTTAAGTAACACAACGTTGATTGTAAGTGCATCTACTTGGGTAAAAGGCTTACAGTAATGAAAAAACAACGCTGTGGGCTAGTATGCATACTATTGCATCTGTTTTGATATTAGCACTTACCTCCCATATTGCGCTAGTCATGGTTATCTTGGAGGGTCTATTTGACCATTAATACTACCATTTACCCTAAACCACCCCGCCACTGAATGACGCTGACGTTTTGACGTTAAGACTTCATGGGGAAATTGTTCACTTAAAAAAATCACAAACGTCCCCTTTTCTGGTCGCACTATAAAACCTGTAGCATCGTCTTCACTTGTGTACAAAACGAGTTCGCCGCCATCGCTTTCTAGCCATTGTTCATTGAGATAGGCTACCAGTGAGAGCGCCCTGTTACTTTGTCCTTTAAAGGCGTCTACGTGGCGTTTGTAATAAGCTCCTACATCGTAACAAGCAAAGTGACTTTCAAATGAAAACAACCCCATAAACAGGGTTTTATTAATATAGGTTTTAAGAGCTTCACACCACGATAGCCAGATTTCTCCTTCAACTGTACTGCCGGTAATCCAGCTAATATCGTCTGTGCGTATAGCATCCACATGCTGAAAACTTGACGCTCGACCAATGCCGGCTTTTTGATATTCACTGTCTGCCATAGCGCGCTGACAAGTCAGCAATGCGTCGGTAATAAAACTAGGTAGCGCAGAGTGCTGAACACTAAACCCTTGCGTCACTAAGTCGTTGACGATTGACTCAAAAAGGGTCTCGTCAAAAACAGGAAGGGGGTTAACATTGGTAAGGTGAGTAACGTTTAGACTTTGCATTATGTATTCGAAAAGTGATTTGTCAGCGTTATAGAGCTAATCAGCCTTGTTAACAACATATATCACTGCTTACAAGCCGCTATTTTTTTGTTGTGATCCACAAAATTTTTCATCGCTAAATAAAAAGCATGGTTTTTGCTTATTTTTAATTGAATGTATGATTGAATGTAGGCATACCTTGAACGGCCCTACCAAGACGTAAAGCAAAAGAGAGTTGTTAATGAGTCAAGATCAAACACAGATAGAAGAGACAGAGCACCACCTCGACTTACGAAATTTACGATTAGATGACTACAACGATGTCAAAGATCTGATGGATAAGGTTTACGCCAATGTTGGCGGGGCGTGGCCCTACTCAAATTATAAAGCACAAGTAACCACGTTTTCTGATGGTCAAATTTGTATAGAAGATAAGGGCAAAGTGGTTGCTTTCGCTATATCAGTCATTGTTGATTATGATCAATTTGGTGACAAACATAGCTACGATGAAATCACAGGCGATGCCTATCTTACTACTCACGATCCAAATGGTGATGTACTGTACGGCGTAGAGGTCATTGTTTGCCCTGAATACAGAGGGTTAAGACTTGGCAGAAGGTTGTATGAAGCAAGAAAAGAGTTGTGCCGAAACCTTAATCTGAAATCGATTATGGCCGGTGGTCGTATTCCTAACTACCGCAACCATGCCCAGGAACTGACGCCATATGAGTACATTGAGCAGGTAAAACTGAAAGATATTTACGATCCTATTCTTACCTTTCAATTGTCTAATGGGTTTGAAGTAAAGCAAGTAATGACGGCCTACCTACCCGAAGATGAAGCGTCTCAAGGGTACGCTACGCTTTTACAATGGCACAATATTTACTACGAGCCAGGCACACCTTCGTTAATTGCCAGTAGAAAACTAAGCGCGAGAATAGGCTGTATTCAATGGCAGATGCGCTACTTCAATAATGTAGAAGAGCTATTGCAGCAGGTTGAATACTTTGTGGATGCGTTGTCAGATTACTCTTGTGATGTCGCTCTGTTCCCTGAGTTTTTTAATGCACCTCTTATGGGATTGTGCCCGACCGAGTCGTCCATTGACGCAATATGGCACCTTGCTACCTATACCGATGAAATCCTTACGTCGGTGTCTCATTTAGCCGTGTCTTATAACATCACCATTATCGCGGGCTCTATGCCTGTGGTAGAAGATGATTTGCTTTATAACGTAAGCTATATCTGTAAGCGTGATGGCACGATAGAAAGTCAGTATAAGCTGCACCCTACCCCTCATGAAAAAGAAGACTGGATCATGAAAGGCGGGAATAGCCTGAAGACCTTTGATACCGACTTCGGCAAAATAGGCGTGCTTATTTGTTATGACGTTGAGTTTCCAGAGCTGGCTCGCATTCTTGCCGATCAGGAAATGCAAATTCTCTTCGTACCGTTTTGGACAGACACAAAAAATGGCTACTTACGCGTTAGACGCTGTGCACAAGCAAGAGCCATTGAAAATGAGTGTTACGTGGCGATTGCTGGCAGCGTAGGTAACTTACCGAAAGTAGACAACGTTGATATTCAATACGGACAAACTGCGGTATTTTCACCTAGTGATTTTGCTTTTCCTCACGATGCTATTGTGTCTGAAACAACGCCAAATACAGAAATGACTCTGATTGTTGATTTAGATTTAGACAAGCTGACTAAACTGCAAAACGAAGGTTCGGTGAGAAACTATTTAGATAGACGTCGCGACCTGTACCGAGTTGAGTGGATGGGCGATTAACCCCCCTTAAAAGGCGAACACAATAGCATGAGGTGTTCGCCTTTTTACTATCCCCGTTGTGTAAAGGTGTTAAACGGATAAGCCGTGGCATTTAATTAAAATAAGCGATACCATGCTGTAGCGAGCAAAGAATTAGTGTTTCTTGCGGTAAACCTGTGCCTTAGGCTTTGTAAAGTAAGGTTTAATCGATGAAGAAACAACCAGAATGAGAATGTAACGATATTATGCCTAACAACTCAAAAAATGATGAATTTCCAACTATTAGGTTAGATGACGAAGACCGTCGCGATTATCAAACCAAGCGCCAAACTTCGCCTGGTAGTAGTTCCACGCCCTCTCCTGCGTCAAGCACCTCATCTTCATCCGGTGGCAACGGTGTTTGGGTAGCTTTGATTGCCCTCATTGCCTTATCTGCGTGCGGTGGCTGTTATTATTTATTCACATTACTTGAACAGCAAAAAGCAATTGCTGAGCGAGCAGAAGAGCGCATTATGTTGCTGGAGAATAAACTTTCTGCAACAGGTGAGGAAATGGGCGAATCGACGGTTGCTCTGCAAGTAAAAGTCAATGAACTGAATGATAAAACCAGTGAATTATGGGAACAAATGGATAAACTTTGGGCTTCTGCGTGGCGCAGAAACCAAAAAGAAATTGCAGATTTAGGCGAGCGCGTGAGTAAAGTGCAAAGTGCCGCGAGTAAAGACATAAATGCGGTGTCTGAAGATGTAGATGCACAATCAGCAACTATGGGCTCTTTGAAAAAACAGCTAGCCTCAGTCGCTGATGAGCTTTTGGCAGTGAACGTTCGTCTTGAGCAAACTGCGGATGACAAAGCAGGTACCCAGCAAGACGTTAAAAACTTAGCTGACACCCTATCAGTGCTTGAAAAGCGCAACGCAACCTTATCTGGCAGGCTGAACAGCTTAGAAAACGAAATTAGGGAAATTGCTACCAAGGTGGTATCAGGTACAAGCGCAAGTAATACAAACGGCGCTCCTGCGGCAGGAACAAGCCCTGCTGCATCGCCAAATGCCGGCTAAAAAGCAAAGCTTTGTACCAACACAGTATGAATAAATAAAGGGGCTCACTGCCCCTTTATTCGTGTTACAGCCGCTATTTTCTATCAAATTAGCAGTAGACACTTACCAGCAAAACAGCCCTAAACTAAAGAGGAAACTGAGTTCAATGAGCGAGCAAACGCTTAAACGCTTGAATAAATACATTAGTGATACCGGGTTATGCTCTCGCCGTGAGGCCGATAAACTTATTGAGCAAAATCGCGTTACCATTAACGGCAAGACACCAGAATTAGGCACTAAAGTAGGCCCTAACGACACTGTAGAAGTTGATAAAAAGCGTATTGGCGCTGTTGCCAAGGACAAATCGGATCGCGTCTATCTTGTTTATAATAAGCCTATTGGGATCACCTGCACCACAGAGCGTCATGTGAAAGGCAACATCATTGATGCCATTGGTCACAAAGAACGAATTTTTCCCGTGGGACGCCTCGACAAGCCTTCAGAGGGGCTTATTATCTTAACTAGCGATGGTGACATCGTAAATAAGATATTGCGTGCAGAGAACGCACACGACAAAGAGTATGAAGTTACGGTAGATCAACCAGTAAGTGAGAGGTTTTTAACTAAAATGGCCCGCGGCGTACCTATTTTAGGGACGGTGACCAAGCCTTGTACAGTTAAGCAAACAGGCAGAAATAAGTTTACTATTATTTTAACCCAGGGCCTTAACAGGCAGATTCGCAGAATGTGTGAATTTTTAGGCTATGAAGTTACTAAGTTAAAGCGCACACGAATTATGCATTTAGCGTTAAGTAACCTTCGCCCAGGACAATGGCGAGAGCTCACGACTCGGGAACTAGCTACTTTGAATAATGCGGTAAAACACTCAACTAAGACATCACAAGAAAAGTGAGACGGCACTAAATTTAAGGCACAAAAAAAGCGTCCAATGGACGCTTTTTTTGTATAACCCAAGTCTTATCGACGAAGGCCTAGACGCTTGATAAGGTCAAGGTAACGCTGAGCGTTCTTGCCTTTAAGGTAATCTAGTAGCTTACGACGCTGGCTAACCATACGAAGAAGACCACGACGTGAGTGGTGATCTTTCTTATGATCAGCAAAGTGACCTTGAAGCTTGTTGATGTTGTGAGTAAGCAAAGCTACTTGAACTTCTGGTGAACCAGTGTCGCCTTCTTTAACGCCGTACTCAGCAATGATTTTTGCAGTTTGTTCTTTAGTTAGTGACATAACATTCTCCTAAATTATGTTCCGCCGATCACTAATTCAGCAGAACGGAATGAAGCGCGTATTATAATGACGCTTGCCCAGTTAGCAAGTCACAAAGGCACTTTCTTTTTTATTATTTCTTCTCTACTATTTTTTAAGAAGGATATACCACTCGCCGTTTAGGGTTAACGAAAATTTCGTTTTTGGGCTGTCCCTGATCTCGCGGGTCTTTTACCCCCTCGCCTACGCCTAAAAACAACAAATCATCTGCTTGCTGATGATATACGCGGTAGGAAACACCCACAACAAGCTCTGCTTCGCATACACCTTTAACACTTTGTCCATGGTCGAAGCGACTGCGTTCTTCATCATTAATAGTAACACGAGGCAAGCGACTTACCGCTGTATCCATGGGAATAAGAAAAGCGTCTAATGGGGCAAAGTCACCTTCATCAAGTGATTCTTGCGTGCTTATAAGGGTATCTAATGACACCATTTTATCCGTTGGATAATCTGCAACTTCGGTGCGATGTAAGCGTGTTACATACGCGCCGCAACCTAAGTTTTGACCTAGGTCGTCAACAATAGAGCGTATGTAGGTTCCTTTGCTGCACTTTATTCGCATATCCACGTAAGGTAATTCGATGCGCAGTACCTCCAGCTCAAATACCTCAATGTCGCGAGGCTCTCTCTCTATTTCGATACCTTGACGGGCATAAAAATACAAAGGTTTTCCTTGGTGCTTAAGCGCAGAAAACATGGATGGGATTTGCTTGCTTTTACCCAAAAAAGCTAGGCATGCTTCGTTAACCTGTGCATCAGTTACATCAACGGGCTTTTCTTCAACTACTTCGCCATCAGCATCTGAAGTGGTGGTACGAACACCTAATTGAGCGGTAACCTCATAGGTCTTTTCGGCATCGAGCAAGAACTGAGAAAACTTAGTTGCCTCGCCTAAACACAATGGCAACATGCCGCTAGCTAAAGGGTCTAGTGCACCTGTGTGTCCTGCCTTGACTGCCTTATACAACCATCGAACCTTTTGAAGCAGCTGGTTAGATGACCCGCCAAGCGGCTTATCAAGTAGTACTATGCCGTTAATATCTCGGCCTTTACGTCGTCTTGCCATTTACTCCGACTCTTGTTCGTCATCAAGGTCGCGCTTTGACTCATCAGAAGCAATGGTTTGAGACACCAAGTTTGAGATGCGCATACCTTCAATGATCGACCTGTCTTCGAAGAAATGAAGATCAGGTACCGAGCGCATGCGTAAACGCTTCGCTAGTATGCTGCGCACAAAGCCTTTTAGTTCTTTAAGCTGCTTAAGCTGCACTTTGCCTTCTTCTTCAGTGCTGTTGTAGATAGTGACGTAGATTTTCGCGTGTGCTAAATCTCGTGATACCTCAACTTCAGACACAGTAATTAGCGGCATGTCGCCTACCTGTCTCTTATACACATCTGACGCTGCCGACGATCTACTCTG